>JAEEGK010029062.1_pt1 | contig 11049 bp, 5 predicted proteins | sample 8958771 | NCBI WGS metagenome assembly JAEEGK01 (sample SAMN16246547, study PRJNA631951) | gut metagenome | biome: gut microbiome; feature: rumen; material: SC-attached | host: Bos | place: Iran: Karaj | collected 2018-10 | reverse complement strand
AAGATACATTTTTGGCTCTAGTAACGAGCGAAAAAAATAGCCCAACCTGTCTAGTCCAAAACACAGGATGGGTAAATGCCTAAATAATTAGGCTACCAACAATGTGGGGCAAGACGCTTGTCGCGGGTACCCTTTCTTTCAATATACAATGCTTTGTACTAACAGTCAAGAAATATACCCCCAGCACTCATCGCGCCGCATCTAAAACCTTGGCATTGTCTGTCATCCACTCTATATGCTGCTTCCAGCGTTCAACAAACTCTTTAGGTGCAACCGGACATGCGTTTCCACCCTGGGAAAGAACCCATTCCAACACTTTGTTTGACTGTGAAGAAGTAAATTTAACCGTGGTAATACCTGCTTCATCATCATCATAAAATGTCTGGTCATCAGCCCAAATGCAATCTTTGACGAACTGGCGAGAATCCTCATAAAACTGGATTTCGTACTGAACTTTCTTTGCATCCTTGAATGCACCGAATCGTCCTCCGCCGCAACGAGAAGTAAACTCAAAATCTTCCGGCAGCTCAAAGCTCTTTTTCGTGTTCTCTGCATTTTTTACGCGAGAAAGATTAAAAAGCCGCTCGCCACCTTCTCCACCGTCGGCATTTTCGTCAAAACCGAACAAGAAATACATGCCATCCTGCATAAGCATTTGATACGGACGCACCATCCTATGTGTAGTGGCTGTGTGCCATCTTCCGTTGTAGTCGAACTTGATAATTGTGTTTTGTTGCAAACATTTAATCGCAACGTTCCAAATATCTTCATTTACGTTGACTTTAGGGAGAGGTGGAGTTGCGATTCGATTAAGGAAATCTGATTTTCCGTTTCCCTGCGAGTCCGAAAGAAAATCGATAATCGAAGAGATTTCGTTATAGATGGGCGAACCTTCATATTGCGACAAAAGTTGTTTCGCCAATGAAAGGAAAAGCACATCTTTCGACGAGATAAGGTTAAGCGGCATATCGAAGTTATTCTTGTAATAATATCCCCGATTTTCTGCGCTATATTCAATTTCTGCTCCGAATCTGTCTCTAATAAACAGAATGTCTCGGCTTATTGTGGGGATAGATACCTCATTGTCATAAGCTAGCTGTTTTGTACTAGGATAACATCCTGATTTTATTTTTGCGTGGATTTTTGAAAGCCGCTCCAATATCAAGTGATTATCATATTGACGTTTGCCCGTTGCCATTGTTTTCCTCCTTCTTTGATGAAAGCTGCGCTGGGGTTCTTGCTTGAATATAATGATAACACAGCTGGTCTATCATATCACGATAGACCAGAAAAAAAATCACATTTTACGAAAATGCGCAATTTTACGAAAATATTTTTCGTGAACTCACCCGGCGAAACCTATGCTCCGGCTATTGCTGCCTTTTTCTTCCTGAATCTTGCAAAGTTCATCGATTATAAGCTGCAGCGTTATTTTATCCTGCGGCATGAATCTGATTTTTCCGGAAAGGGATCCAAAGTCACCCGGCGTTACGGTGCTATATCTTACGAGCGGAGAAATCAGCGCATCGTCAAAAGTGTATGTGCCGAAGAAACTTTTCAAAAGCTTAGTTATTCCTTCTGGACGAAGAGCTTTGAATTCCGCAAGGATGTGAAACCGTCTTTGCATTGCGGGGTCCATTATCTGCCGCAAGTTGGTCGTACAAATCAAAATGCCGGAAAACTCTTCCATCTGTGTAAGGAACTCGTTAACCATTGAACGCTCCCAGTTTTGCTTGGCAAAAGATCTGTCCGCAAAAAAAGTGTCTGCCTCATCGAACAAAAGGATATTACCCAACGATTCTGCTTCTTCAAACGCCTGCCGTATGTTTTTTTCTTCATCCCCAACATACATTCCAAGAATATCGCTCGCTCTTCTAGTCAGTATTCTTTTGTGCAGCTTTTTTGCGATGTATCGCGCCAGTTCAGTTTTTCCTGTTCCGCTGAGTCCGTAAAAAAGCATTCTGATTCCACCTTCAGCCCCGCTGGCTTCATTTTTTTCCGCACATTCTTGCGCATTTATCACCATATCAACAATTTCCTGAGGCGGAACAGAAGCGTTCAGAACAGAAAGGTCGTAGCTGTTTTGAATGTTCCCGCGCATCCTTTGTCTATCACAAAACAAAGTGGTGTTCGATTCCAAAACGGCTTTCATATCGCTCATAATCTGTTCTTCGTTGTAACTGTTTAGCTTCATACTGCTGAACGTGTTGACAATATTCTCAACAGAATCGCCGAATATATTGTATTTTTCGCAAATGTTTAACAGCTTTGTACGAAGCTTTGTATTATTTGAGCTTTTAATGTTTTTTATATTTTCCACGGTTTTCAGTATATCTGGATTCATATCTTTAAGTTTTATGGAATACGTAAAGTAACGCAGTACAGATTCATCAATTTTGGGCAGGGAGTTTGCAATCCAGATAACTTTGCTACGAGACTCTTCAAGCATTTTTTCTACTCGTTTTTTGCGGGAAGAGCTGTCTGCATCAAGGACATTTTCTGCATCTTCAATGATGATTACAGAAGTCTTTTTGGGAAGAGTAAGCATTTTACTCAATTCCCGGATACAGTCAGGATCGAAATCATCTTTTAAGAACAGAGGTTTTAATCCGAGCGAGCGGACAAGAGAGCGGGCCAACTCTGTTTTACCTGTGTTAGCTCTGCCATAAATAAGCAAATTCGTTGCAGAACTGCTTTTAAGAAACTTGGAAGCAAGTTTTATTTCTTTGTCGTTTGTGGGAAACATATTCAAAGGAATGTAATTCTTTCTATCATCTGATGTTAAAATATCTGAAAAAAGCAAACTGATATCATGATAAAGAATGCATTTTCTCGCATCAAAAGTGATATCGCCATCTTCATCCACAAGTTCATATGAAATTAGCTTTGTATTATCACACAGACGCAAAAAAACTTTTTTCAGCGGCAATCTTAAACAACTTGCAGTAAACACGACACTTTTTCCACTACCCCAATTATCATTTATATCACTGAACAAATGCTTGAATTCTCTGACGGTTTTTCTAAGATACGCGACATTCAGGATTTTTGCGTCTATTTGGGAAAGATCGAATTCATCCACAAGGAATTGAACAAAGCTATCTTTCGGCAAACAGTCTGCTTTTTTCATGACAGCATCGATAGGATAATTCCCGTAAATATCAAAAGTTGTACGCCTTTTATCGGGCTTAACGAAAAAGGTAAATGCCACAATCCAAGAAAACCACTCCTGGCTGCCAGCAAAAACAGCACGGACAAGATTAGCGTCAAATCCGTTTCCTGTTTTCCACTTGCCGCATTTTTTACAAATATCACTATCCTCTTTATAATGAGCTTTGTTTTTTCCATGTCCATTCACAGTCAGAACTTTTGCTTTTATATGAGCATCAATCACGGATCTAATAACTAGCTTGGAATGCTCTTTTAGTCCAAGGGCGGCAACTAACCCCTTGTACAGGTCTTGAAATCCAGCACATTCTCTGTAATTGTCGAATTCCAAAGAAAGCTGTTGCAGATAAAAAGCAATAGTACGGTTCTGAGCCTTAGATAATTCTTTTACAGAATAAACAATTGAACTGCTCATAGTTCACCTCCCGCTTTATGTTTGTTTCAAACAAATATCATTATGCACAGGCGGTCTATCAAACAGTGAGTGAGGAAGGAAAAAAATGGGGTTAGGGATGCTTACACCACAATTGCCTTGTGATAAAGCGGGATGTACTTTGACTCCTCGTAATGCTCGTATCCCCAGTCACGATGCCAGTGGCCGAAAAACCATTTTTCGTAAGTGATTTCTGAATCGATTTTGTCATTGAAAGCCACGGTAGGGTTTTGGCGGAGTCCTTTCTGGTTTTCTTCGTTCTGGAAATACGTGTTCCAGCTAACGATACCTGCCGTTGTGCCTGTATGAGAAAGAACGTAATCGAACTTTTTGCTGCTGGCTTCGATTTTCGAAATACATGCTGATTTCTCAGCTTCTGTCCATTCTTCCTGCTCCCACCAAGATTCATGCGGCGTTCGGCTTGCTTTGTCATCGCTTCGCGCACCGCCGAGCACAAGGAACGACTTTCCTTCAATGTTATAAATCTCGCCGCGTTTCAAGTAAAAGATACGGTCACTCACCTTCAGGACGGAAGAGCCGAACATCTCAACTTCGGGCAGTTTTTCACTCATGTCGTAATTGTCGTGGTTTCCCATAACGGCAAGGGTTATAAAGGGTTTCAGGTTGTACCATTTAAGAAGATACTTATCGGTCGGGTCAACCGGATGAATGCCGTTCTCATCAACCGGGCATTCGTACCACGGAAGCCCGAAATCGCCAAGAACGAGAGCATAATTTATCGCACGATAATCCACATTCTGCTTTTTGCAGAAAAACTTCATATCCCGCGCGGAAAGATTCGACATATCGATTGTGTTATGCGTATCGCCAGTTATGTAAATCATTTCATGCTCCTGCTATTCCATACCCGATTACAGCTGCCATCGCGGAGAAAACTTTGAAGCGTTCTTCGAGCGGTGTACCTTCTGGAAGATGCGCTGTCTGCCGCCGGAACGAGCCGTATGGGAAGAAACGAGCGTCCGAAGACTCGCCAGTCTCGCCAGAGTCGGCAGAACCGGCTTTTGTGGCTTTGGTGGCGGTCGCATTGCCTGCCCCGGACGAGGCAGGAAGAGAGAAGCAGCTTGTGCAGTCGGTGCAGTGAAGGATATTCTCAGGCTTAATGCCTGCTTTCGTAAGCGACACGATATTCGCGCGCGCAAGCGACAACCGGTATTTTATCGAAGAAACGCCGCTTGAATCGGACGCATTCGGGTCGCCGCCAACCCCAGCACCGCCAGCAAAACTGGAACCACTTACACCAGAACCTCTGCCATCAACAGGCACGCAGCAGTCCGGGGAAAACTCCCGGCGGAAATACGCCGCGCGTTCGGCATCCACAGTGTAGCAGCACTCGTGTATGTACGGCCCCAAAACAACGCAGATATCCGCGGGCGCAGAACCGAACGTCTTTCCCATAAGCGAAACAGCTTCCGCCGCGATTCCCGTTCCTTTCCAACCAGAATGACAAATCCCGCACGCGCCGGTAGCACTATCCCACAAAAAGACAGGCATACAGTCCGCGGCGGTGACGACAGGCGCGAAACTCCGACACAAAGTAATCACGCCGTCTCCCTCGGAACCAGCCGGCACTCGCGCCGACGATTCATTCCCGATAAAGCACACGCCATCGGGGAAGCTCGCATCACGCTCCGCGACATAAACTCGCTTTGAATGAATAAGATACACCGGCACCGGCACTGTTCCGTCCGGCAAAACTTCCGCAAGAAACTTCTTTCTCGGCGGATTTTCAAGCCCGGAGTTATACCTTAAAGAGCCAGCGGATGCGAGCGACATCACACATATCGGGATATCCGCCGCACCAAAAGACGAAGACGCTGGCTTCCCGTTAAAAAAAAACGGCAGCGTCACATATTTCGCGCCAAAACTCGAACCCGCGCACGAAACTGAAGCCGCGCCACCCGCAGCCGCCCCCGCGCCGTACAAAGCCGAATCGAACGCTGAAAAAGAATTTACATGAAAAAACAGCGAATTATCCGTACACATCATAGACTGCCGTTCTCTCACTGCTTTGGCGTAACAAGAACAGCGTTATCTATTTCTTCTACACCCTTTAGAATATCAAGCGAACACTCAACTATCTCGCGGCTTCTTGTAAGCTCCTTCTGGAACTGCGCATTATCCTTGCCTTTTATCCGGCTAAGGTTCGTAAGAGTGTCAAACTGCTCTTTGTTCTGCGGATTAAGCCTCAAAATACCGTCGAGCAAGCGGACCAAAAGACGGCAATTCTGCCCGAACTTTGACGCCAAAACGCCAATCTCAGTCTCAACCGAAAGCATCAGCGCATCAATTCGAGTCTGCGCCTGAATCGTCTGTATGCCGCTCGTGATATTCGCAATCGCAACGCCCCACTCTCCGTTAGGAGCAAGCTTTGCGCGCAAAGAAGAAATAGAAAGCTCCTCCGCGGCGAATTCATTGCATACATCAGTGAACGCCACGCTGTTTTCTTTAAGCACAAAATCGCCGTCAATAACGACAGTCCTGAACGCGCTTACCATCTGCGGATAAAGCGTGCTGAAGAACATATACAAAAATCCAAGCGTATATTCCTTTCCGCACGGAATGCCAGTCCAAACCAATGTCCACGGACGGTGAGGAAAAAGCGGAAGATCGTTCACATCGAAATACGTGATGACTTTTTGCTTCAAAAGCTCTTTCTTTCTGTCGAGCAGCCATGACTCCCATTCCTTGTCGAAAATCTTTCGCCACTCGTTCTTGAATTTAACGAACCAGTTCTCAACTCCGGCAGGTTTTTCCGGTGACCACGACGCTGAATTGAAAGAAATCATCGTCAAAGAAAGAAGCGGAACAGTCTGCGTGAAAGATTTTATCATTCCAAGCTGCACGTTGCATTTTTCGCGGAAAGAATCAATCGTAATTTCCTTCCCCTGACCTTCCGTCCCCTGCTCTTTCTCGCCCTTTACAAGAAGATAAAGAGAGCCTATTACTTCTGGCGACATCGGGGTTATGGCGCTGAAAATCTTAGAGAACTGCGCCAGCTCGGAAGAGACAGCATCCAACGGACACGTATAGCCGCTCTGAGAAAACGAGTTAAAATGCGCAAGAAGCTTTTCGAACGGAAGATTTATGAACTGCCTGAGCCACTCCAAATTCCGCACCGCAAAATAAAGCCTGTTCCGTTTCTCCTGCGGCATGGACTGCAGACAATCCTCCTGCTTGCGGATAAGAGAAAGCCTTAGTTCGTTAGTTACCTCGCGAGTGAACGGAACCGAATAAGGGCTCGCCTCGCTTTCAATTTCTTCATAAATATCTGGAATAAGGAAAGAACCAATCGTGACAAAACTTGCGCCCGGATCATCCTCGTACTTTGAGATAGGCTGCTTAAAAAAATCGGCGGCAAGGCGCAAATTCCGGATATTCTCATAAAATCCGTTCATAAGCACGCTGTGAATAGAATCATAAAGCTCAGGATAGTTGCGGCCTATGTATCTTGCCTTACGGTTAATAAGAACATCGTTGTAAAGATTTTGTTTTGGAGTTCCTGTGAAAACCGATTTTATATACAACCAGATACGAAGGATTATCGACTCAGAGTTGTATTTAGCATTCACATCGCCAGCCGGCTCCTCGTCCTGAGGCGCAGGATGCAGGTCCATAGGGTCATCAGCAGTAGAATCTGCCGAGCGGATCCGCTCAAGAAGAGAACGTCTTTCTTCATTATCAAGGCTTATGACTAGGCTATCAAAAGAACTCTGTGATTTCATAATGCTATTAATTTAATGTCTAATTCTACGTCACTAGACCGATAACATCAAGAGAAAAAATGCATAACTCTCTCCATTTGCAAATTTCTTTTACACAGCATATCAGTTGAGACAAAAACATAAAAGGATTTTTTTACTATTTTGGTAATGTGATTACAATTCGTTTTTACTGTTTTTTGTAGGCAACTACTATTGACATTTTTTAAGAAACAAAGTACTTTTACAGAGCATTGCATTCCCCGATTGTGTAATGGTAGCACCTCAGATTCTGGTTCTGATCGTGGGGGTTCGAATCCTCCTTGGGGAAATCGCTGAACGCGAGTTCAGCTTTTTTTTTGATATTATTGGTTCCTTCGTCTATCGGCTAGGACGTGACCCTCTCAAGGTCGAAAGACGGGTTCGATTCCCGTAGGAACCGTAAACACAAAGCTGTCCATATTCGGGCAGCTTTTTTATTTTTCTGGCAAGGGATACGGCGCGGCTCCACCCGCTAACCGGCTTGAATTCCATCGCCACGGATAATGCTGTGCCCGCCAGCAGCAGGCTTAACCTCAATTTTTTGTGCAATCGAGTCAACAACAGCTTCAACGTGCGTTATAATGCCGAGCATTTTTCCTTCTTTCTGCTGCTGTCTCTTAAGACAGTCTAGCACATTGCGGAGCGTGTCGCCATCAAGAGAACCAAAGCCTTCATCAAGAAAAAGCGAATCTACGCGCACGGTACGGCTCGCAAAGTCCGCAATGCCAAGCGCCAACGAAAGGCTTATAAGAAAACGCTCGCCGCCTGAAATATTTGATACAGATCGCGGAGACGAAAAACTCGCGTCGTTTATTTCAAAATCAACGTCGCCTTTGGGAACAAGCTCGTACCTGTCTTTCATAAGCGCAAGATGCTTGTTCGCAAGTTTAAGCAAATGGCGGAACGTTATGCCCTGCACAAAAATAGAAAACGAACTTCCGTCTTTGTTTCCCATAAGGCCACGTAGCTTCGCCCATTTGTCACGAACGGCTTTCTGCGCCTCTAACGCGGCAAGCTTGTCTGCCGCAGCAATCTTGTTCCGCTCGTTTTCTTCAAGCAATACGTTTATGTGCTCCACGAAGCCTACAACTTCTTCTCGCTCGCGCTCTGCGTCAGCTTTTTGCTCAATAACATCTTCTTTTGAGGGGATATCTGTATAAAGCTTTTTGTGAGCTTCAAGACTTTTTTCTGCCTCGCGCACAGCACTTTCTGCGGAAATCTTGTTTTTGGAAAGCTCCGTGGAGCGCTGTCTTAATTGTACAAGCTCGCTTTCTTCAAGCCGGCAAGCAAGGAATTCGCTTTCAGAAGAAAAGCCTGTTTCAGCGAGCTTTTCTTCAAATGCTTTTTGAGCCGCCGCGCAACGACTTTCGTCTGCTTTTACACGCTCTTCACTTTCACGAACAGAAGTTTCATACCGGGTTACGGCAATACGCGCACTCTGCACAGCTTTATCTGCGTTTTCCATATCCAGCCGCAAAGTTTCATAGTGAGCGTTAAACGCACGGCGGCTTTCTTCAACATTGTTTTCGCCAAAAAGCGCGCGTCTTTCTTCCTGTAAGACAGAAAGTTCTTTGTTGCACACAAAAAGTTCTTCTTTCGCTTTATTTTCGTTTGTTGTAAGAACTTTTATGCGCTCAGAAACAGCTTTTTCTTGCGAGGAAAGTTCTGAAAGCTTTTTTTCCGCGCTTTTTGTGTTCTCTGTGTTTGTATTCCATCTTTCCAAACGCGCGAAAAGCTCGCTGTATATGCGCCCCGCGACAGCCGCTGCTCCTTCGGTAGAGCTTTCTGAAGGCTCGCCTTCTGCGGCTCCTTCAAGCGCAGAAACATCGTCTGAAGAAAGCCACGGAGCGCACTCCTCTTTTATTTGCTCCACAAGCGCGCTTTGCTGTCCTAAAGCTGCACCAAGAGCGACGCTGTTGCTTTCATAATCTTTTTTCTTCTCAACAAGCTTCACATTGGTGTCGTTAAGTTTTTCTTTTATCTCGCCCAGTTTTGTTTCGTTATCGCCATATTTTGCAGATTTTTCGCCTAAAACCCGTAGCACAGCTTCTTTATCGCACTTTTCTTGTTGCATCCACGGGCTTACGGCTTCGTAAAACTTGTTTTCTGCGGCCTCAATCGCTTCACAAAGCTTCTTTTCATCAGCGAGCAACGCCTCTTTTTTGTTTTCTAAAAGCGTTTTCGTCGTTCCTGCATTTTGAATTGCTTCTGTAAGTTCTTCTTTTTGCTCTTGCGCTGAACGAATTCGTTCCGCAAAAGCAGTCGTACGTTCAAGAACATCCGCATCTTGTACGTCACCAGCCGCACCACTAGAGGAAACACCCGCAGAAACGGCGCCATCCGCCTCACAAGCAGGATGCTCCAATGAACCGCAAACAGGGCACGGCTTTCCTTTTTCAAGCCGCTTTTGAAGCTCCCCGGCTATAAAAAGCGCGTCATCTGCAAAACATCGGTCTAACTCCGAAAGAATCTTCTGCTTCTCCGCAAAAAGCGCATCAAGCTCATTCTGATTTTTTGCCGCCAAAATCGCGTTTTGTTCAAGATTCGTCCTCGCTTGTGAAAGTGAAACCGAATCCCGATTTATTGAATCAAAGTCATTTTTTAGCGCAGGCAGAAGATTTACAAGCTTTGCATCCTTCTCGTTTTCACTAAGATACTTCTCGATATCCTGATTTTCAGCCTGTAACTGGCTAAATTCAGCCTCAAGGTGCGTAAGTTCAGGCTCAATTTCACTTTTCTCTACCGTCAGCGACCCGATTTTTTCATCAATTTCAGAAAGCTGCTTTTTTTGTTCGCCAAGAACAGGAAGCACAGCCGACAAACCGCCGTCAATTTGATGAGATGATGCATACTCCGCATATTCTTTTGCTTCTAACGCAGCACTTTCAGCTGATTTCTTTATTTCTTCAAGTTCATCAGAAGCTGTCGTAAGCTCCGTAATCGCTTCCTCATGCTTTTTCTGCGCCTCATTTGTTTTTGACGATGCTGCTTCTATCTTCGTATCAAGATTTCTGACCTTATTCCAAAGTTCCTCTTTCTCGGCTTTTTCAGCCTCGCATTTTTTGAACAATTCCTGCGCATTTTGTTCCTGTTCCTCAAAAATCGTAAGTTCTTCTTTCGAAGTCGCAAGATCCTTCAAGTTTGTATTCCGGCTTTCCGTATCGGTTTGTAGCGTGGTCCTCGCTTCAGCAAGCACCGAGTACGAAGCTTCGCATCCAGTTGATTTTTCGCCGTCGGTAAGTTTTTTAGAAAGCGGCGCAAAATCCGCAATATCTTTTTCTGCCTTTTTTACCCGCGCGTCAGCATCATCAAAATTGCGCTGCTTTTCATCGAGCGAAGTGTACCACTGCTCGATTTTACGAAGCTCCTCAAGTTTTTTGTCGAGCGACGTTTTTTTCTCTTTTAGCTCTGCAAGCTCACTTATTTTTTGCTCGAAATCTGCATCAGAAAGAATTTTTGCGTAAATATCATCGATATCCTTCTTTTTCTCGTTGAAAATGCTTTCTTCCTGATCCATGCGGTCGGCAATCGCCATGGCAATTTTCCTGTAATTGTCGCTTCCATCAAGTTTTTCAAGGATTTCCGCGCGCTCGTTCGGCTTGCAATCAAGAAACCGGCTGAACTCGCCCTGCGCAAGGATTATAGAGCGTACAAACTGCTTGTAATCAAGCTCGATTATTTTTTGCG
>JAEEGK010029057.1_pt1 | contig 11050 bp, 8 predicted proteins | sample 8958771 | NCBI WGS metagenome assembly JAEEGK01 (sample SAMN16246547, study PRJNA631951) | gut metagenome | biome: gut microbiome; feature: rumen; material: SC-attached | host: Bos | place: Iran: Karaj | collected 2018-10 | reverse complement strand
TGACGGTTCTCTTTGGAAGAAATCTGAGACAGGTAAGCACGTGCTCACTCTCACGGGTTCTAACTTTTGTGCATATGCACAGGGTACATACAATACTGCAAGCGTAGTATTAACAGCTAAGGCCGGAAATTCTTCTCAGATTACAGTCAGCTTCTCTGCTTCTGCAAAAGCTGCTGCTGCAGGAGATACTGTATCATTCGGAAGCAACGGAACGCTTGATACATCTGTTGTATTCTCAAACAACGGTGCTAATAAGACAAACGATGCTACAGTAACCCTTAACCTGACAAAGGCTAACAGCGGTTACTACACTGGACACGTTAATATGGGCACAACTTACACAGCTATTGTTAACGGAGCTGCAGTAGCACGTAGCATTTATGTTGATAAGAATGCTTCGGCTCCTGCTGCCGGTGCTGTTTCTGGTTCAGGTTTTGCTTATGAAATCCTTAAGGATGGTCAGAGAATCAGCCTCACAGATGCTATCGCTTCTTGGGATTCAACTCCTTTCAGTACATTCATTAGTCCTAATCCTGCTGCAGGTAAGATTACTGTAACGGGTATCAAAGCAGTTACTAATGCTTCAGGTGCATCAATTATCAAGAAGCTTCCTACCGGCTCATATACATTCAGAGTATATGAAATCAAGGATGGTGTCATCAAGGTTCACTATGCAACCGTTACTGTTTCCGATAAGCAGGTTGCTGCCGCTATAGAGCAGGTTAAGCAGAGTGTACAAGCTGCCGGAGATGTTGCAGGATGCTTCAAGTACAAGTTTAACGGTGCTGCTCTTACAGCTCCTGTTGCAAGTGCTTATACAACAGAAACCTCTGCTGCAACTCAGGGTGTATTCGTAAAAGAAGTTAAATTGTCTATTCCTGTTCTTCTTAAGAACGCTAATATAACAGCAAGTTATGAAACAACTGTTGCAATCAATAAGCTTCTTGACAAATAATTTTGAGTTAATGTAAGCAATACAAAAAGAGCTTCCGCTTCGGCGGGAGCTCTTTTTGCGTTATATACCTTCAGCCTTTGAGAAAGGGAAATCACTTTCTCTACCTTTTTTCTCTTAATTCTAATCTGCAAATCGCTGGTGATAATTACTGTATGTTCATGCTATAAAATGATCTTTCAATAAATATATAACTCTACCTCGATCCTCTTCTTGTGATATAATACTCATATCAAGGACCATTAGCAGGTCCATCAACGAGAAGGAGGTTTCTTATGGATAAGTACGTTTGTGACGCATGTGGTTATGTTTATGATCCCGAGCAGGGTGATCCCGAGAGTGGAATCGCTCCCGGAACGGCATTTGAGGATATTCCGGACGATTGGGTTTGCCCTTTATGCGGTGTAGGAAAGGATATGTTTTCTAAGCAGTAATATTACGGAACTGTTTTGTTGACAGTTCAAAGGAATGCATCGATTCTCTCGGATACCAGGAGGATACGGGGAGTGAAAACAGAAGTCATCACAAGGGAAAACCTATCACGCTACATCAGCATGCTCTCAAACGATGAAATATTTGACAATGAGAGTGAGCGCCTTTCGTGCTTTGGGGGTTATGACGAGAAAAGCGGCGAGGGGATGGGCGTTATTGCGGTTAAAATCCTTCCCGATTATATCCGTATCGAAAAAGTATTTACCGTTGAAAAGTTCCGGAAAACAGGCGTTGCAACAGAGCTTTTAAGCATTGTAAGCGATCTTCCGGAAGAAGTTAAAATGCCTTTTTTTATCATAACGGATCAGACGGATATCGATTTCGCTTTTCTTAAAGGACGGGGGTTTAGCGAAACTGAAAGTGCATATAAGTTCATCTACGCAAAGCTTAGCGATATGCGGGATATTACGGTTCCCGACAGTATTAAGGACGGACTCAGGATTGTTACGCTCAGTCATGTACCGGAGAATGAGCTCCTGAATTACGTGTCGCACGCTGAAGCAGATAACTTTTTACAGTTCCCGGAAATACCGATCGATCTGAGCAGATTTTCCGAGGGAAGTCTGATATGCTTAAAAGATAATTCAATATGTGCGATGATGCTGATCGAAGAATCGGACGAAGCTATTCAGATAACATTCATGCACTGTCTAGATCCAAAGGCTCTTTATGGCATATTTGCATTGATCAAACCCGCCTTGTTGCTCGAGTATTCGGGTGAATCGACAGTGCGTTTCTTGGTATGCAACAAAAACAGTGAGGATGTAGGAAAAGGATTATTTGACAGTTATACCGAAAAAGGAATCAAATTACTGAAAAAGGGGTGAAAACATGTCAGGGTCGAGAACTAGACCATCAGGTATGGGAAGTGACTACAAGACCAAACAGGAACGTGAAAGGGAACGGATCGGTTCCTTGTTTACCGATCCTCAAACAATGCAATCGGAGGTTACACAGACCGATCTGTCATATTTCGACCTTAACACGAGATTTCGAAATCTTGACGGAAAGGAAAAATTAACCGAAGAAAAAAAGAAAACATATCTGAAAACAAAAGAAACGATCGAATCGATCTGGCACCAAAAAACGTCAGATAAAGTCAAAAACCTTGCGTCGCAAGGGCATGGCTTAAATACGAGTGAGGGATACTACGCCTCATTTTCCTTAAAAGAGCTTGAAATTCTTCTTAAAAACAACGACAGAGGCGGTAATTCCGAGGAGTACAACGATGTAGTTACAGACCTCGAGCTTCTCAACAGTGTTAATGTGGTGGATGTCTACTCCACTTATTCTCTTCTGTCCAGACTGCAGGCAAGCTGTCAAAAATATACAAAAACCAGAAGAAGACCCTGGTCTACAAAAGGCAAGATCAGAAAAGCAATTATCGGACAACTTGAAAAAAAGATCACGACCGAAAAAGAAGAACACCATAGAAGGATTTTTGATAGTGTTGACCAGGCATGGGATACTTTTGTGACGGATAAATCAGTAGCTTCTGTTAACCGTGCGTGTAAAGAGCATTTTGAACTTATCAGCGCTTCTCTGCAAGATAAGATTACGCTTGACAGTACGGAAAAAAGAAAATACGACGTCAGAATGAGAGAGATCCTGACCGAGGTTGAAAAGCAGCCTGTGGACGCTGAACAGAACCCGACAAAAACAACCAGATTATTTAACGCTATAGGTTGGACATCGCGTAAGCCGCATATTGTCGATGAAGACGAATTCAATGAGGTCCTTGAACGCTCTGAGTATCCCAAAAAGCTTTATCACACTATAGCAGCTCCTAAATATGAACCGGAAAAAGGTGTCACGATGGGGAGGCAGCTTGCCGGTCTCTCTAACACACGTCATTACATGAGCCATGGTATTTATGGTAAAGGTACTTATATGACAATGCGAAAAAGCGACGACCCCGAAGATGATTTAGTTTCTTCGGAACACTGTTGGACTTATGGAAAAACCGAAGGATCGGTTCAGTTTACTTTGGCGTTAAACGAAAGAGCCAGAGTTATTTCAACAGGTGTTCTTGAAAAACAAGCAAACGATATAATCTCAAAACAGTTCCCGAAATTATATGACTGGATTAGAACATCGGAGCCTATGGCGGTCAAAATGCTTATCGGAAAACATTGGCAGAGTTCATTCGCTGCTTTTTTGGGCTATAACGTTATAACCGGAATGGGCACAATCTCTTCTAAGGGTGAACCGACATGTGATTATTTTGTGGCATGTGACAGAAGCGTACTTACGATTCTGGACGAAATGCAGAGAAGGATATCTGCCGATAATCCAATGACAACGACAGTTGGTCTTAAGTAGCATACCGGAAAGGAAAACATATGAGAGCATTATCAACGGGCGAAGAAAGGTTTATCAATGAATCAACCTCGGAATGGCAGATGATGATAAATCTGATTATCAGTCCTACAGAACTCCCGGACGCGACCAACGAAAGAATTCGCGGTTTGGATGAGTTATATAAGAAAGAATTCAGAGATTATTACATCGAAAACATAACCGAAGAAGGTCAGGTCGATGCTTCGCAGATACAATCCGATTTTGATGAAAAGTGGGTTTTGGAACACCCGGAATTCTCAGATCCCAAATTGTTGTTTGCTGAGTGTAATGACGATGATAAAAAGCGGATACTTTCCTATTTTGAGAGTCTAAAATAATCTCTACATTGAACAACCCTATCAATCGTAATATGTTAAACAATAATCTGACATATTACGATTTGAAGGGTATTACGCTACCGGAGTAGCGGATTAACAGCCTATTCCTCGGTTGGAACGGTCAACCCGGAGATGTCTATCTCCGGAATGATATTGTCTGTCGCATCAAGTGATAAAAAGCTTGCCGCATATAAAGGCAAAGTGTCGAATCCGTTTCCTCCGCCGATATTGGTATCGGAAAGTTTGATTGCGGGATGAAACCCGTATTTTTTTGTGTTTGCAAGTACATATTTCATGCTCGTGGCACGATTATTTGTTGATTTACACTCGATTATCACGACATCTCCATCCCGTTCAGTCAAAAAATCAAGTTCGGGAGAACCGGTCGAAGCATGATAATAATACAAACCGATGTTTTGCTTGTAAAACGCGCAAGCCACCATGTTTTCGGCTATCGCACCTTTGTACGAGCTCAGATCGCCGGAAAGAACCGCTTTTGCGGTCCCATAATCAAGCTGGGATATCAACAGACCGGTATCGGCATAATAAACCTTAAATTCGGAGGGAATTTTAACCCCTCCCAAAGGGAAAGAGATCTCGGCGGTATTATATGCTCGGATTACCAGCCCAACATCTTCAAGGTATTGAAGTCCATCCGCTTTTTCGGGCGAATTCCCTTTAACGTTCACCTGGCTGTACTTAAATTTTTTATAATCCCTTGAAAGCTGCGAAGGCAAGGAATCAAGACATGCTTCCGCTCGAAGCTTTAATACTTCATTTATCTTATCTTGCCCATTTTTATCCTTGTATCGTCCGAAATCATCACGAATGGAGCTGACTATTCGTTGTTGAATGGTACGAACTTCATTAAGATCGTGTAGTTCAAAAAATGATTTCACAACCTCGGGCATACCTCCGACAACGATATATTGGAGGTATAAAGATCTGAATGCCTGATGTACAGCTTTTTCTATAGTTGTGAGATTCTTTACGGATTTTTCAACATAATCTATAATCTTTTGATCTATTCCGGCATTGATAAGAAACTCGCGAAACGAAAGCGGATGTAACGTCAATTGTTCTTCATATCCGACAGGAATCCCCCTCGGATATGGATCACGAAATCCTTTGACTCCCAAAAAACTGCCTGTAGCCAAAACATCAAATCTGCCATCTTGATCCCAGTATTTAAGAGAACTTCTGGCGTTCGGGCAGTCCTGTATTTCATCAAATATTATCAACGTTTTTTTTGGTACAAAACGTACTCCGGGAATCGTGGCTGTTATCGACATTATCATATCGTCCACAACAAAATTTCCTGAAAATGCATCATGAACCGCTGTGTTTTGACGCAAATCAAGGTAAACAGTATTTTCATAATATTCTTTGCCAAATTGTTTTACCAAAAAAGTCTTACCGGTTTGCCTCAATCCTTTTATTATCAACGGATGATGATCGCGGTTTTTCCAATTGATCAACTCGTTCCAAAGCTCTCGTTTCAGCATCTTGTCTCGCCTCCTCAAAGCAACATTACCATTTTTGATTTCTCTCCAAACACATGGTCACCAATTTGACTACTAAATACGATAGGTATTACAAACAAAAAACGATTGTCATACCCGATAATCCATCATTTACTTTATTATATTATATGTCGTTTTTGATTATTTTCAATAGATTCTATCGCGATATGTTGATATTATTCAATACAATTTTAGTCGTAATATAACATGAACAATCTTTATATTACGAAAGATTTTTCAAGACTTATTAGGTGAATTGTCATATAAAATGTAGTGTAAAATTAAGGTAAATTAATAAGAACAGGGTAACTTACCTGTTCTTATCTATAAAAATCAAGTAGGAGGCGGTGACTAGCCGCCGTCCTCTCACAGCACCGTACGTACCGTTCGGTATACGGCGCTTTCAATAGTTGACGTGCACAGACTGATAGGCTGTGGCTAAATCATAGAAGCCACTGTTTATCAGTCTTTCTTTTGTCATTGCCACATTTACTGCAACAGTATGCGTCGTGAACCAATGGCCTCTTCGGCTGTTTCCAGCCTGCCATGCTAAGTCCTCGGGTACACCCATCTTAATCAGATTTCGCACCTTTGTCTTGGGCTTCTTCCATTGTTTCCATATACACATACGTATTCTGTGATAGAGCCACCCATTGATTTCGTCTATGTTGTTTTTCATGCTTGCTATACCGTAGTAGTTAAGCCATCCTCTCGCATATACCTTGATTTTCTCAAGACTAGGCTTGATGGACTGCACAGACTTACGGGAAGATAAATCTTTCAGCTTTGACTTGAACTTCTTCCATGACTTTGGATGAACCCTGACGAAAACGCCACTTCCGTTCCTTCCCAATGCAAAGCCAAGGAATTTAAAATTTCGGATTGCAAACACGCTTACAGTACGGCTTTTCTCTCGATTAACCGTTAGCTTCAGTTTGTCTTCGAGATATTTCGTACTGCTTTCCAAGAGTCTCTCTGATGCTCTTTTGCTTTTCGCTAGAAGAACGATATCATCTGCATATCTTATGCAGGGCACACCTCTTTTCAGAAACTCTTGGTCAAACTCATTGAGGTAGATATTCGCAAGAAGCGGAGATAGATTTCCACCTTGCGGTGAACCTTCCTCTGTATCAATGACCACTCCGTTTTCCATTACCCCACTTTTCAGATAACGCTTTATTAGTTGAACTACACGTTCATCCTTCACATTCTTTCTGAGGAGAGTGATAAGGATTTCATGATTCAAGGTGTCGAAATACTTTGATAAGTCCAAGACTACCGCAAAGGTGTAACCTTGTTCTGCGTATTCCTTTACCTTCTGTATAGCATCCTTTGCGCTTCTGTTTGGACGATAGCCGTAGCTTCCGTCCGCAAACAATGGTTCATAGATGGGCACTAATTGTTGAGTTATTGCCTGTTGGAGTGTTCGGTCTATCACGGTGGGTATGCCAAGCTTGCGTACACCACCATCTGGTTTTGGAATCTCAACTCGCCTGACTGGCGATGGCGTATACTTACCGCGGTATATGCGGTCAGTTAACTCCTGCTGATGTTCCTTAAGGTACGGAAGTGCCTCTTCAATGGTCATTCCATCAATACCTGGCGCTCCCTTGTTTGCCTTAACTCTTTTATACGCTCTGTTAAAGTTATCCTTATACAGTATCGCTTCCAAGAGCTTCGGCTGTGCACTGTCTCTTTCTTTCCATATCCGATTGAATGACCTAAGCGCTTTCGCATACCCTTTGTGTTCTGCACTATCTCTTTGCGAACAGCCATTGTTTTCAATGTTTTCTGCCATTAAAGGTCATTCCTCCTTTCTCGGTCATACTTAAGACTCCTATTGATTCGGTCCTTCGGTTAGCATGTCCATGTTTCTATGTCCATATCCCTACTATGACCTCTGCTGACTTCTGCATGTTCAGCACCGCCTCGTTTCCTTGTACGGTGGTTACTCCTTTCAGAGCGTTTCACGCAGACCTCCCTAGGTACCACACGTTTCTTCCTCTCCATCCATCTGCCTCATTTATCATGCATGATTCCGTGTAGTTATTGGGCTTCGACTTGATATGCAGCCTTACCCTCATGCATAACCTCATATGAGATTTCTGTACGTCAGACCAGAGATTTGCCCGTGGGTTAGTATGTTCCCCACATCCAGCTTCCTTCAGATTCCACCTCGCGATAGACACCCTTGCTTTCGGCTATATCCTTCCCACTACCGGGCGGATTCGGGACTTTAACCCGTTAGAAACGTGCGCCGCTAGGCGCACATACTAAATAATCCCTCTGCATTTTTGTTGCAGAGGGATTATCTGTGTTTTGTGTTGCACGCTATGTGTCGTATGCTGCGTGCGTATGTTTTGTGATGACTGCCAATCAATACCGGAAGCCGCTGACGCGCTGTCTGAGGTCTGTCGATATACTGTCAACCGAGTTAGCGCCCTTGATAACATGGTCGGAAGCCTTAACAAGCTCGTTCGCACCTTCGGCAACATTCGTTATGCCCTTCGCATTCTCGTCAACTGCAGTATCTATCGCACCTATGGAGTCTCTGATCATGCCGATGGAGGATGCTATCTCGCTGTTGTCATCCGCGATTGAAGAGATCGCATCATAGCACTCGCTGAGCGAATGCATATATTCATCAATGATCTGCTTTTTCTCTTCCGTATTTTCCTCAGAAATCTTAAGCATTACATCGGAGACATCCTCTGCTGCCTTTACGAGCTGGTCAACGATTGCCAGAACTTCGTCTGATACTTGCTGAATGCTTTGAGCCATGTCCGCCGAGTTGCCTGCGAGCGTACCAATCTCATCGGCAACAACAGCAAACCCACGACCTGCCTCTCCGGCGCGTGCTGCCTCGATTGATGCATTGAGAGAAAGAAGGTTTGTCTCGGAAGCGACATTGGAAATACCCTGGGTCATTTTCTGGATATCTTCCACCTTCTTTGTATCCCTTATCCTGTCTTTAAGTCTGCCTATGGCATCGTTAAGACGCGCCATCATGTTTTGATCATTTGCTTCGATCCTCGTCTTAAGAGTTTCTACATCCTTAAGGTTGCGGCTTATCTCTCCCGTCTTATCGGCGGTATCCTTGCTCACCTTTTCGGTAAGACCCGTAATATCAGCAATCTGCTGTGAAACCTGCGTTGTCGAGGATGAAGTTTCTTCCGAGCTTGCTCTCATCTCATCCATAGTCACCGAGATCGAATTAACATTCTCAGAGCTCTTGTCGGCTGCAGACTTAAGTTCCGAAACATCCGAAACAAGCCGGCCCGAAGCATCGTTTATGTTGGCAATGATGTTCTTCATCGCATCTTTAAGCTCATTAACCGCATTAACGAGCTGACCTACCTCGTCCTTCGATCCCGCTTTTATATCTACGGAAAGATCCGCTTTTCCGTTCTTAACATCTTCGGCAAGATCCCTGACCTTCTTGCTGGCGCTTGAGATGGGTCTTGCCATGATAAGACCCGCTATCAACGCAACAACGATTGCGATCGCAACACAGATAACAAGTATCGTCATTCCTGTGTCCTTTATACCTTCAGTGATACCGTCAAAATTAACGGCGGGCGTTACATAAAATACCTTCCAACCCGTATTGCCAATGTCTGACGAGGTAACATATACGGGAGTTCCGTTGTAATCGGTAATGGCCTCGGCATCATCGGAAGACGCAGCCGCTGTGTAATCAATACCGATATCTTTGAGTTTCATGATCTTTTCGGTCGTTGAATGGAATGCGGGATTGGGATGATATATGAGCGTATCCTTTTCGTTTGTAACAAAGAGATACGATCCTTTTTCACCCTTCTCAGCAGCAAGCTTGTCAATGTCAGCGAGCAGCTGCGAAACAAAAATGTCTATGGCCGCAATGCCTTCCCAGCCGTTAACATTGAAATACTTGGACACGGCAACAACGAGTTCTCCCGAGCTTGCATCAACATAGGGTTCGCTGTAACAAAACGCACCTTTTGCAGCAACGGCATCGGTATACCACGCTCTTGTCAGACCGTTAAATTCCGGAGTGGGGATCCATCCCGAACCGTTGAGAAAAACTCCGTTGGAAAGCTGTATATAAACCATCGAAAGTGTGGGATTATTCCTTGTGACCTCTTCAAGAGCCGATGTACAAGTCTGCTGTGAAAGAGCAATATCAGCTTCAGATGCATGAGAAGATGAAATAAGAGATGATTCCGCCGAATTGACTATACCTGTGGAATCAATGAGCCATCCGTCGATGACTGCCGAAAAATAATTGGTTCTTACCGTATAATTATCATTAAGAACCTGCTCAAAGCTTGCCTTGGTCTTGTTGTATGTAACAATACACTCAGCCGCAAGAAGTGCGGCACAAAGGATCGCGATTATCAAGATCATCTTGATCTTAAGACTTCTTAACATAAAACATCCCTCCCGTAACATAAATCTCATGCCGCTTGTTCACGTATCACGAAGTGCAGCATGTGTCATCATGGTTTATTTTATTCTTTTATCGTCTTTGTGTCAAGATGGACCGGGGGGACGGGGGTTGTAGTCCACAACCCCCGTCCCCCCGGTCCACCCATGGTCAATACATCTATCTCGCCGACGAGTTTTCTGAAAACCTGTCAACCATCTCCTGAAGTTCGATATATCGCTCCATCTTTCGCTCAATCTCGGCGTCCGTTTCTTCCTTCTCCTTACTAAGTTCCATAAGCTTCGAATAATTTGTCGATGCGCCTGCGATAAGCCCGTCGAGTTCCGCACTCCTCGCCTCAAGCTTCTCAATCTCGGCCTCAATTCCATCGTACTCTTTCTGTTCATTAAATGTGAGCTTCGTTTTTTCTCGGGGTGCGCGGTACTTTCCTTTCGCGGTCACACTCGAACCGTCTTCGACCACAGGATTTCCCACACATCCAAAGGCTCCGTTCGCCACCGAGCTGTTACCGCCCGCCCCGACATTGTTTACATCGACTTGTCCATTTTTCCCAACTCCGGCACCATTCTCTCCGGAGATACTTTTCCTCGCATTTCCGACTGATGTTCCGGTACTGCTCTTTCCCGAAATCGCACTATTCTTATGCGCAACGTAGTCCGAGTAACCTCCCTCGCTTTGCTTAAGCGTTCCGCCCGTCTCGAACGAAAAGATCCTCGTGACCACGCGGTCAAGGAAGTACCGGTCGTGGCTGACCGTGATGATGATGCCCACGAACTCGTCGAGGTAATCCTCGAGTATGCGCAGTGTCTGAATGTCGAGGTCGTTCGTCGGCTCGTCGAGGATGATGACGTTCGGGTTGTCCATCAGTACCCGCAAGAGGTACAGCCGCCTCTTCTCTCCGCCCGAGAGCTTCGAGATCGGCGCGTACTGCATGTCGGGCGTGAAAAGGAATCGCTCACACATAAGCGTTGCGCTCACC
>JAEEGK010029056.1_pt1 | contig 11051 bp, 9 predicted proteins | sample 8958771 | NCBI WGS metagenome assembly JAEEGK01 (sample SAMN16246547, study PRJNA631951) | gut metagenome | biome: gut microbiome; feature: rumen; material: SC-attached | host: Bos | place: Iran: Karaj | collected 2018-10 | reverse complement strand
ACTCTTTGCCCATACTTCAAGCTGCCATGGAAGGGTATTTACTGTGCAGCCATAAACATCAACGTTTTCTGGGTCAAAATCTGGACTTAGCGCGTTATTGCCGTTAATATCAACAGTAAGTGTCTGAGCTATCTTAACAAATGTATCCCAGTCCCATGCACTGTCTGCACTTGCTGGAGGTGTGAAATCAGCAACATTTAATCCCTGCTTGGAACATATTTCTTCCAAAAGATCTATGTTGTACCAAAGGTTAAGTACCTCATTAGCTGCTGAATATGCCACAGGTGTTCCCTGATATTTAAAGGTTATGGAATCAAGAGGCTTGGAATCGCCTTCACCGTACATTGAGCTGATGTCTGCAAGCAGGCCATTCTCTGCAAATTTCAAAACGCCAGCTTCGCTCATGATGGCTGTATCAGGAAGTTCTCCTGCTGTAGCCATTGCATTTAACTTGGTTACATAGGTATCATGGTCAATCTTGATTACTTCTACTTCAATTTCATCCTGAGACTGATTGAATTTATCAGCCACCGCCTGAGTTGCAGCAGTCTCTGTCTCATTGCCCCACTGAGCGTAGGTAATATGTACCTTTTCTCCAGTGCTCTCACTAGTTGAAGCAGGTGTCTCTGTCTCTGTTTTAGGTGTCTCTACTGCGTTCTGCGTTGTGTCCTGCGCTTCCCCCTGTGCGCTTTGAGAACTTGCACCACAACCTGTTACCAACATTGCCGTAGTAGTAACAACAGTTAATGCCATGCTCAACAATCTTTTCTTTTGCATACTTGAAATATCCTCCTTTAGAAAATTATTTTTCAGCAGTAATGTTCTATCTTTAGATAGAAATATTCTGCCAGACTTCCATCTCTCCAATACCTCTGTTGTTCCAAAAAGCATAGGGAACCGCTCTGATCTTCACAGGCTTCTTAGTAAATCTTGCCTCTCCGTAAAGGCTGCCATCTTCAATACCAACACTCTTAACCCTGTAGCCCTCATACTCTATCGCCGGTACTTCTCCCGGGAATTCTTCATAAGCTTTGCCCTTTAGCAGATTAGCATCAGTGTCCACGTAAATGTCAGATAAGTTCTGTCCATTGTCCGCCTCCTCCAGGCAATAGACCATAGGTCCATGCATTACAGCAACCTTACCTGCATCAGCCCTGACATTGTGGTCTGCTGCCACAAATCTTGGATGAACCCCCATATTAAGCTCAATCCTGTGTTTACCACCCTTAAGAGCAATTACTGCATAGTTATTGTCAGCTATATAGGAAAGCTTTTCACCATCAAGGACTATCGTCATATCCTTGGCATAGGCAGGAACTCTTATCCTGATATCTGCAGCTTGCAGAATTGAAATCCTGATATCTACTGTTCCATCTGTCAAAAGAGATGACTTAAGGTCCACAGATATTTCCTGCCCCGGATCATCTATTAAAACTGTAGATGATACAAACTGATTAATGAAAATGCCCTTTTCGTCACAGGAGTATAAATACTGTGATAAAGAAGCCAAAGTCCTTGCAAGATTGGGTGGACAACAGGCTACATTAAACCATTTCTGTCTGGTAGGTTTGACATGATCCATATAGGTATTCTCAGTACAAAACTGCGGAATCATCTCTAATGGATTTACGTAAAAATATCTGTCTCCTTCCAGATTCATAGCTGCCAGAATAGTGTTGTACAATACTCTTTCAACTGTATCATAATAGCTTGCATTTTTCTTTAGGGCAGCCATCCTCTGTCCAAACATCATCATTCCCACAGAAGCACAAGTCTCACAATAATTTGTGCTGTTAGGCAGGTCGTAATCTGTGGTAAAGCACTCCAAAAATCCGCTGCTGCCAATTCCTCCTGTGATATACATTCTCTTGCCTACCATGTTATCCCACAGTCTGTCACAGGCTTTTTCCATTTCTTTATCCTGCTGCCATTTTGCCAGGTCTGCCATAGCACTGTACAGGTACATTGCCCTTACAGCATGACCTTCAGCCTCAGTTTGTTCTACTGGAGGTTTCTCTGCCTGTGCATACTTCATAGAATAGTTTCTAAACTCAGGAAAGAACTCAGGGCCTTTTCTGCCATCAATCTCATTCTGCAAATAATTAGGTGCAGTTCCCCTCTGCCTGACAAAATAATCAGCCTGCTTTAAGTACTTGTCATCCCTGGTCCACCTATAAAGCTTGATCAAAGCCAACTCAATTTCTTCATGCCCTGGAACTCCAGGAATCTGTCCTTTCTTTGTTCCAAATACCCTGCAAATAAGGTCAGCATTCCTCATTGCAATTTGAAGAAATTTCTCCTTACCAGTGGCCAGTGCATAAGCAACTGCTGCCTCAATCATATGTCCTGAGGTATATAATTCGTGTCCCTCAACCAGGTTTGTCCATTTCTTTTCCGGAGCTGTTATCTGAAAGTAAGTATTTAAATATCCGTCTTTTTCCTGAGCCTTTTCCAAAATATCGATCACCTGATCAATTTTACCTTCAAACTGAGTCCCGCTACCTATTGCAATGCAATAGGCAGCTGACTCTATCCACTTATATAGATCAGTATCAAGAAAAACTACTCCTTGCCGTTCTCCCTCTTGTAGTCCGGCAGCTATACGGAAGTTTTTGATACATCCCGTAGGATCAGTTCCTTCCAGTTCATCATTTAGAGCTTTCCACTGATGAACCAGCATGACTTCACTTACTTTATTGATATAATGCCCGAATAAAGGATCAGTGACTTTTACCTGCTGAAGTTTCAATGGCCTTATTTCTTTTTCCATGCCCAATGCCCCTTCATATTTTTTAGTTAATAAGCACTCCGTTTTCATCAAAGGTGTACTTCTCTCCTTCTAGTTGTGTGCAAAGTTAACGTTTTCCCTTTTCATATATAAAGCTGTAGTCCTCGCTACAACTCATGATATTCTTATAACTCATCTTCCAATTTCATTTTAGGTAAACGTTTACCTTGATTTGGATTTTATATTGTTGCATTATATATGTAAATAGCAATTTTCTATAATATTGCGAGCAATTTTTTGGTTGTTTTTTATTAAGAAAACGTTTACCATTATCTTGTAATTAGTATTTTGGAAGTGAGGACGAACTGTGTCTAATATGAAGGACATCGCCAAAAAAGCCCAGGTATCTGTCGCAACAGTATCCAAGGTTTTAAATGGCACCGGAAATATAAGTGAAGAGACCACCAGGAAAATTCTGGAAATTGCTGAGGAACTTAATTATCATCCCAACCTCTATGCCAGAAATCTAAAAACTGGTTCCAGCAGGACAATTGGGATCCTTGCAGAGGACCTTACCGTATTCAACACTCCTCCAGTAATAGACGGCATCGGAGCCTGTTGTGAAGAGAAGGGTTATCGTTATCTCTTGGAAAATCTTCGCATAAACACTCTTGGTATTGATCCTGACAATGACAAGGATAGATACTCAGAAATCAAAAACAATGCAGTTTCACACATGAGTTCCATGCAGGTTGATGGAATTATTTATCTTGGCTGCCATTCTCACAGAGTAGTACCAAGCATATTTGAAAACAATATTCCTTTCGTATGCGCTTACTGCATTTCTCCATCCCTTGCGATTCCTTCTGTTTTGTATGATGATCAGCACGCCGCCTATGAAGCAGTTTCTCTTCTGATCAAAAAAGGGCACAAAAAAATAGCCACCATAACTGGCAAAGTAAGCAGTGTTCACACCAGATGGCGACTAACAGGTTATCAGGAATCCTTATATGATCACAACATACCATATAATCCGGGATATGTAATCAACGGAGACTGGTCAAGAGACAGTGGCTACAGTGCCACCAAGAAACTTATCAGACAGCATGTGACTGCTATTTTTTCCCACAACGATGAAATGGCCATGGGCGTAATAGATGCCTGCAATGATGCTGGGATTCAGGTTGGCAAGGATATTGCACTTATTGGCTTTGATAACAGGGAATTATCAACAGTGTGTCGTCCAACACTCACAACTGTTGAGCCTCCACTTTTTGATATCGGCTACAAATCAGCCGAAGGCCTGATTTCAAAAATTGAACATAAAGAAGACATTCTGCGAGGCGAAGTGCGACTTCCTTGCAGGATAATAGAAAGAGATTCTACCTGATTGGTAGAATCTCCTTTTTCACTCCGCTCTTCCTACTCTTATAAGGCCTCTGAAAAACTCTACTGCATCTATCAGATCATTCTCATCGGGATGTCCCTTGCTGGTTCCACCAACTATCCTGCATCATGGAAAAAGCACTTTTATCATAAACAAATCCCAATATTTTATCAATCTAATACAAGATAGAAGTGTAAAGATTGAGTGCAATTATTTGTTTTGCAACTGTCTCAAATTTGTACTTGAATTTGGAATCAGTTTAGGCGTAAGGTCACTTTTTTATCCCAATCAGTTCTATCATTCTTTCATCTGAGATGAATGTCTTAATGACAAAGACTTTCTCAAGCAGCTCGAGAAATTCCTGGTCTGAAGGAAGCCCCCGTGACACGTGGCATGCTCCATCTGCGTGGCAGCCATCTATAACCTCTCTGCTGGCTCCATGAGCTATGCAGATACTCCCATTATCTACCAGAGCCGTTGACAGATTATGCATAAGTGTTTCCGGCGACGGAAAATGAGGAAATGCATTATATATAACGCATACGTCATATTTTTCGTCAAACTCAAACTGCTCCGCATCTCCGTTTATAAAATCAACCTCGGAATGATTTCTGAACTTTTGCCTGGCCTTTTCCAGCATTTGAGCTGAAATGTCTACTCCAGTCACTTTTTTTGCGCCTGCTTCCAGATAATACGGAATCATGAAGCCTGTTCCACAGGCAATATCCAGCACCTTTTTCCCTTCAAGCTGCCCCAGATTCCCGATGATATCACGCGTAACAGATTCATCATTGCTTGCAAAGTCATCCCATTTTTCGGCCAGTCCGTCAAAAAATTCAATTACCTGTTCTTTACTGACAATATCCATATGTTATGCAGCCTTTTTTACTGTACTATTTGTTACTAATCCTGCTTTATACAAAGCAAATACTATTGCAGGTATGAATATAAGCTGAATAATAATTCCAGGAAGGCTTGTCACAAAGTAGCTTGTAGCCCATACCTTTATGGAATACTCACCTCTTGCAAAGATGAGAGCGCGGGACAAACCACCGATAACCCTACCTGCAAGCATAGCAACAATCAGGCTTATATAAAGATCCGCATATATCTTTCCTGTCTTTACAAGTTTTATCATAATGCCTGTACAGATACCATAAACAGCAAGTTCCACCATCATTGCAGGCAAAATAGCCATTGGTGGCATTCCTGTAATAATCGATGAAAGAAGCGGTCCGACAAGTCCGCAAACAAGACCATACTGCCATCCGCATACCAATCCGCAAATAAGTACCGGAATATGCATAGGGCTGATCACTGACCCGGCATTCGGAATCATGTGAAATGCCATCGGCAGTACCACACACAACGCAATACACATCGCAGTTGTTACCATATTTCTTACTAAGTTTTGTTGTTTCATTTTTCTTAACCCCCTGGTTTCTTTTTCAATACTTCTATTATGATAACAACACCAAAAAACAGCCACAAGCCCCATGGGGGGTTATATAATCAGAAAAGTCCTTTTTACAGTCATAGTTTCACACCTCCTTAAAGAAGTGTTTCCTTCTGCAGGAGCAGCTGTGTTGCCTGCTGCATCTCCGCATGCACAAAGGCTTAATGCCATAGAAGTGGCCAGAAAAATCGATACTATTTTCTTCTTCATTTTTTATCCCTCCCTAGCGGATTATTTACGTTGTTTGCTATTGGGTACCCCGGTATCGTTATTATTTCACCACTTCTTTTACGGTCAACGAAAATCTAGGAAAGCGCTTTCCTTGAATGCGTAAAAAAAAGCCCTGCTCAATATCAATTTTGATAATGAACAGAGCGTAATATTGCCGTCATAACGTTTTTTCTATTTTCTTAAGTGCATTGCAGAAATCTTCACAGCTTCTTCATAAGGATCAGTAATTCTCCGCTTTATCACTGGACATATTATGCTGCAAGAGATCAAGCCATAAAGAGAATTACCAATGATCATTGGCACAAGAATTGAGTACGGCATAAGAGCAAGTATTATGAACAGATAAATTGCTGTATATATAATAAGCTTCAGGCTGCTCTTCCACTCCAGAATAAGGAGTATGGCTGCGTTTCTAATTATTCCTGACAATCCAAGGCGCAGATGAGCAGCCAATACAAAAGTCCATGCTGCAAAAAGAATGCCTATGCCAAATATTGCGCAGCCGGCACCCATGATGATCACATATGAAATATTGTCAGAGACAGCTTTAAAGTTTCCCGCAAGGCTCATGAGATAATAGCCATAGAAAATGACTGCAGACTCCATGATGCCCAAGACAAGCTTTTTAATAAAGCCATCTTTAAATTCTGCAAGATAGTCCTCCAGGGTAAAGTCATAACCCTTCAGAAACATTTTGCCGGTAAAGGCGCAAAGTGCTGTCCATGCAGCCGGTATTGTGATTAGAGGAATGCAGCTTATGATAAATACTATATTTATCATGAACAGCTTTCCTGGAAAATTAACAACAAGATATAAGATGCGGAAAAAGCCGTCCTTAGGCGGCTCTTTTTCCACATCGTTTTCTCCAAGATACCATTTCATAAAACGATTCAAGTATTTCATTTTTTCCCCTATATATTAGTTTTTCATACCAGTCAGTACTATACCTTCTACAAAGCTCTTTTGCCCAAATATATAGATTACTATACCAGGCAGAATAGTCATAAAAGTGGCTGCCATAGCCATGGGCCAGTTTGTTCCAAAAGAGCCTGTGAAATTGGTGAGTGCAATGGCAAAAGTAAACTTGCTCATACTGTTAATGTAGATTATCTGCTGGAGCATATCATTCCAAATCTGTATAAATAACATCATTCCAACAACAACTACTGCTGGCTTGATCGCAGGAACAAGAATTGTCCACAATATCCTCATGCGGCTGGCCCCATCTATTGATGCAGCTTCATCAAGATCCCTGGGGATTGTCATAAGGAACTGCCTGATCAGGAAGATGTTAAAGAATCCTCCACCTGTTAAAAACGGCAGGATCAGAGGCCAATATGTGTCACCAAGTCCAAAGAATTTTGTCCACGCAATATAAAGTGGAATCAGCGTAACCATGCCTGGAAGAAGAATTGTGCTGACACAGATCTTAAATATAAGATTTTTGCCTCTAAACCTTAGTCTGGCAAAGGCGTAGCCACAAAAGATGGCAGTAATAACACCAAATGTCACAGCCGGAATGATAATTGAAAAGGTGTTTTTAAAATATGTCCAGTATTCGAAGGTCTGAAGGGTCTTGGTGTAGTTGGACCATAGCCACTCTGTTGGAATAAAGGATGGCGGATAAGCGTTGACCTGCGCAACACTCATAAGTGAAGATCTGAATATCCACCATATTGGAAGGAGTGTCAGAAATGCAAAAAATAAGGCAATCAATGTTACAACTGAGCGGTTTGCCAGTTTCCTTTTTTCTTTTCCTGTCATGTCTGCTCCCCCCTTTCTCATGCTTCATCGCTAAAGATGCTATCTTTTTGAGTTACAAATAATACTATTGTAAAAATGCCTACTAGAACAAAGAATATAACTGAAAAAGCTGCTGCATATCCAAGCTTATTTTTTTCAAATCCATACATGTAGATAACATAAGATAAAAACATAGACTTCTTGGCCGGGCCGCCATTTGTAAGGGCTAGAGCCGGATTAACTACCTGCAGATGTGTGATAAGAGCAGTCAATACATTATAAAAAATAATAGGCTTGATGCATGGAATAGTTATGTTCCAAAATCTCTGCCATGAGTTGGCTCCATCTATCTGAGCTGCTTCCTTGTACACAGTAGGTACATTTTGAAGTCCTGCAAGGAATATTACTATGAGATTTCCGCTGGCCCATACTGCGATGAGAACAAGGGCCGGTATTACCTGCCTTGGACTGTCCAAAAATCTCTGGGGTGGAATTCCTAGCATTCTGAAGATGAAGTTAAAGAGTCCATAGTTCTGCTCATAAAGCCATTGCCAGCCTTTGAAAACACCTATTGCCGGTAGCAGATAGGGTATAAAGAAAATAGATCTGAAGATAGTTCTTCCAAAAATATCCATGTTTAGAATAAGTGCTATCACCAGAGAATAGATAACCGCGCCGATAACTGCCAAAAATGCATACAAAAGCGTTGCCTTTACCGCACTTGCAAAATATACATCTTTTGTAAAAATTCTTATGTAATTGTCCAAGCCCACAAATTCCGGGCTGGATAAACCGTTATAGCTAAAAAGACTTAGCACAAACACAGCAATTGTAGGAAGATAACTTATAAAGGTGATTCCAAGGAATGCTGGAATCAGGCACAAATAGGCACATCTTTCCTCTTTTCTATTATATTTGGACTGAGAAGTACGTATTTTTCTTTTGCCGGATGCTCTTTTCATACTCTTCGCCTCGCTTGTACTATATATCCCCGCAACTTCCATTGTATAATCCCTCTCCCCTGATATCAACGCCGGCGAAGACAGTTACACTGCACTTTTGACCATGTTTCAAAAGTTACATGAACTGTCTTCGCACGGCACTATATCAAATATTAATTATTTGTACTGAAAATATCATTTAACTCATCGTAATACTCATCAATTGCTTCTTTCATTGTCTGATCACCAGACCAAACAGCTGAGAATGCAGAATCCAGTGTTGCATTAAACTCATCTGTTGCGTTGATATAATACCAGGCTGTTGACTGAGAATTTTCTCTTGCGTAGTCAACTACAGCACTCTTGTACATATCATGGTCAGGGTAATTAGGATTATCAATCCACTTGTTTGTAAATTCATCATCTGTGTACCACTTATCAAGGATAGGCATCCATGTTCCTGCTTCAATAAGTGACCAGCTGTTTTCTTCCTGGTAGTACCACTTAAGCCATGTCATAGCTTCTTCAGGATGCTCGGTTGTTGCAAACACAACATTTGGCCCTCCTGTGCAGATTGTTACTTTCTCTTTCATGTATGGAAGAACTCCTACACCATATCTAAAGTCAGCAGATGGGCCAAGGAAGGTACCAACATTCCAGGTACCATCTGTTGCCATAACAACCTTCTTGGATCCAAGTGATGATTCAAGTGCATTTGCTGCGCTTGTTACTGGAGGTGCACAGTGATAAACCTCTGACAGGTCAGCTATTTTCTGAAGTGCTTCAACTGTAGCTGCATCATTGATCGTACATGCAGAACCATCGGCACTAAAGTATCCACCGCCATTACTCTTTGCCCACACTTCAAGCTGCCATGGGAGAGTGTTAACAGTACATCCATAAATATCAACATTTGATGGATCAAAATCGGGACTAAGCGCATTATTTCCGTTGATATCAACTGTAAGTGTCTGTGCGACCTTTACAAATGTATCCCAATCCCATGCATCATCAGCACTTGCAGGAGGTGTAAATTCAGAAATATCAAGTCCCTGAGCTGTACATACCTCTTCAAGAAGATCTATATTGTACCAAAGGTTCAGTACTTCATTGGCTGCAGAATATGCTACAGGTGTTCCCTGATACTTAAATGTAATAGAATCAAGTGGCTTAGAATCGCCTTCCCCGTACATTGAACTGATATCTGCAAGAAGACCATTCTCTGCAAATTTAAGAACTCCTGCTTCACTCATGATAGCTGTATCAGGAAGCTCTCCTGCAGTTGCCATAGCATTAAGCTTGGTAACATAGGTATCATGATCAATTTTGATAACTTCAACTTCAATCTCATCCTGTGACTGGTTAAACTTATCTGCTACTGCCTGTGTAGCCGCTGTTTCTGTCTCATTTCCCCACTGTGCGTAGGTAATATGAACTTTCTCTGATTTTGCCTCCTCAGTTGACGAAGCAGTTGGTGTAGAAGCGGACTCAATAGTAGATGTAGTACTCTGTCCTTCTTCCATCACACTAGTTTCGCTAGTCGCGCCGCATCCTGACAATAGTATAACTGTCGTAGTAACCATTGTTAACGCTGCGCTGAACAATCTTTTCTTTTGCATCCCCTTAAATCCTCCTTTTTATGCTTACATTTTTAGTTACACTAAAACATTTTGCCAAACCTTCATTTCGCCTATGCCCCTGTTGTTCCAAAATGCATATGGGACCGCTTTTATCTTTACCGGTTTCTTCTCAAAAAGAGCCTCTCCATATAGCACATCATCTTTTACCTTTGGTGTGTCGACTCTTGCTCCTTCATAGCAGAAAATCGGCACTTCTCCTGGAAAACAATCAAGCGGCTTCATTTCTTCAAATACAGTATCAGCATTTACATATAATTCAGTCAGATTTTTCCCATTGTCTATTTCCTCAAGGCAGTAGACCATCGGACCATTTACCATTGCAACCTTCCCTACATCAGCCCGTACTCTCGAATTTGCCGCTAACAGCTTGGGATGGTTATTCAAGTAAAGAGTAATTTCATGCATCCCACTTGGGATATCTAATACCGCATAATTATTAAGCTCTTCCAAGGATACTTTTTTTCCATCAAGCTTAAGCTCTGGATTATTAGCATAACCTGGAATTCTTATCTTAAGCTTTATCCCCTCCTTTCCTTCACTCCTAATGTATACCTCTCCTTTTTGTAAAAGAGCTGACGAAAGCTCCAATTTCATATCTGACCCATTTATCGCTAGCTCTATGTTTGACGATATAAATTGATTTATTATAATCTCTTCATCATCCATCGCATATATGTACTGTCCCAATGAGGCCAATGTCCTTGCCAGGTTCGGAGGACAGCAGGCTACGCTAAACCATTTTTGTCTCTCTGGCTTTACATGATTCATATATGTATCTTTGGTACAAAACTCAGGAATCATTTCCAGCGGATTTACATAAAAGTATCTATCCCCATCCAGATTCATAGCTGCAAGTATTGTGTTATACAGCGCCCTCTCCACAGTGTCATAATATAAAGCATTGCCCTTAAGAGCTGCCATTCTT
>JAEEGK010029055.1_pt1 | contig 11051 bp, 9 predicted proteins | sample 8958771 | NCBI WGS metagenome assembly JAEEGK01 (sample SAMN16246547, study PRJNA631951) | gut metagenome | biome: gut microbiome; feature: rumen; material: SC-attached | host: Bos | place: Iran: Karaj | collected 2018-10 | reverse complement strand
CAGAAGTCGGCATAGAGCATCCATTGTCCGCTCTGCAGGTAGATTACACCCTTCTCGTGCAGCATCTTCGTCAGCCCCGCGTGCGTTGTGCCATGCTCCTTCGCCACCTGCGTCATCGTCATGCAGTTCACACTCTCCAGTACTTCGTCGCAATAGGTGGCCTTCGGTTCCAATACGCGGATGGTCTCGTCCTGCTCGGCAATCTTGCGGTCACGCTCCGCAATGGTGCGCTCATGAATCTGGAACGCCAGCGACATAATCTCGAGGTCGCTCAGCAGCTTGCCCTCTCCATCGTGTGTCGGGATGTATCCGCCCGTGCGTCGTATCTGCGGCAGCACCTCTTCACATACCCAGTCCTGGAACTTCTCCGCCTCTGGGAGTTTGGAGCGCATCACCAATCGGTAGATGTCTGACTCTGGAATGAATTTCATTCGCTGAGGTCCTCCTTTCGAGGGGGTGGTTAAAATAACAACCCCTTTGCAAAAGTCTCTGATGGCTTGTGCTGGGTCCTTGTAGCCAAGTGCCGATGCAACGTCTTTTCCACAGAACAAAACTTTGTCATTCGCCTTGTCCATCACCGTGCGTACATTTCCGAAATTCGGATGTTGGAATGTTTTTACATCCACTATCGTACCATTTGTCTTTTCCATATCTAAAAAGCTTTATTCATTATTAATATTAATATCGTACCCGAAGCTCTCCACGAACCAGACTTCGCCAGCCTTCCGCACTTCGATCCACATCCGTGCATCGAGCACGATGCCCACAGCCTCGTCCTGATTGACCAGGACAGTAGACTCGTTCTTCAGCCCCTCGGGCAGGAAGGACATCTGTCGCATCATCCGCGGCTCCTCGTCCGCACTCGGCTTCACCTCGGTGACAATGCCCTTCTGGGTGAACTTGCCATAAATCTTGCTTGTCTCTGCCATAGCTTCAATGTTTCTTCAAATCATTGTAGATTCTCTTGCTATTGCGGCTGACGATACTCTTCAATCGCTCATCTAGTTTGCTACTGTTGGGATTGAATCTGCTAGTAATCTTTTCGACGATGAGATTACTTTCTTTCCTCACGATGGGCGAATGAGCAAAAACACTATTGCCAATCTTGACACTCTTGGTGGGACGAATCTGGTTGTAAACACCGAGCCAAACAGCTACTACAGCCTCCTTGTCAAGTGCCTTCAGACGTTTGCCAATGCGTTTCATGAATTTCTTGCCGCAGACGGCTTCTGCTACGGATGTGACAACCACCATAGCCCAGACCACCTTTAGATATTGTTCATTTTTCATTTTAAATAATGTATTTTAAGTTCAACAATTTTGCGATCGCTGGTGCAAAGATAGGAACAAAAAAAATCCTATCCAACAAAAATTGTCAGATAGGAATCAAGCACGGAATAATGGAATTGTACGCGGAATCGTATGCGGAAAAATGGAATCGTATGCGGAATCGTACGCGGAATTTTTTGCCAAATCAGTTCAAATTTCTGTCAAGGATTTCGAGGAACGTGTTGGCCACATCGTTGATCGAAAAGAAGGGTTTGGCAGTCTTCGCCATATTCTTTTCGATGTAGCGGTCGGCCGTCCACTCGCTGATGGGGAGGTGATACACGCCGTAGTCCGTCTTGCGAAGGATATCCTTGTCGAAGGGCACCGGCAGTTCGGTGAGTTCGATGAACTTCAGGTAGTCCTCGAAGCCTGCATAGTCCTGTTCGAAGGCAAAGCCACGCTCGATGGCAACGCGGAAGATGGCGACCCACTGCACCTTCTTCGTGAAGAGCAGTTTCCCATTGCTGCCCTTGCGGTTGAAGAGTTCCACGAGGCTCTTGCGGAAGGCCATGCGTCGCTGCATCTCCTTGCCGCATTCCACCACCCGCAGGCTGGTGCCGGAGTTCTCCTCCCGACCAAAGACATCCACGCCCGGGGCGCTGCTCCTGATGCGCACAAAGCGGTCCTTGCTCAGCCTCGGGCGGCGCGAAAAGGCGGCGACGCAAATGCCGCAGACCTCGGGCATCTCGGGCGCCACGAACTTCATCGGCTTCAGGTTCGGGTTGTCGGGGATGAGCCAGGTGGCCTCATCGTCCTGTCGGATGTACTTCAGCGAGAATCCGCCATCGTACTTCACGGCCACGCAGTCGCCGTTCTGCACTCGCGACACGTCGATGTCCAGCACAGCAATGTCGCCGTCGAGGATGCCTGCACCCGACATCGAGTCACCATCCACGGGTATCGTCACCAGTGTGCCCATGGTGCCGAGCAGCGACCCCAGGGCAACCTTCTCGAGACCTTCCACCACGCCCGTGAACGGACCTGCTCCGATGGCTCCAGTGGCCAGCAGCACCTCTTCCCCGGGTTCCAGGAAGCGTGCCTCCTTGGGCCATGGGCCCTCATATTTCTTCACTTTAATCTTCATAGTCAATCAAATATTAAAAGATGAAAAAAGGTTTTATAAGATCACGGATTTCGCGAATCTTTCGGATTATCGGCTTGCCCATAGGAGACCAGTGGTCATTGCTACGCCGACCACTGGGACAGAAACCACGGACGCCTTGACCATCTTTAATCTCACACAGAACGCACGGAACGCACAGACATATTTCTTTTGTCACCGCTCTAAGCCTGAAAGGCTGATAAGACTACAGGCGGGGGTGAAGTGACCGAAGGGAACAAGCCCCCGTTAAATAAGGCCCCCAACAAAAGGAGTGCTGAAGGCACGAAAGATCTTTCGCCCTTACAGGGCTTCCATGTATGTGGGAACCTATCACCGGGGGTTAACACCCCCGTCTGTAATCTTCTCGCCCCTTCGGGGCTATACAGAAATCTGTGAGTTCCGTGAGTTCTGTGTGACCTTTTTATTATCTCACACGCACCTTTCATCTTTAACCACGAATCTACACACTCACGAATCTTTTATTCTTGTCCCGACCACACTCATTCGTGTCGATTCGAGTGATTCGTGGTCTTAAAAAAATAATTCATGAAAAATTCGTGGTTAATTCATGGTAATTCGTGTTAAAGAAAAAATCTTTCTGTGAGTTCTGTGTGCCCTAATCCGGACCCGCATCCGTGCTATCCGCGCTGAGTGCGGCGAAGAAACGCACTCAGCCTCCCCTTCGACCACAGATATCCGTTCTATCCTGTTAATCCGTGATCTGCTAATCCATTTTTCGCCCTCTTTTGAAAATTCTATAATTCTCAAATTCGTGACAAAAAATATTCGTGACAAGAATCACTCTGAATCCGTGACCTCCTCCTCGCAAGGCTGCTCCTCCTCCCCGGCAGCAGGGATGAAGACGCCATTGTCGCGCACCCTCGCCTCGATCTCCGCAGCCAGCTCCGGCGTGTCGCGCAGCAGCTGGATGGTCGCCGAACGTCCCTGCGCCAGCGGGTTGCCCTCGTAGCGATAGAACGAGCCGCTCTTCTTGATGATGTCGCCCTCGAGAGCCAGGTCGAGCACCTCGCCCATCCGGTCGATGCCCACGCCGAAGATCAGGTCGAACTCCGTCTTGAGGAACGGGGGAGCCACCTTGTTCTTCACCACCTTGACACTCACGCGGTTGCCCATCACCTGGTCGCCGTCCTTCAGCGACGTCAGCCGGCGCACGTCGAGGCGTACCGAGGCGTAGTACTTCAGCGCCAGGCCGCCCGTGGTCACCTCCGAAGGGCCGAACATCACGCCGATCTTCTGGCGCAGCTGGTTGATGAAGATGCAGCACGTGTGCGTCTGGCTGATCACGCCCGACAGCTTGCGCAGTGCCTGGCTCATCAGGCGTGCCTGCAGCCCCACCTTGTTGTCGCCCATGTCGCCCTCGATCTCTGCCTTCGGGGTGAGGGCTGCCACCGAGTCGATGACGATGATGTCGATGGCTGCCGAACGGATCAGCTGCTCGGCAATCTCCAGCGCCTGTTCCCCGTTGTCGGGCTGCGCGATGAGCAGGTGCGTCGTGTCCACACCCAGCTTCTCGGCATAGAAGCGGTCGAACGAATGCTCGGCGTCGATGAACGCCGCGATGCCGCCCTGCTTCTGCGCCTCGGCGATGGCGGTGATGGCAAGCGTCGTCTTGCCCGACGACTCCGTGCCGTAGATCTCCACGATGCGGCCGCGCGGGTAGCCGCCCACGCCCAGCGCATGGTCGAGTCCCACCGATCCCGTCGGGATCACCTCCACCTTCTCGTGTGTGTTCTCTCCCATCATCATGATGGCTCCCTTGCCGTAGGTCTTCTCGATCTTGGCCATCGCCTGCTTCACGGCATCCAGACGGCAATCGGCCGTCGTCTCACTGTTCTGATTTGTTTTCTTTGTCATAATTCCAATCGTTTAATTCGTTAATATTTTGGGTCGCGTTTTTGTTTCGCGCTGCAAAGATAGGCCCCACTTATGCGAAAAGGGTGCATAAGCTATAAAAATATTTAAAAAAACTTCATTTTTTCTCCTTCCTCGTCCTATTTTCCCAATTTTCCCCTATCTTTGCATGGCCTTTCACGAATAAAACACAAGGGAAGGTGAAAATGGCAGATGACCTCGGCCCATTGGTCGCTCCGCTCAAAATCTTTCAAAAATCTCATCAAAAATCAAGCAATCCCTTGAAAGATTTTATAATTTTATTTTGTGAGATTTTGAGCGCAGCGACAACATTGAAAGCAAGGTTTTAATTCCGAAAAAAGACGAAAAGACGAAAAGGACGAAAAATGGATTAACAGATCACGGATAATCAGGATTCAACGGATATCAGTGGGTCGAAGGGGAGGCTGAGTGCGTTTCTTCGCCGCACTCAGCGCGGATAGCACGGATGCTGGTCCGAATTAAGGCACACAGAAATCGCAGATTTACACAGATTTCTGTATAGCCCCGAAGGGGCGAGAAGATTACAGACGGGGGTGTTAGCCCCCGTGTGATGGGTGCCCCCACATACGGAAGCCCTGAAAGGGCGACAAGATGGTCTTTCGTGCCTTCAGCACTCAGATGGTTGGGGCCTTTATAACGGGGGCTTACACCCCCGCCTGTAGTCTTGGCAGCCTTTCAGGCTTTTGGCTTGGACGAGCAATTATTTTCTGCACGAAGTGCGATTTTCTGCTGACTATTGAAGTCAGCACATTTTCCGGCCAAGTCTCCGCTATTGAAGCGAGAGACGCGGCCATTTTCACAAAAATATCGAAGATTGAGTTAATTCTTTAATTCGATAATTCGTGATAAAAAGATATTTATGCCAACAATCGTAGAAAACCACAAGCTGCGCAGCTGCCTCTGGCTCGTCAACCTCCTCAAGGAGCATCGCGAGCTCACCTACATCGAGATCGACCGATACTGGCGCCTGCAGACCGACCTCAGCGAAGGCGCACCCCTGCCCAAACGCACCTTCCACGACCGACTCAGCTCCATCCAGGACATCTTCGGCATCGTCATCTCCTGCAATCGCCGCAACGACTACCGATGGTACATCGAGACCATCGACGACGACAAGTCGCGCCTCACCGACTGGCTCATCTCGAGCTTCTCCATCGGCCAGCTCATCTACGAGGCACAGGACGTGCGCGACCGCGTCCTCATCGAGGCAGCGCCCCAGGGCATGCAGTACTACAAGACCATCGTCGATGCCCTCCACAGCCATTGTTGCCTCCGCGCCACCTACCATCGCTTCGATGCCGAGGCCTACGGCTGCCATCTGCGCCCCTACGCCCTCAAGTTCTACGAAGGGCGCTGGTACCTCCTTGCCCAGAAGAACGACGAGCCGCAGCTCAAGACCTTCGCCCTCGACCGCTTCGAAGGCGCCATGGACCTGCTCGCCGACGAGCCCTTCACCCCGCCCCAGGACTTCGACGCCGCCGAGTTCTTCGCCAAATGCTTCGGCATCTACCACGGCACGGGCGAGGCGCCCCTCATCCGTCTCCGCGCCACAGGCACCGAAGTCAACTATCTGCTCACCAAGCCCCTCCATGCCTCGCAGCGCCAGGATCCTGCCGACCCCACGCTCTTCACCCTCCGCTGCTATCCCACCGACGACCTCCTCTACGCCATCCTCAGCCACGGCCGCAAGCTCTCTGTCCTCGTGCCCGAGGACTTTCGAAGGAGGATTATGGAGGAGGTTGAGGGGATGAGGAAGGGCTATGAGGGATAGTATAGACACGCGTTCCCCCATTATGGTTTGTGTGTCTCATTTTGAAAACAATTAACCCACTGACATCTGGCATTTCTGTCGAAAAATCAGTGGGTTAAACTTTTGCGTTGTAAATCTTGAGAAGATGAGTATGCCCTATTGCTTAAGACCAGACATACTCATACCGCCAGTGTGGTCAACCAATTGGTGTATTAGAGTTGGAACCCTAAGCAAACATGTTGTATTTTCTACATGATGCCATGTAAATCCTTCTTCCCAAGAATATCCCATATTTTGATATATGGTTTCCGCCATATTAATGTCCTTTTTGCTATCACCAGTTAAAGCACCTATATCAACTATTAAAGGTTTTCCATCTCTACCTTTTGCTGCGACATAAGAGAAATCTGGGAATCCTTGTTTGGTAAATGGAACTCCATCTGGATACAATTTGTCAAATTTTAGTAAGTCATCATAAGAAAGATTTTTCATGCCTCTTAAATCTGCAAAGCCATTTCCTCTTCTTAATCTTGCCTGTAGACCAGAATTAAGGTGCGGGTTAAAAAAGTAGACGTTTCCTGCATATACAATCGCATTTTGAGGCATTTTTCCCTTGGGACTACGTACAATTAAATTTTGATCAACACGATTACGGGTTTTCATCCAACGTTCTATATTGAATTCTGGATTCTCATGAATTAAGGCTGCCAGTCCATTGTCAGCATTCATTTCAGAAAGCAAACGTTGGCATTTTTCAGGGGATAATTTAAGCTTCGAACTATATTTCTTAATAATTTCATTATTCTCTTCTGCACTGAATACATTGCCAATCCTCTTAGCTTTGTTTTCAAACGATGTAGAAACTATGGTTTTTCCTCTGACATCTGCGTTTACACGTGCATATTTCGGTGCTACTTCATTATCATCGGCGTAACTAAATATACATTTAATGTTTACATCATTGTTAGGCGAGGATTGTTTGATAGAACGCAAAGTTTTATCCCAATCTGGTCCAAAATCATTATTCCCAGTACTATTAATAATTTCAGAGACAATCTCATCGGGAGTAATATTCTTTGCTTCTACAGAATATATTCTTCCTAGGTCATCTACATTATAGAGACATTTTTTGCCTGAAGCATTCTTTATTATATAGCAAGAATTTGGAATTAATTCATTGCTCATTATAGATCTATCGTATACATTAATAATTCCATCTCTATAATCAGCTATGAGATTATTGGTTTTTATGCTATAAAACTTAACAAATCCCTTTTCTTCCTTAGCTATAAGATTATCAATGATACAAGTTCTACCCTCTTTACGAGCAATGTCTGATTTAATAAACATTCTCATAAAGTTTGCATCCTTCATAAGCCGAGGTGCGTCTTTTGAATACACCTGACACTCGTCAATAATTGTATTTGAGGTTGTTAACGCTTTAACAAACTTCAAATCCTTGTTAATTATCTTTTGGAAAGCTTCCCTGACAGACACGTCTAAATTATCAATAGCACGAGTCAAAGAAGGCATCTCTTTTGTTAGAGCAGAATACAAGTCCACCCATTTGAGAGTCTTCAATTCTTTCTTTCCAATTTTCTCAATATATTCTTCAGCGGTTTCTTTTGTAAACTCCTTTGCAATAGTTTTTTCAGTTACATTCTCAGCCACATCTTTAGCAACCTTCTTGCACGCTGCCAGAGAAATAAATGATAATAGGGCTATTCCTATAATAATCTTATTTGAGTGAGCCATAAAATTCTATTGAGTTATTGTTAAGTGATTTGTGCAATGTATCGTAATCCAATACAAAAGATTCATGTTGTGCTTTTAATGAATCTACTAACTTTCCATCATTATAGTTGGTACAGAGTATAGAGATAACCATCATTATTATGAACGAAACTACAGAAACTATACAACCGACAGGACCTGTAACTGTATATCCAATTATATTAACAATAATCCAAACAATCAAAAAACCTAACAACCAATCAAGAACCGCAGTTCCAATTTCTATGACTAAGTTAGTCCTAGAGTGTTTGTCAAGGCCTCCAACAAAAATTTGATTTTGTGGAATTTGCAGAACCTCTATTCGAGGTGTATTAACACCAGATTTATCCTTATAGAATTGAGTTCTTAGCTCTCTAATTCGATTGATGTACTCATTACTATATTCATACGCTTCTTGTTGCAATGAGATATTATTAAAATATCTATCACTCAATTGTAGTTGAAGGTCAGTCCATTCTTGTTCAGAAGAAATAAGATATTTAATCATATATTTATAACCAGAAATAACTCCCAACTCATTATCTTCAAACTCTTCTATTTGATGGTCAAAACTATTTTCAACTATATCTTTTAGACCTTTTACATATTTGTCTGTCAGAAATTTCTCTTGGTCTTTATATTGGGCAAGTGTCGCTCCATGTATAGCTTTTGCATCATTAACCTCATTGATACTTATTTTAGCAATAGATTCACGAAGTTCCTTTTCTTGCTGATTAGAACAAGAAAAAAGCATTAAAGCAAAAACAAATAGAAGAGTCTTTTTTATCATATTAATTGCTCAATAACTGGATTGATAGTATCTATATATTTGTCTTGCATTGCTTCTGGAGCACATATCAGACTCGCAATCCAAACAATAAGAAAGATAAATATCTCCAGTAAAAGCGGCCATATTGCAAATAATGTAAGAAATGCAAGTAATAGTATCAGAATTATATTTACTATCCAAAATACCCAAGGATGGTGAGAAGGAAAATTTAAAATCGAATCATACCATCCATATTCTGGATCAAGAGCAGATTGTAGTGTTGAAAACTTTCTATCATTTTGGTAATAAAAAACAGAAATGGACTTGATTTTTTCTTCGAATTGCAGTGTTGGCTCAGACTTGCCATTCCGGATTCTATCAATAGATGACGGTGTACATTGTAATATTCTTGCTAATGATTCTACGTCACCATCACACGCGAGAAAAAGATCGTTCATTAATTCTTTAGAATCGCGAGTTTCTACTATTTTTGCAACTTCTATTCTTTCTTCTGCGTTATCAGAACATGATGTACACCAAAAAGAAAGAAATGCTATAAAAGCAAACAGAATTCTTGTAAATTGTTTCATATAATATTGTTTTTTATTGTCTAAAATAGAAAAATTACGGTATTAATTCTATTGATTTAATCTAATCTAAAGATTCTGTCAAATGTAGACGTGTCAATTATCCCCCTCTAAATGGCGTGCCAATGTTATGCCTTGGACTGCTACCACGTTCAGCGAGCGTTATAAATAGAGATAATCCTTTACGTCATTTCTATTGTAGAATAAATATTCTCAGCTGCAAAAATACACCTTTTTTACGACATCTCCAAATATTTGCTCACTTTTCTTCCTTCTCACTTCGTCAACCCCTGATACTTCTCGAAGAGGCGGGCGACGCAATCGGATTCGGTGAAACCTTTGACGGGGAAACCGTAGGCGGCCATGACGGCGCGGTCGTTGTCCTGATGGGCACGACGCAATTCGGGGGGCATGGTCACTTCGTCGTAGAGGTCAGCCAAGGAACTGTCGGGATAGAGGGCACGGGCGTCGAGGATGGCTTGCGCTGTCTGCTCGATCCTTGCCTTCTGCTCTGGGGTTGGATTGGGCCAGGGGAAGTTGTTATAGACTATATCGTTACTGTAACGATAGTCGCTTTTTATTCTACCACATACGACACGCATCCAAGCCATGTGGACGTTGCTTATCAGTACTCCAAAATGATAAATATTTGCATTGGGTATCATCAAATTGGCATTTCCACATATTATTTCGGGGCTCATAAATCCCAATGGTATATAACGTCGACTTTCAGAGGAATGACTAGGCACTAATATATATGTCGAACGTGGCTGTCTGTTCTCAGTATATAACATGGGTGATTCTGCCCATTTACGTGTAGCTTCTTTAGTGCTTGATAGCCTCATTTCTCTTACTTTTGAAATACGATCAAGTAAGGGTGGACAATTTCTTATATCCGATGGATTAGCATTAACTAACCATAATGTAAATCTATCTTTTTTATTGAGAAACTCTTCTGCTCCATAGAATCGTTTGATATATTTACATATTGATGGATATTTTTGTTCTAGTTCTTGCTTTTCTTCTAATGATAAAAAGAAATTACCGCCATCAGTAGGTTGGCTACCTTTATACATTCTAGGGACATTGCAAAGAGCTTGTTTATTACTTTTAATGAAAACGACAGGAGCATCAATCAAATATGGATTAATGCTATTGACAATCTTAACATCAGAATCTGTAATAAACAACTTTTTAAATGTTTTAGAATTTGATGAGGAGAATCCTATAATGACGCAATGAACATGCGCTTTTAAAGAGGCTTCGCTATCCCATCTAAAAGTACGATACGCAAAATCAATATGTATTCCAAATTGAGAAAATAAAGGCTCCCAAATATTAGCAACTTGCTCTCCTTGGGTAATGCTGTTTGTTGAAACAAGAGCGCAATGGATGTTAGTACCTTTTATCAGTTGAGAAGCTTTGAAATACCAACAAGATACATAATCATTTTTTGCTGCTGTTTTATATGGCTTGCCCTTTTCGTCAACGAATACGCTCAGTATATCTTCTTTCTGCTCCTTACTTTGCAGAGAATAACCCACAAACGGCGGATTGCCCATAATGTAATTCAGGTCCTCGGGATTGATGACTTCTTCTGCCCAATCCATTCGTAGGGCATTGCCTTCGTGGATGTTACTATAGCTTCGGAGAGGGAGGAACTCGCCACTGAATTGCACAATGTTTTCTGTCTCAATCCACATCTGGGCCTCGGCAATCCATAGCGCGGTAGCTGCTACTGTGACTGCGAAGTCGTTGATTTCGATGCCATAGAACTGGTTGATGCTCACCTTGATGGGGTCGGCGAAGTCGAGGATGGCCTGATTG
>JAEEGK010029052.1_pt1 | contig 11052 bp, 6 predicted proteins | sample 8958771 | NCBI WGS metagenome assembly JAEEGK01 (sample SAMN16246547, study PRJNA631951) | gut metagenome | biome: gut microbiome; feature: rumen; material: SC-attached | host: Bos | place: Iran: Karaj | collected 2018-10 | reverse complement strand
GATGTAGCTCTCGAGACCGGAACCGATCGCTTTGAGGGTCTCTTCGACCTTGCCCTGATCCGAACTCGAGAGGAGTTCACGGATCTGGTCGTCGTTCAATTTGTTCGGGTCCGTGACGGCGAGCTTGTCCGCACAGCCCTGGAAGACCATGAGGGCAGCACACGCGATGATACCGAAAAATTTAATCTTATTGTTCATGGCGAGTCAATTCTTTAGAAGTTAATGTTGACACCGAGGGAGTAGGTCCGCATGTTGGGATAGACATACTGGCCGACCTCGAAACCGCCCAGGAGTGACATGGAAGGATCGACACCCTTCTTCGCGGAGACGTAGAAGAGGTTGTCGGCGGATGCGTAGAGACGCATGCTGCTCATGTGGATCTTGCTGAGGAGGGACTTAGGCACAGAATAACCGATGGAGATATTCTTACACTTGACATAGGATGCATTGAACAAGGCCATGTCAGTATACTTCCAGGAACCGAAGGTGGCGCCATCATAGTATGTAGCATTCCACCATTGGATCGGGAAGTATGCGTCCGTGTTGCCCTCGCCGAAGGTCTTGCCGATCAAGTCGGTCGAAGGCATCTCTGAAGTGACGGTGCAGTTACCGCTCCTGTAGATACCGTTGCCGTACTCAGTCGAGAAGAACTTACCGCCCTCCTGGTAGGCGAACTGTGCAGAAGCATCGAAGTTCTTATAACGGAAATTGAAGGTCAGACCCCCGATCCAGTCAGGAGTGACACTGCCTATCTCGTAAAGCGATGCGTCATCGGCGACCAGCGTCTTGACATTTTCGCCCTGCTTATTGGAGGCATAGCGTCCGCCGTGGTCGTTCTTCGTCACATCAGCTTCAGTAACGCGGTGCCAGTACATCGGCAGGCCGGAAGCCTTGTCTACACCGGCATACTTATAGATGTAGAGATTGTACCAGTCACGGCCTTCACCGCGGAGATAACCGACAGCGGTAGCGCCGGAAGTACCGGCCGCCGAGAATGCGGCGACACCAGCCTGCCAGCAACCCTGGGGAAGATCCAGCCCCGTGTTGTCAGGGATGGTCTCATCCGGAACATCCAAGAGGACCGTCCTGTAGTGGGTACCGTTGGTGGTAATGTTGAAGGTGACATCCTTCGTGCGGACCACATCGACGCTGAGTTCGAGTTCGACACCCCGGTTGCGGAGAACGGCAGCATTCTGCTGGAAGAAGTCGTTACCGGAACCAGCCAGGGGAGAATAGTTCGCATTGTAGAAACCGTTGAGCGTCCTATGGTCGTAGAAGTCGATCGCGCCGTTGATGCGATGGTTCAGGAAACTGAAGTCAAGACCCATGTCAAACTCCCGCGTCTTCTCCCAAGTAAGCTGCTCGTTGACAAGGGCACCGCTGGTAAGCTTGTAGCCGTCAGGAGTACCGGTACCGCCGGTCGTCTGGGTATAAGCCTGAGCACCATAGGTCCAATAGTGGTTGCCATAAGTTCCGATACCATTCTGGTTACCGAGGACACCCCAGCTGGCACGGAGTTTCAATAGATCGAGCCAACCATTTGTGGAATCCATGAAGCGTTCCTTCGAGATTACCCAGCCGGCGCCGACGGAGCCGAAGAGCCCCCAACGGTTTTCCGGGATGATGAACTTGGAAGAGCCATCCGCACGGAGCGATCCGCTGAGATAATACTTTTCAGCATAATTGTAGTTAAGACGGCCGATGTAGGATTCCATACGAAGGATGTACTGGCTCCAGCTCGGTGAACCGCTGAGGGTGGTTCCGCCATTGGTGTAGCGTCCGATGAAGTTACCCGCCGAAACCCAGTCGGGGATAAGCTCGTATGAAGAAACGTAAAGCACGGAGTTGTACGTATCATCATTCCACTCGTGACCGGCCATCGCGTCCACATGGTGGTCGCCGAACTCATGCGAGTAGTTGAGGAGCTGCTGCGTGTTGAGGATGAAACGGTTGGTGAGCGTCTTGTTCAGGGCGCCGTTGTTTCCTCCATTGTAGGTGCCGGCGGCACGATAACGCGTATAATCCGTATTGTCGGAGTCGTAGTTGAAGTTGACAAGGAAATTGAGGTCCTTGCAGAAAATGACCTGCGCATAAGAACGGCTGGTCCAGATGCTGCGGATGGTCTCGTTCTTGTTGTGCGCGAACTCGTTCATCACGCCCTTGCCGAAGGCATTGCCCGAGGTGGGGCCGAGCGGGGAGTAGGTCTCGGTACCGCCGGTAACATTCTCAAGCTTATTCCCATTGGCATCATAGACATAGTTGTGGTTCTCGTCGAGCATGTAGATCGGGATGAGGTTGGAAGTACCGTTCACATAGCGGAATACGTTACCGCCGGCAGAACCCGGGTTACGGCCGTAACGGGTAGCCATCTCATTGGTCTTCGTCCGGGTGTAACCGATATTGGCACCAATCTTGAGCCATTTCAGGGGATGGGCGTTGAAAGAGGCACGGCCGGAATATCTTCCGAATGCCGAAGTCGGGATGTAGGACGGATCGTTATCGTAACCGAGGGAAGCGAAATAATTGAGCTTCTCGGTGCCGCCCCTCAAAGAGACATTGTATTCCTGACGGAAAGCGTTCTGGAAGAGGGTGCTGTACTCATTCTCCTTCTGGAGGAAGTACTTGGCGTTCGGATTGATTTTGCCATCGGGATTGACCAGGTAAGCGCCTGTCATCGTCGCGGAGCGGTTATTACCGGTGCCGGTGAACTCGAGGTTCATTCCGGGGACGTCATAGACCAGGGCGTTCCGCAAGGTGTTACGGGAGAAACTGGTCTCGCTGTTCATATAATTGAACAAATGCTGGGATGCAAACAAGGCCGCCTCCTCGTGGGAGTAGTTCGGGTTGGAGAAATTGGTGTAAGGGATACCGTCCGCACCCTTCTTGGGGTTACCGGTCCCATCTACGCCGTAACGATAGGAGTTGTAGATGGACTTCCAGGCAAACTCATAGATGTCGGAGGCCTTGGTCATGTTGGACATGGCGAACTGACCCACGCTGTTCCAACCGATGCGCGCATCGAAGGAAACCTGCGCCCTGCCGCTGCCGTCACCCTTCTTGGTGGTCACGAGAATGACACCGTTAGCGCCACGGGAACCGTACAGGGCCGTGGAAGCGGCGTCCTTCAGGACGGAGACGCTGGCGATATCGGCGGGGTTGATCGTGGAGAGCGGGTTGCTGGTCTGGGCGGGCACGCCGTCGATGACAACGAGAGCCGTGGCAGAGCCATCGAGGGTGGAAGCGGCACCACGGACACGGATCGCCATGTCGAGGCCGGGCTGGCCGTCAACGGAGGTAACCTGGATACCAGGGGCGGCACCTTCAAGGGCGCGGGAGATCGTGGACACGTTCTGCGCCGCGATGTTTTCACCCTTGATGGCGGTCATCGCGCCGGTGAGGTCTTTCTTCCTCGCGGTACCGTAAGCCACGACGACGACATCATCCAGATAGTTCGTGTCGTTCTTCATCGTTACGTTGACCACACCCTTGGATCCCACGGGGATCTCCTGGTTGGCGTAACCGATGCAGGAGTAGACAAGGACGGCGCCTTGCTTGACATTGGGCAAGGAGTAGGAACCGTCAAAGTCCGTCATCGTGCCGGAATTCGTGCCCTTGACAAGGACATACGCTCCGACAACAGGTTCCCCAGATTCATCCACCACCTTACCGGTGATGGTCGACTGGGCAAATGCCTGCCACCCGAATGTCAGGGCGACAAGCAAAACCATCATGAAACGTTTGAACATAGATAATTAGTTGATTGGTGTGTATTGATAATTGGTGTGTTGTCTAAAAACTAACCTTTTCTTAATCGTACAAATATAATATTATATTCTATAATTCACGCCTTATTTTAGAATATGCGCCAAATAATGGCTATATTTATCAACGAAAATAGATGTGAAAAATGAGAATCAGACTCCAAACCCCGGCCGATTACCGGCAGGTCGAGAATCTCACGCGTGATGCCTTTTGGAATGTTTACCGTCCCCTGCAATGCTCAAACGATGGAAACAGTTATAAATAGCTTCTTGTTGACTATGCGCCCGAAAGTATTATGTTTCGCGGCTGCCGTATTATTGTCCAGTTGGGCAGCGGGGGCACAGAACGATACCCTGAGCACATCTCACACGGTGGGTAGGGAACAGATGAACAAAGGCCTTGTGACAAGCGGCCTGGGGGCCCTGCAGGGGCAGGCGGCGGGCGTAACCGTATCGGGAGCCAACCAGTCGGCCATGCTGAGCGCCGTCCGGGTCAGGGGAACCACGTCGCTTACCGGCGGCAACGATCCCCTGGTGGTGATAGACGGAGTGATGTCAGACCTGGCCACCCTCAGTTCCCTGTATCCCGGCGACATAGAGAGTTTTACCGTCCTGAAAGACGCCTCGGAAACGGCCCCCTACGGATCCAGGGGCGCATCCGGCGTCATCCAGGTCCTCACCACAAGAGGCCATGGCGGCGATTTCCGCATCAGCTATGACGGAACGGCAGGTGCAGAAGCCGTATACAGGAACCTGGAAATGCTTTCGGCCGATGGCTTCAGGACTTGGAATAAAAGCCATGGATATCCATTCAGAGACGACGGTTTCGACTCGGACATGGTATCATCCATTCTTCGGACTGGTTTTGTACAGAACCACCACATCGCTTTCGGCGGAGGTTCCGAGAACAGTCATTACAGGGCATCTGTCGGCGTCCTTGACCACCAAGCCGTGGTAAAAAAACAGAATATCCAGAATTATTCGGTGAAGCTGGACGTCGGGCAGAAGGCCTTTGGATTCTTGCAGGTGGACCTTGGGCTTTTCGGCTCGTTGCAAAACGAAGATGCCATTCACGACATGCAGAAACTCTTTTACTCCGCCGCTGCGTTCAATCCCACGATCCGCGCCGGGGCGGAGCCCGACGGCAGCTGCGTACAAATTCCCACCGCCAGCCAAATAAACCATCCGGTTTCCCTGCTGGAAAAGACTTTCGGCGGCTCGTCGGCCCACTTCAACGCCCATGTCCTGACGAAGGCTGCGCTGCTGGAAGGCCTCTCCCTCAGCGGATTTGCCTCTTACAGCTACAATATCTTGAACGACAGCCACTTCTTTCCCACCATCATCTGGTCCGGCGGCGAGGCCTACCGCAGCACCACTTCACAAAGCGAATACCGCGGCTACCTTAACCTGGCATACGGATTTGAAAGCGGGCCGCACCAGCTGTCCACAAACCTGATGGGCGAAATTCAAGGCAGCCGTTCCAGTGGTTTCTATGCCACAACCACGGGCTTTACCACCAACGCATTCGGTATCAATGCCATCCAGGCAGGAGCAATCAGGCCGTGGGAGGGTACGGGCTCTGTCTGGGAGATGCAGAACATGCTGTCCGTGATGGGCCAGGCCGTCTACTCTTACGCCAACCGTTACTCCATTTCCGGGACCCTCAGGTCCGATGCGGCTTCGCTTTTCGGAGCCAATCATATCTGGGGCCTGTTTCCTTCCGTGTCAGCCTCGTGGATTGCATCCAACGAGCCATTCCTGAAAGACGTGGCGTGGCTGCACAGGCTGAAACTGAATGTCGGATACGGCCTTTCGGGCAATCAGGGCGCACTTACGCCCTATTATTCCCTGCAGACCATTTCGCCGACGGGTATTGCCCCTTATGGCGGAGACGTTGCCGTAACCTTCGGCGAGATGCACAACGCCAATCCGGATCTTCGATGGGAAGTGAGGGAGCAGGTGAACCTGGGTTTGGAATCGGCCTTCCTGGAGGGCAGGCTGGTGTTCACGGCCGAATACTACAATTCCATCACGAGGGACATGCTTTACATGTACGAAGTAAGCGTGCCGCCCTTTGCATATAACAAACTGATGGCCAACCTTGGCAAGATGTCAAACGCCGGCGTGGAAGTTGGACTTGGCGCCAATATCCTGAGGACGTCTGAGGCCCAACTGAACCTTTCCATGAATCTGGCCTTCCAACAGAACAAGCTGATTTCCCTGTCGGGATGGTGGCAGGGCCAGTATCTGGAGGCACCGGAAATCCAGGCCATGAATGCGATGACGGGCGCCGGCTTCCACGGAGGCCACAATGACGTTGTGTATCAAATTGTCGGGCAGCCGCTTGGCGTTTTTTATCTGCCTCATTGCACAGGATTGAAGGTAGCCGATGACGGGACCAGATATTATGAGACTGACGGAATAAACCATATCTGCGGCCAGGCGGCGCCGAAAGCCCTTCTTGGCTCCAATATCAGCTTCCGTTACAAAGCGTTTGATGTCTCCATGCAGGTGAACGGGGCTTTCGGCCACAAGATTTTTAACGGTACCGCTCTCACCTACATGAACACCGGCTCACTCCCATATTACAATGTGGCGGCCGACGCTCCTGCTCAAAACATTGTGGACCAAACGGTTACAGACTACTGGCTGGAAAGGGGAGACTACGTTAACATCGACTACATTACCCTGGGATGGAATGTCCCTGTGAAGCGGGTTGTCCGCTCCCTGAGGTTTTCCATCTCGGTGAACAATCTTGCCACCATCACAGGCTACAGCGGACTTACTCCCATGATAAACAGCTCCGTGACGGGCTCCACCTTCGGCCTCGATGACAAGATTTCCTATCCCGTTTACCGTTCTTTTTCCATGTCTGCAAGCATTCAATTCTAGATGAAAAAAGCTTTTGTCATACTGGCCTTTGCCGCTCTTCCCGCATGTACGCTTCTGGAAGAACATCCCCGGAGCAGCCTTCCCCGCGAAGAAGCCATCAATTCAGAGACAGCCCTGTATCAGAACACCTTGGGTAATCTCTACCGGCAAATCGGGTCCTCCACCGAAGGAGAAGGCATTGCCGGCACCTACCGCGGCATCTATGACTTGAACACTTTCACAACAGACGAAGCCATCATCCCCACACGTGGCGGCGACTGGTACGATGGCGGACTGTGGCAGCGGCTGTTCCTGCATACTTGGGAGACCGGCGAGGCGCCCATCAAGAACGCCTGGAACTATCTGTACAAGATGGTCGTCCTTTCCAATGAAGCCATCCGGGAACTGAAGGATTATCCGGAATGGCAGGCCGAAGCACGCGCACTCAGGGCCTTCTATTATTACTATATCATGGACCTGTTCGGCAATGTCCCGGTATTAAAGGAGCCCGGTGTTTCCATTTCTGATGTTAAGCAGAGCCCCCGGGCCGAAGTCTTCTACTTCATCGTGGGAGAACTGGAGGAAGCGGCTGAACTGCTTCCTGCCGTGATGAGTCAATACCCGGGTGATTATTATGGCCGTTTCACCCTCCCGGTTGCCTGGTTCCTTCTTGAGAAACTGTATCTGAACGCACCTGTTTACGCTTCCGAAGAGCACTACGACAAAGTGCTCAAGCTGGCTCTGTCCCTGGAGGGATTCGGCTATTCCCTTTCCCCATTGTACTCCGACAACTTCCTGGTACACAATGAGTCGTCGGATGAGAACATCTTTGTGATTCCACTGGACAAGCACCTTTATTCAGCTCAGAACCAGTATATTTTCCGCTCCATTCACTACGACCACGCGTCGGCCATCGGCTTTACGGCGGAAAACGGTGCTTCGGCAACGCCGGAAGTGCTCGATGCCAATGCTTTCGGCACCGAAAACGAAGATCCCCGATTCGCCATGAATTATTGGGGCGGAGTGCCCACCGATGCTGCCGGGCGTGAGATTGCCGTTGAATACAAGCCCCGTTCCATCGCCCTCGACCTTACCGGAAGCCCGGATGAAAAAACCGCAGGCGCCCGTATGCGCAAGTACCAGACCGACTACAACGCCTTCAAGGACGGAAAACTGATGGACAATGACTGGGTCATCTTCCGCTATGCCGATGCCGTACTGATGAAGGCGGAAGCCTTACTCCGTACCGGGAAAGAAGATGAAGCCTTGGAATTGGTAAACGAGGTCCGCTCACGCGCCGGAGCACCCGGACTGGGAACACTTACCCTTGATATCCTCCTGGAAGAGAGGCTCAGGGAATTTGCGTGGGAAGGCCTTAGAAGACAGGATCTGGTCCGATTCGGCCGATTCGGGGCGGCAACCGCCCTTCGTCCCCAACTCCCCGGCGAAGCCACGTCCCGCTATACGGATGTTTTTCCCATTCCGGCCGATATCCGCGCCCTTGCCCCGTCTCTGGAACAAAACCCCGGATATTAGCTGGATGTCGCTAGACGTCACCCTCAGTCGAGCGTGATGCTTTCGATCCTCAGGCGAAGAGTCCCGGCGGGGACTTCGACCTCGGCGATCTCGCCGACCTTTTTGCCCATCAGGGCGGCGCCGATCGGGGATTTCAGCGAAATCTTGCCAGCCTCGAGATCCATCTCGTGGGGGCTGACAATCTCGAATTTCATCCGGGCATTTGTCGACAGGTTCGTGAATTCGACCCGGCTCAGAAGGCAAACCCTGTCTTTGGGGAGCGCGTCGGTATTGATCACGCGCGAATGCTCCAGGATCTTCTGCAGGAAGCGGATACGGCTGATGGTCTTCGCCTGCATGCGCCTGGCCTCACGGTATCCGGCATTATCGCTCCGGTCCCCCTGGGCGCTGGCCTCCGCGAGCTCGTCCTGCACCTTGGGGTAAACCACATTGATCAGATGCTTCAACTCGGTCGCAATCTCGTCGTATCGTTGCTTTGACAGATATTCCATGGCTCAAATTTACGCATTTTTCGGATGAAGTCGCCTAAATTCCCTTTAATACAACCCCGTGTCGGTTCCTTGTACCCCGAACCAATAGACACTTCTTGGAGAAATGCGTGAATATCACTAACTTCGAACCGACAAACCGAAATTGGTATTATGAAATTCTCTATTGGCCAGAAAAAGGAAGCGTACTCTTGTATTGACGGCTTGTTCAATGAAGCATCGATTCTGAATCCGGATTAAGATATCGACATTATATGAGTTGCGAAATCTACGCCATCTTCAAGAACAAGCGAATGCCACGTGTCATTTCTGACTATTCCCAGTGGTTACGTGCTGAGATAGACAGGACCGAACCTTCATTACACGACGACAGCAGCATTCTGAGAAAGCCCTTACGCGCTTTCTATCGTGAGTTGTTATTGGATTATCCCGCCTTGAATGGTCGTGACCGGACAGAAGATGACACTCTTATCGACAAAGCCGTGGATTATTGTCTAACTCAAGACGCCATTGAGGTCAGTTGCGGCTTATCACAAACAGATCAAGTGTATAAGAGAATGTCGGCCTTGGCACGGAAGCATGGTCTCTGCCTATATTCCGTGAATACCTTTGAAATAGATTCCACCCCCAAACGGACAATTGAGAGGCACTGTGCGGATGATTACCCTTCCGTCTTCAGAGCCTTCACCAAATCGTTGTTAACGCCGATTATCTTATTTGCCATGATTCTGGGCGTTTACTATCTCATCAAGTTATTACCTCATTCGCATTATTCGCCCTTGAATTATATCCACCCCTGGATGATTATCGGCTTGGCATTGGCTGTTTGCACATATGTGCTCGTGCTTGGCATCCGAAACGAACGAAAAGGGCGGCGATACACCTGTGACATTGACAGGTGAATTTCAAATTAGCCAACCCGAAAACGAAAAAGCCAGGCGATGAAGCCTGGCATTCCTTGTTCCCGCAACCGGAGTAATATCGAACCGCTTTTTGGAGAAAAATAGAAATGTGTCTATCTTCACATAGTTAAATCGGGTTTATAGGAGAGACACCATGAGAGTTGCCATATTGGGATTAGGAGTTATTGGCACCACATATGCCTACGCTTTTCAAAAAGCAGGGCATGAGACTTTTCATATTATTCGAGAAGGGAAAAAAGATATTCCTTCTGTAATATCAGTTCAGCTGTTGGATGGACGCTATAACGCCAAAGGTGAAGAGAAACAGGATAAGTATAAAGTTTCCATAGCTGAGAATAACGAGGAATATGACTTTATCATTGTCAGTGTAGCCAGTGGAAAGCTCGACGCTGCTATCAGGACGATAAAAGAGAGAAACATAAAAGGGACTATTGTCCTGTTCTGCAATTTTTGGAATGAGCGTAGTGATATCGAAAGAATAATAGCCGGCTTTGAATATATTACGGCTTTCCCGACCGCCGGAGGTCATATGAACGATGATGGTTCATTGAATTGTGTCTTATTCGATCATATCATGCTCGAGAGTCGAGAAAAGGCGAATATTGCCAATTATTCAGATCTGGAATCACTTCTGAATTCATCCGACATAAAGCAAGAGATACCTCATGATATGTTCGAGTGGATTTGGATTCACATGGCGATTAATGCCGGGGTGACTTCAACTGCCGGCAGAAATGGTAAGATTGATAATCCCAATCAGTTGGCCAGAGAATTAATGGCCGATTCAAAAGCTCTTAGTCTAGCAGTAAAGTCCATACGCGAGACCATAAAGACAGTAGAAGCCAGAGGTGTAAATCTTAGACTGTACAAAAATGAGTTACTGCCATACAGGATACCTTCCGGAATAGCAGGAATTGCCATGAAAATGCTTTTCGCTTCCAATGAACTTACTTCAAGAATCATGACACTCCATAGTGATGTCAATGATATTCTCTATGGTTGCAAATGCGTATATGATGAAGGCAAGAAACAAGGTCTGGAGTTACCCTTGTTTTATAAAAACATGGAAAGAATCATGGCCAGTTTATAGGACAAGAGCTATGAAAAAGCCTGTCAGATATCTAATCATAACGCTTCTGGTTTTGGCCGTCGCATGTCTAACGATGGTGATTTCACCGACTTTTGGAAGGCAAGTTCCTTTCAATGAATGGGCGTGGAAGCATCACCCCGTGCAAAAGGTCCGGTACTATATGTCCGATTCAATCCTGGAATGGCTGAATAAGGAGAAGCCTTCCCGTGAAGTCGTTTTGGACAAACTGGGAAATGAAGAATTCGATGAATTATTTCCTTCATCAAACAGTGATAATCTCATATATAGGCTGATGAGCACAGGGTTCATGCGCGTCTACGCCTTGAGAATTGACTTCAATGCCGATGGCTCGTTCCAAGAAGCAACGATTTTGTGTATAGATT
>JAEEGK010029041.1_pt1 | contig 11055 bp, 8 predicted proteins | sample 8958771 | NCBI WGS metagenome assembly JAEEGK01 (sample SAMN16246547, study PRJNA631951) | gut metagenome | biome: gut microbiome; feature: rumen; material: SC-attached | host: Bos | place: Iran: Karaj | collected 2018-10 | reverse complement strand
TCCCTAGAGACATCAATTTTTTAGCAGAACCCTGCGGCCAATTCGAATTTGCAGGAGACAAGCTAGAATACTATTCCTTCACTTGGGACCATTGCGACTACATCGGGTTTACCTTTGTCGCAAGGAACACCATCACAAGCCGCATTTGGAAAACGCAAATTGCGTTGAAGCGAACCGACAAGCATGTTCTATGCTTTGTCTCGCAAGACTGCGACTTGGGGAGAGACAAAACTTTACCCAAAATTGAACGCCCATACATCATCGACCTTCTCACGGAATATCAAGACGGCGACGGTTCCATAGAAATCAAAAAGCAAGCGCATATCCTCGAGCCGGGCGAAATTGACAAAGCGAAAAACGCATTGACCGGCCAACTCCGAAATGTCCTCCCCATCGTCTATTTAAGTTGTTCTGAGCACACGCATTCGTTAAAGCCGAGTATCGTTGCAGACAACATCTTCGGTATCGCCCACGTCTTCGCCGAAAAGGATTCATCACTACGAGAACGCCTCGCCCAAGAGCTTAAAGGCAAGAAAATACCGCAAGGGGGCGAAATCGGCATCTGTTACGCCAACGCGCCCATCACCGTATTCAACCGCCACGATGTCGTCGATTGGGTCGAAAAGCCCGAAACTTTGGTGCAGGACATTTTCCTCAAAATCCTGAAAACAAATCTCTCGCTGAAATTCAATTTCACGTGGGACGATTTGCTCACCGCTCGCGAAGAATACGAAAAAGACCTCATCGAAAGAGAGCGCATCCAAAAGATCAATTCGCTCAAAGAGATGCAAAAGGAATGGCAGCAAGCCCGCGAAGAACGCAAGGACATGTCCCGCCTCGTCGAAAAGCTGATGGCCGATCTTGAACGAGTCACCAAAGAACGCGACCAGTACAAAGACGAACACGCCCAATTCGATTCGCTCCACCGAAAATACATCAACTGCGAAGAAGAACGCAAAACGTGGGAAAATCTCGCCCTCGAAGCAGACGACAAACGCGAAAAAGCCGAGAAGAACCTCAGCGAAGTCAAGGAGCAGCTGCACGAAGTTTCTGCGACATCAAACGCCCTCAGGCAAAATCTGGATTCCAAAACGAACAAGGGCGTTCGCTACTTGCCGCTTTTGCAACCCGCCGAAAAAGAAATGTACCCGAACGAATACGTATGCCAGCTCGTACGCGTTCTAAATCTCGCCTTGCCCAACGTCCCCGTGACCGACAAGTCGCCAAAGACACGCACAAAGTCATTCATCGAAGATGTCCTTGCCGCAAACACGGATGCCGTCAAGATGTTCAAGGATTACGAAAATCAAAAACGCGAACTGGAACAAGTCGCAAAGCAAGAAGGTCTGCTAGGCCGCAACGGCAGCAAAGTCATGAAACCGTTCAACATGGAAATCATCACCAAAGGCAACAACCACGGCAAAATCCGCTTTGTCGCCGACTTGCAGGAACGATTTATCGGCACAGAAGCTTCCTCCGGCAGCGACAGCGCCCACGGTGCCAAGAACGAAGCTAGCGACGTTACCAAAGCACTGCTGTGGTAAACATGCCGGGGGGCAGTTGTATTATAACAACTGATGCCGGAATAAATCCGGCATGACAGCAAAAGCATTGTCACACCGGATTTATTGCATACGGCTCAGCTATGCCAAAGAACAAGTTCTTTGGCGCAGCACTCGCCTTAAAGGTTTTTCCAGGGTCAGCTTTTTCTATTTTTAACATATGCTAAAAAATTACATTTTTGATTTGGGCGGAGTCCTTTTGGACATCCGCCTTCAAAACGCCAACGAACGTTTCTGTGCTTTGGGCCTCCCCGCCGCCGAGCTCGCAAAAGGTTCAAGCGTGTACAAGTTGCTTGAAGAATACCAACTCGGCTATGTAACGACCGAAGATTTTTGTAAGCGTATTGCGGATAAATGCACCAAGCCCGCAACACCGCAAGACATCGAACAAGCGTGGAATTCCATTTGTATCGGCGTGCCCGAACGCAAGCTAGAAGCGCTTCGCCGCCTGCGTCAAAAAGAAGGTGTCGCAACAGTTTCGCTTTTGAGCAACACGAACGGATTGCACTGGGATTGCAGTTGCAAAAACTGGTTCAACGCGAACGGCAACAAGCTCGAAGATTTCTTCGACAAAATCTTCTTGAGTCAAGACCTTCACTTGCAAAAGCCGGACCCTGAAATTTTCAAGACCGCCATCCGCGAACTTGGAGCAAACCCCGCAGAAACGATATTCCTTGACGACAGCGCCGTAAATACCGCCGCGGCAGCCGCTTGCGGCCTACAGACGCTCACCGTCACGCCAGATGTAGATTGGATCAAAGAACTGGGCGTGTAACCGTCACAATCTTGGCAGAATTCCCTTGCTTGAGCAGGAACCTTCCAGGCTGTTTAAACTTGGCCGCAACAACCTCATCAAGGGAAACGCCGGGCTTCAGCTTGACCGTTCCCAAATACCGCCCTTGCATATCGAACACCTGCGAAACACCTGATTCGAACAACGGCTTTGCCGCCACTGGAATATCCATCTTTTCTTCAGGATTGCTCACGCCGCTTTCATTTACGCTGAAATAGGTAAAATCAACACTCCCCGATGTAGGCGTGCCCGCTTCCACAAGCATCTTGACTTCGTCGAACACTCCCATTTTTACGCCAAGTTCTTCCCACTTCTTGAAATGGGCTGTAATGTCGATATGGCCGCACTGGCGAGCGTTGCGACGCAAGCTGACAACCTGCAAGAAAGACTTATCACCTTGAATCGTGGGCTGCGTATTTCGGAGACTTTTCCAGATATCGTAAGTATCGTCATCAACAACAAACTCACCCACCTTTTCTCCCAAATATTCCTCGGAAGGCGTAGAGAACCAGTCATCCACGATATAATACTCTACCGCCGGATTTTCGGTACGACCATAGACTCCGATATAGGAATAGCCAGCACTCCCCGACTTGGTAAACTTGAAGTCTGCGGAAAAATCCCCGTACTTGTCAAAAGTTTTAGCGTTGCCGTATTTTAACCCGACACGCGTAACCAAATCGTCAACCCCGTTCCATTCTACAGAAAAAGTGCCGTTACCCCAATACGTCAAGGAACTGTTTCCCTTGTAATGCCAAACTTCGTAATCAAAACCGGAACTGCCAAGATCGCCCTTAACGGACTTGGTTTCCGCACCTTGGACAGTCTTCTTTTCTCCCACATGGCCCATTTCGTCATTGCAGGCATCAACGGCATAAGCAGACATTGCAGAGCCCATCATAAGAGCCGCAATCAAACAAAGAACTTTACGTTTCATAACTCCCCCAAGTTTTTGAACACACCTAATTCAAAGATATTTTTTTTCTAGCGAGATGACAAACGCCAAATGTAAATTCTCAAAAAAAAGCCGCTCCCGATACCGCGATAACCGCAGCACCGGGGCGGCAAATAGCAAAAAGGGACATTCTTGTTGTGGATTACATTAAGATGCCTTGAAATTGTATAGCGGCCGAATCGTCTTCACGACATCGCACATATCGCCGATGTTATCGAGAATGGACTGCATCGATTTGTACGCCATAGGCGATTCGTCAAGAGTTTCGGTACCGACTGATGTCGTAAAAATCCCCGCCATCGACTTCTTGAATTCTTCCATCGAAAGCGCTTCTTTTGCGGCACTTCGGCTGAGGACTCGCCCTGCGCCATGCGGCCCGGAGCAATTGCACGCTTCATTCCCTTTGCCTTTCACAATAAGCGAACCATCGCGCATGTTCATCGGAATAATCGCGATTTCGTCTTTTTGCAACGAGATTGCACCTTTGCGAATGACCATGTAATCGACATCCACGTAATTGTGAACCGTCGTGAACGAATCCATGATATAACGACGCTTGATGTCCATCCCGTCCAGGATGATATCCATCATCGCTTTGCGATTCATGTCCGCAAACTGCGTGCAAATCCGCATATCGTTCAGATAATCCGCCAAATAGTCGCCTTCGAGCCAAGCCAAATGCGGATTCGGGCATTCCGCATCCGAACCATCGATTTGACGCTGTTCCATAGCCCGCCGCTGGTGAAAGCCGCACACCTCGACACCGAGAAAACGCGAACCCGAATGGATGACGATATAACGGTTGCCCTCGTCATCGCAATCCACTTCGATAAAGTGATTGCCGCCACCCAGCGAACCCACGGAATACTTCAGCTTTTCAGCGTTCACGTTCGCCACGAGGTTATCGAAATCCACGTTTTCGGCAAACGGGTGCAACTTAGTGCGGTGAGCGGTCCCGAACGGAATTTCTTTACGAATCAATTTATCCAACCGCTTAAAGTCGAAGCTGTACTTTGGGGAGACTTGCACCACATGCATCCCGCACGAAACATCCACCCCGACAAGGTTCGGAACAATCGAGTCCGTCACCGTCTGCGTATAGCCAATGACGCAGCCCTTGCCCGCATGCACATCCGGCATAATGGCAATTTTCTGCCCCTTCATGCAGGGAACATCGAGCAACTGCAAAATCTGCTGGTGCGAAGTGGTGTCGAGAGCGTCCAAAGCAGACACATAGACATCCGCCGAGCCATATTTCCCTTGAATTGTAATCATAAATCCTCTTTATAGTAAAAACTGTAAATTGAGCTGCCACGAAATTAGGCCAGCCCCAGTTAAACGCTTTACCCGTACCACAGATAAAGCATTACCGTGATTATAATTGCAAAGAACAGTGAACACATTTTCAAACCTCCTTTTAAATATATATATCCACGATGTCATATACTGACATTTAACATATTTTCTTTTTTTGCTGGACCCATTCGATTTCGAGGCTTCGCCTCGGAATTTATCCCTGACCTGTCCGGGACTCAGGGTGACACATTTTTTGCAAAATTCTGCTACCAAATCGCAATTTTCAGTCTATTTAGTAGCATAAATTTTACTTTGTTCTACACATTTTCGTTTACTAGCCACACAATGGTGCTACCAAACGGACTTTTTCGACCTTTTTGGTAGCATAAAAACGTCTTTTTTCGCAAAAAGCCCGCGCAAACCTGTTAATTTATCAGAAAAACATGCTACCAAACAACAAATTTCATCGCATTTGGTAGCACTTTTTCGCAATTTCACGGTTTTCAGCCTCTCAAAACGCCCGCCGACGAGCTACAGAGACCATAGGCGGGCATTCCTTTCGGGCATTCCTTTTCTACACGAGCTGTCCCGGGAGCTTCAGCTTCACCTTGGGCGGGAACTGCTTATCGAATTCCTCGCAGGCCGCCTTATCGATAAAGTAGCCCGCAGGATCGCGATAACTTCCGGTAATTCCGTCGAGAAAACCCGGCATAAGTTCCTTGATCAAAAAGTAAGGAGCGTCGCCGTCCGGGTCGTCAGCATAGCGGATTCCCTTGGTCGTTGCGACGACAAAGCCGCATTTTCCATAGAACTGGATGTTGCCGCACATGGCAATGCAACCGCCGTTCATTTCGCGGGCGCGTTTCATCGCATAATCCAGCAAACGCTTGCCGTAACCCATCCGTTGCAAGTCAGGCCGCACGCTGATAGGGCCAAACGTCATCATGCGCAAGGCACGCGGCGCATCACCATCGACGAGGATTTCGGACCACGCGAACATCACATGTGCGATAAGTTCACGGGAGCCGTCATCCAAGACGCGTTCCATGACCAGCGAAAGTTCGGGAATGTAATCTGGGCGGTCGCGGAAGCAATGAAGCACATAATGCTCTTCGCAACCGGGACGATAGACGTTCCAGAAAGCTTCACGGGTTAAATTTTCAACAGCGAAAAAGTCGGCAGAGGTTTCCTGCCTGATAATGATTTCAGAATGTTTGTTCATGTTTATACCTTTTGTTTTTCCGCATTTTGCGGGAGTTTCACAGAAGGGCAGACTACATCACTCGATGTAGCCCGCGTTAAACAATGAACCAATTTTGGATTTTGAACATCCAACTCCGAGGTAAAAGGTTACGCCTTAAATATAATAAATTTTTCAAAAACAGCAAATTCTGCAATTTACGACTGCTTTTTCTTGAACTTTATCACAAGCATCGTCAAGTCGTCGCTCTGTTCGGCGCCGTTCACAAATTCCGCTACGGCATGCGACATCGTATCGAGCAGCTGCCGAGAGGTTTCGAACGAAGGCAATTTGCGGCTTTCATCGCTACCCAATTCCCCGCAAATCGTTTGCTCGACACGGTTCAACCCAAACAGTTCCTCGCTTGCGTTCATGGCTTCGGTGAGTCCGTCCGTATAAAGCAAAATGACATCGTCTGCTGCAATGGTCGTTTCCTGATCTTTATATTGTTTGTCTTCATCAATTCCTATGGGAATATTCGCAACAGCATCAAGATACCGCATATTTCGACCGGTGACGACAATCGGCTTTTCATGCCCCGCGTTGCTGTAGCGCAAAACCCCCGTTGACAAATCGAGCACGCCCACAAAAAGCGTCGCGAACATACCGGTGGTATTTCCACGGCTCGCCATCACATTCATGTCATGAACGATAATCGCCGGATCATTTTCCTTAGACGCAACCGTACGGAACACTGCCTGAGTCATCGACATGATAAGTGCCGCCGGGATGCCCTTGCCACATACATCACCAACATTGAAGAACAATTTTCCATCACGGATAAAATAATCATAAAAATCACCACCCACCTGCTTTGCCGGGGCCTGGCTACCAACAATTTCAACAAACTCATTTGCTGGCATCGGAGGCGGCAACATCGCCGTCTGGATTCTATTCGCAATGCCAAGTTCCCGATTCATGAGATCCTTTTCGGCACTAACCTTGTTCAGTTTACGGACACTGACGATACTACGGTATATAATAAAACCGAGAACAAGAATTCCAAGCACTTGTAGGACGATAACCATCAATAGGGAACGCTGCTGGTTGTCGTACAATTGCACAGCCATTGCAGAGAGTTCCCGCATAGGAAGATCAGCCCCTATAACAGCAACCGCCTGGCCATGACTGTCACGCACCGGACGCGAGTAGGTGGACATAAGCGCCACATAATAACGGCTCATGTAGGGTTCACTCCAAAAGCCATTTCCCTGCAACCCTTCGCGATACCAAGTACGTTCCGTATAATCAAAGCCTATGACAGTATCTTTAATTTCATTTGTTTCTTCATCCCTAAAAGTAAAGTATCCGTTTCGAACTCCATCTTCACCAACACGATAAGCAAAATCAATCCCAACAATTTCTGGAGTGATAGCAATCAAATGCTGCAAAACTCTATGCAAGGAATCATCCTGACCGAGAGCCACCAAGCGTTCTACCTCCGGCAACGCACCAGCAATGAGTGCCTCCGTGATTTCCTTGATTTCAAAAGTTCGGTTGGCAGAAGTCAAATCCTGCTGAGCCATTTCCTTGATTTGAGCCGTAATCGCACGCCGTGTAGATATATACTGAAAAGCTGTAGTCGCCTCCAGCAACACCGCCGCCAATACAAGAACCGCAACGCTCCTAACTTTTGCAAGATTTGACGAATTCATAAAGGATTCCTTGACAAAATTTTCCCCTGATAGATGTTTCTTTAATATACCTTTATTTTACGGTAATCGGTCATGCCCAACAACGGGAATCCCCTATTTTACGGAAAAGCAACTATATAAGAGTGTCCGTTCGTCGTTGGTAAATAAAGTAATAAAGCAAGCTCCAGGCGCCCCACAACACGCAGAACGCCATCCCGATATAGCCCACCGCATAGACCACCGAAGCAATCGTATCGCATTTTAAAAGCCATCCCATTTCAGACAAGATAAAATTCCAGTCATGAAATCCGTAAGGGGCTTCGGCACCGGTGCCGCCGCTAATAAGCATGAGTTTCATGGGGAGAGCATCTTCGATATACGGGGCCACGTCGATCAAGTTTTCGAACGCCCACCAGAGCGCAATCGAGGCTCCGAACAAATCGCGAGGCTTAATCCACAACGCAAAGCAGAACACGAGCGGCATAATGGTCTGGAACAGCGAACCGCCTAGCGATGTAATGAGGCGGCTTCCAAAGAATCCAAAAACGATGTGACCCGTTTCATGAACGGGCAGGTTCAAGTTGTGCAAAAACTGGGCAATCCACGACTGATAGCCGCCGAAAAACGCCTGCACAGAAAAGAACGCCATTGCGAACAGCAGCACCACCCGCACAAAAAAGAAGTTTTCGCGTCCGAGCGGTTTAGGCAACAAGAAGAACTGCACCCAAGCGGGCCATTCATCGGGTTCTACCAGCCATTCCGAAAAACGGACAAGTAGCGGTTTCTTTTCATGCGGGGTCCAAGTCATAGTTAGTGGTTAGTGGTTAGTGGTTGGTGGTTAGGAAACAGTAGGAAGTAGATTGTTGATTGTTTGAGTTTTGTTCTCTCGTCTTTCGTCTGTAGGCTCGCAGAGCCGTTCTTTCGTCTAATTAAGTGGTTAGTGATTGGAGGAATCTAGTAAAAAATCATTCTAGTCGTTTTGAGCTAGTCCTATTCAGCCATTCGATGTTCTTCATCCATCTGTTTTTGGCGGCTACGACGTCCCTGCGAGCCTATACCCTCTCTTTACGATTTTCAACAACAAGAAGCCTCAATGCGGAGTATTTTTCGCAAACAACTGATTGCATTCCACTAATAAATGCCGGGTTCACGGCTGTAAAAACGGCGATGCGTCCAGCTGTACCACAAGTTCGGATTTTCGGCGATGCGCATTTCAAGCCACTTGTTGAATTGCGTGTTGACAATGCTCGGCGCGGAATGTAGCTCATCATCGGAATGCGCGGGGGAAGCGAGATGCGTCGAGGATGCATCTTTGGACTGCGCCGGAGATACGAGATGCGCCGCCCCCGGGACCTGCGCGCGTTCTACTTCGACAGCATGGAGCACGCGGACACCGCAAATTTCTTCCATCCAGCAAATAAAAACTGGAGTTTGCGGACGATGCTTGAGCAAAAAGTCCGGCAAGGGATTTATGTTCGCCGGTTGCCCGAGCAAAGTTCCGTCTATTGCACTCGGAATGCGCGAGTCCTGATCGGCAAGCAAGCAGAAAAGTTTGCCATCATTCAGTATCCGCAGAAAGTCGCGCGGAGTCCGGGCATCCACGGAATAACTCCGACCATCGACTGAACGGATTTTGCGTTCAAGAATGTTGTTGAGCCACTTCGGTTTTACAGGAATGTAACTTGCCACCAGCGGGATTCCAAGGCGACAAAGCCACGGCCCCATCGCTTCGTAATTGCCGTAATGCGCGGTCAAAAAGATTCCACCATTGCGCATTTTTTCAAGCACAGGCGCAGAACCTTCCGCAATGTCAAACGTCCAGCCATCGACGCAACACGGGTAAGCAGCAAAATCTCGCGGCAGCTTTTTGAAAGTGCCAAAGCAGAACAGCAATTCGCCCGCATGGCGAGTCAAGTTTATCAAGAGTTCATCGTAATTGACAGGAGCAACAGCCGACGCATCAGGCGCCGCATTCGATGCATCAGGTGCCGCATTCGACGCAGTAGAAAATGCGGCAGGAATCGCTTGCAGAAATGCGCCGGCCACATGCTTTGCGTTTGCCAGAACGGTTGGACGCTTCCAACCCGCAAGCCGAAGCACCACGTAAGCGCCCCACGCAAAAATCGCCGCCACTATTTTACCTAAGAAAACCATTACGGATTAAAGATACGAAAAATATTATTGTTTCGGCGATTAAATGAAAAAAGAACTGATGGAGAAGTCTTGGCGAACCAGATTCTGGATAGATTCCGGCTCGAAGGCCGGAACGACATGCAAGGCGAGCGCCGCGACAAAATGCATGCATTTTGGCATGGTTGAGCCGATAGGTCATGCACATAGTGCAATGACGTTGCCATCTAGCACAAGGCTGAACTATTACGAAATCTCACTTTTTTAGACACATTTCGTAACGTTTCAAAAATTGAACCTTTACGAAATCTAATGTTTTTTACCATTTTTCGTAATACTTCAGAAATTGAACTATTGCGAAATCTCCATTTTTTTAGTAGATTTCGTAATACAAAACGAGGTCTTTATGGAAAAGCTCATTGTCGGAAGATTGAAAGAAAAAGCCCTTTTTGAAGAATGCGTCCATTCTGGGAAGCCCGAATTCATCACGGTCTATGGCCGCCGCCGCATCGGAAAAACATTCCTGATTCGCGAATACTTCAACGACAAGTTCGACTTTTATTGCACAGGCTCATATGGCGCAAGCAAAGAAGAACAGTTGAACCGCTTTTGCCAAAAGATTGCAGAATACTCCAAAAGTTTCGTCCCGGCCGTGAGTTCTTGGGACGAGGCATTCACTTTGCTACAAAACTATTTAGCCAACATCAAAGGGCGACCAATAACAGTCTTTATAGACGAACTTCCTTGGCTGGACACCCCTCGTTCAAAATTCTTGAACGCATTCGAATATTTCTGGAACAGCTGGGGTTCTCGGCAAGACAATCTCAAGCTGATCGTATGCGGGTCCGCAACTTCGTGGATGACGAATAAGCTCCTCGGCAACAAGGGTGGTCTCCACAATCGCGTTACAAGAAGAATTCGTCTTTCAGCCTTCACCCTTAAAGAAACAGAAGACTTCATAAAGTCTAGAGGAATACCTTATTCTAGGCAACAAGTTCTAGAGACCTACATGTGCCTTGGCGGCACGCCGTTCTACTTGGATATGCTGAAAAAAGGTCTCAGCGCAACGCAAAATATTGACGAGCTATTTTTTTCGTCCAACGCCCCCCTCGCCGAGGAGTACGGATTTCTTTTCAAATCCCTGTTTAACGATTCAACGATGTATAAGCGAATCGTTGAATTGCTCGCCAAAAAGACAATCGGGATGACACGTTCTGAAATTGTCGCATCACTCAAAATTTCGGATAGCGGAGTGCTAACGGAGGTGCTAGAAAATCTTGAAAGTTGCGATTTCATTCGCAGTTACGCCGCATTTGGGAAAAAAGCAAAAGACATCATGTACCAACTCGTAGATCTCTATTCACTATTTTATCTACGCTATGCCAAAAATTACCGTGGTGGAGACAAAAACAGATGGAGCAACATGATTGATTCACCAAGTCGCA
>JAEEGK010029039.1_pt1 | contig 11056 bp, 10 predicted proteins | sample 8958771 | NCBI WGS metagenome assembly JAEEGK01 (sample SAMN16246547, study PRJNA631951) | gut metagenome | biome: gut microbiome; feature: rumen; material: SC-attached | host: Bos | place: Iran: Karaj | collected 2018-10 | reverse complement strand
TACCCATGCTATAGTCAACGGTGTAGTAGCTGTTCTCAATCAGGGTGGTACCTCCGGCGGTAACAATTACAGATCCGCGCGGGATATTGATTGATCCCAGTTGTATCACGTTGCTGTTTGTGCCTGAGTACTGGCCTATGAGCATGAACTTGTCCTTGTCGGCTATACGTTTGGCCACCACGCGTGTGGAGTCATAGAGTTCCTGGAATACGTACTTATCGGCCACGGCATCATTGTCAATGACTTTGCGCAGATGGCTTCCGAAAGGCTCCACAACCGGGAATATGATCCTTCCGTTCGATGCCTGCACCGTATATCGGTCTATAAAGTCAAACTGGCCGTTGGGGTGGGGGTTGTTCTTGTCATCCAGACGGTCCAGGTTCATGATACGTATCAGGGGAGTGTTCTTGAGCCCGGCCTCAGGGATATAGGTAAGGCGGCTTCCGGTGCTGTCGCTGTTGTAGTAGATGCCCAGCTTGAACTGCGCGCTCTGTATGTTACCCTGTGTGATGGTGTAGATGTTCTTCATCATCAGGTCCCATGTGCCGCTGCCCGGTGAGTTGGAATTGGACTTAAGCAGTTTTACAAACAGCGTCTCCTTGGCATCAGTCTTGTCCGATGAGAATTCACCCACCTGATAACTGTTGCCTCCGTATGTGTACTCAAAGGCCACTGCCAGCACCTCATCGGATGCCAGGGCGCTCTTAAGTGAGATGTAACCCAGTTCGCTGTTAAGGATGTAGTCCGATGTGGCCAACTTGCGGGCGTTTGATATCTTCTCGTAGTCCGTGCTGCCCTCAAGGAATGATCCCAGCGATGTGGCCACCTGGTCTATGTCACGTGCTGCGGGGTAGTCATTGATGATTCGGCTGTAAAGGTCATTGGCGCCGTTTGCAGGAGCAGGTCCTCCCTGGGCGCTCCAGATGCCGTTGCTTATGTGACCGGTCTCACCCAGGTCGGTGAAAGCCACTATGTTGCGAGGGTTGTCATAGTTGCTGCGCTTGTTTGTGACCCACACCTCGATTCTGGTTATCTGCACGCCCGATACGATGTTGGGCAGCATGGCCATGTTGGCGTCATAATTGTCACGGAAGAAATGGGCCAGGAAGAAGTGGCGGTTCTCGTCATAACTGCTGGCGTCAATCTCAAAGTCGTTTATCTGCTGTCCTCCCTGTGAACTTACAGAAGATGATGTTGATTCCTTCTGTGACAGTACCATCTGCAGGTTCAGTTTTCCAAACTGCAGGTCAGACCTGATACCAAACAGAGATGAAGCTCCCTGAATCAGTGATGAGTTGGTGGGGAAACTTATGTTACCGGCCTCCAGGAGTCTGATAATCTCATCCTCCTTACCCTCATAACGCAACTTGATCATCTTGGCGTCAATGTCAAAGGTGGCTTCGGTGTTGTAGTTCAGGTTCATGTTGATCTTGTCACCCACACGTGCATTGATGTTCAGGTTTATCTGCTCGTCAAAGTCAAAACCTCCGGTAGTGCGGTTCTGCACTGAGAGCGACGGGTTGTCAACCTTGTTGCGGTTGTATCCGAACTTGATTGCGGCCGATCCGCTTGTTCTTACCTGTACGCCGCCGGGACCGAATATCTTCTCGGCCGGACCCAGGTCAAACTTCATGTCCGTAAAGTCAAACTTGTTGTCACCCTGTTCGTTGAATTCCTGGGTATACTTGTCACGGTAGAAAGACTGCAGTGAGCGCTGCATCATCATGTTGTTGTACTCATTGGGAGTCATTACCGTGGGGACGTCAATGTAATAGTCACCCAGTTTGTAGCCTATCCTGAACGTCTCGTCGTTCTCATCATAGGTCACCTCTTCAGTGATATTCTCCGGATTGGGAAGGGTTCTCTGTACACCCTGTGCATAAAGGCAGCTGGGGCCCCCGCATATGCAGGAGCCCAAGAGCAGCAGTGCTGCAGCAAGGTGTTTTCCCTTAATCATCAAGTTTCTTAGGATGTTGGTCAGATGCGTTTCAGAGCTTCGCGGATGACGGCTTCGACAGTGAGGCCCTCCTGCTCCTTGAGTATGGCCTGTACCACCTTCTGTGATGCGGCCTGCGGGAATCCCAGGGTAACCATGGCTGTGACGGCCTCGGTGGCAACCTGTCCTGCCTGTATGCCGGTCTGAAGATCCAGCGGAATCTCATCGGACTGCGTCTTGGCAATCTTGTCATGAAGGTCCACAATGATACGCTGTGCTGTCTTGGCACCTATGCCCTTAACCTTCTTGAGCAGTGAGTCGTTGCCGGAACTTATAATGCCGATAAGTTCTGAAGGTGAGAATGATGAGAGTATCATTCTGGCCGATGCGCCACCGATGCCCGGAACGGATATGAGCATCAGGAACAGTTCGCGCTCCTGTTTTGCGCTGAAACCGTACAGGATGTATGCATCCTCACGAATGGCCTCATAGACATACAGACGTGTATCGTCCTTGCCCTGGATGGCCGAATATGTATAAAGGGATATGTTAAGATCATATGCAACACCGCCCTGTGTAAGCAGAACAGCCTGGGTGGGTGTGAGTTCCTCAATCTTTCCCTGTATGAATTCTATCATTTCCGTATGTTTTTTCAGTTACTGTATTTAAACGCATTAAACGGCCGATTATTGCACGTGCGCGTATACATAAGAGCGATTTTTTTAATAATTTCGCAGCCGGAACCAAAAAAACAAACCTTATGGAAAAGATTAAAGCAGCCATTGTTGGCTATGGAAACATTGGAAAATACGTGCTTGAGGCTCTTGAGACTGCCCCTGACTTTGAGGTTGCCGGCATAGTTCGCCGCAACGGTGCAGCAGACTGCCCCAAGGAGATTGAGGGTTATAAGATTGTAAAGAATATTTCAGAACTTCCCAAGCCTGACGTTGCTATTCTGTGCGTTCCCTCACGTAAGACCGAGGAGTATGCAAAAGAGATTCTTCCTTTAGGTATCAATACCGTTGACAGCTTTGACATACATACACTCATTCCTGAGACACGCAAGCGTCTCATGCAGGTTGCCACAGAGGCCGGAAAGGTTGCTGTGATATCTGCAGGATGGGATCCGGGATCGGATTCAATCGTTCGCGCCCTCATGCAGGCCATGGCCCCCAAGGGTGTAAGCTATACCAATTTCGGCCCCGGAATGTCAATGGGTCACTCAGTTGCAGTAAAGGCCATTCCCGGTGTAAAGGCTGCTCTTTCAATGACTATTCCCGTAGGTACAGGAATTCATCGCCGCATGGTATATGTTGAGATTCTTGACGGCTACCGTTTTGAGGATGTTGCCGCTGCAATCAAGGCTGATCCCTACTTTGTAAATGATGAGACCCATGTAATGCAGGTTGAGTCAGTCGATGCTCTCAAGGATATGGGACACGGTGTCAACCTTACCCGCAAGGGTGTATCGGGCAAGACCCAGAACCAGTTGTTCGAATTTGATATGAAAATCAACAACCCGGCTCTTACCGGACAGATTCTGGTTTGCGCCGCTCGCGCTTCAATGCTTCAGAAGCCCGGTTGCTATACAATGATTGAGATGCCTGTTATCGATTATCTGTACGGTGACAGGGAGGATCTTGTAAGACACCTGGTCTAAATCTTCCATCCCACTCCCAGGAACAGGGATTCTGCATTTCCATACCCAAGGTACAGCGATACCTTGGGTTTTTTGTTTGTTTCCAAGTGGTATCTTATCATCGCCCGGTATGCGAATGAGATGTTGTCGGGCAGTTTTACGTAATAACAATCGCCCTGTTCAATGAAGGGTGTGGTGTAAAAATCCTCGCTTAAGTTGGCTTTGCAGTTATAGTATGCGGTCTTGAAAGAGATGCCGGCACCTCCTGCAATAGAGAACTGCTTCCACTTGAGGCCCATATCACAGGTAAAGAAGGAGTGAACATATACTCCTGTCATATGAACGTCCTGCGGAATGATAGCCGAATAATAGCCCTCTTTTCCTCTGATAGGCGGATTCACATTATGCCCGAATGAGAAACCCATGTAGGACTGGTCTGACATTTCAAACCAGATAGAACCGGTCAGGATGTTTTCTTTGGAGTAGGAAATGCCCATTGACATGCTCAGGTTGTCTATGCTTTCTTTCCGGAATCCCCATTCCTTGAGTTCAGGTGTGAGGGTGCTGTCCTGTGCGATTTCGGTGTCAGACGGCAATCCAAGGTATTCGTCATTATAGAAATAACCTGTGATGAGCTGGCCGTCATATGAGTTCAGTGTTCCGTATCCGTGCTTCATGTCATCTTTCCAGGAACCGTTATACCTGCCTCCGTCTTCAAAAACCAGCAGTCCCTTACCGTTGAATCTGTCATTCTTCCATTCTCCTTCATATCTGGCGCCGGTATGATAGGTATATGTGCCTTTGCCATCCTTGAGATTATTGAGGAAGTCACCCTGATAAACGTCTCCGTCGGGGTATACCACTGTGCCATAGCCTTCCCACATTCCGTCTTTCCATTCGCCGTCATAGACCGTTCCGTCTGCATAAATACACCTTCCCTTGCCGTTGAACAGCGAGTCATACTGCCCCATATAGAGAGAACCGTCTTCCATCAATATGGTATCGGCCGATATACTGTCAGCGGGATTCCAGGCATAGCCTGAAAGACTGGCGGCAACTGATAGTAACAGGACAAGCAAACTACGGAGTGACATAGGCAATTGATCAGAAGGTTATACCTGCTCCTACGTAAAAACCGTCAATGTTGCTGTAGCCGGTACGCATGGAACAGGAATGGAGATGTGGAATGGAACGGCTTAAAACGAAATCTGTAAATATGTCGTAAACGAACTTTGCTCCGGTAACCTTTTCACGATAGTAAAGGGTTCCAGGTTCATAGTAGCTGAGGTTGTGCTCGAGGCTGCGGCAGTTACGGACAGTGTTTCTCAGGGATACACCGATGGCAGTACCCAGTGAGAACCAGCCCCAGCTGACTCCGAATTCGCCGTTAAGCCGGAACATATTGTATGTGTTCTCTGTCAGGATCTCATCCATGAACTCGTCCCAATCTATCAGGATGTTCTTTTCGCCCGTATCCTCGTCATAAGTGACAGATACTTCACCTATTCTGTGAGAGGCTGTGTTGAATCCCAGTGAGAATCCGGCAAAGATACGTTTGGAGATGCTGAAATCCGCATGAAGAGAAAGCATCTGCTTTGTTCCGTATGTTATGCTGACATATGAGTCGCCCGGATAATGCCAGCATGATTCGGGACGGGAGTTATGCGGATAAGACTCATCCCAACCGAAATTGTTATTGTTGTTGAGGGCACTGGTGTTTTTGTAGCTGTTATCCTGTTGCCCGATGTACATGTCCATAAGGAAATTACCCTTGAGCAGAGCTCCTGTCTGAGCGTCATAGAAAACACCTAAGCCGTTTTTCTTGTCATTTTCCCACTCGCCTGCATAGGTGCTTCCGTCGGCATAGTTCATGGTGCCGCTGCCGTTGAACATTCCGTTCTCCCAGTAGCCTTCATACTTGGCGCCGTCCGAATAGATGTAGGTGCCGAAACCGCTGAATTCATGTTCCTTGAAGTTGCCGCTGTATGTATCTCCGTCGGGATAGGATACCTCTCCTTTTCCGTTCCACAGGCCGTCTTTCCATTCTCCCTCATAGACGGTGCTGTCAGGATAGACCATCTTGCCGTATCCGTTGAACATGGAGTCGGCTATTTCACCTGCATACCAGGCGCCGTCATCAAACCAAATGGTGTCTTGGGAGGCGGCGTCGTTTAAATCTGAAGCACGTGCTACAAGGAAGCTTACAGACAATATTGAGAGTATAACTAAGCGTTTGAGTGACATATCGACTCAAAGGTATGGAAAAATCATTAACTTTGCGAGTTCACAATAGATAATCCAAGTAATCATGAATGAAAAACAGAATTTGGTATGCGTTTTCAAAGGTCAGGCCTTTGAAGCAGAGGTAGTGAGGTCACGTCTTGAGGCCGATGGGATACCAGCCATGATCATGAACAATTCCATGAGTGCTATTTTTTCAACATATACCGCAATGGCCGGTCCGGTCAGTGTCCTGGTGAACCCTGAGGACAAGGATCGTGCTGAGCAACTTTTACAGGAACAATGAATAACCCCAAACGTATAGCTGTCAAGGTAGGCAGCAATGTGCTTACCCGTCCGGACGGTCGTCTGGACCTGGCCCGTATGGCCGCTTTGGTAGATCAGATAGCCGAGCTCAGACATCGCGGTATTGAGGTACTGCTTATCTCTTCAGGTGCCGTGGCATCAGGCCGTGGAGCATTACCCATGCTCAAGGATGAAAAGAGCGTGACCAGCCGCCAGCTTTTTGCTGCAGTAGGCCAGGCCAAGCTGATAGAGCATTACTATGACCTTTTCCAGGAGTACGGAATCACAGTAGGACAGATACTTACCACAAAGGAGAACTTTACTAACGAGACTCTCCATGCCAACCAGATGCGTTGTATGACCGCAATGCTTGACAACGGTGTGGTACCTGTCATCAATGAGAATGACACTGTATCAGTCGAGGAGCTTATGTTCACTGATAATGATGAACTGTCAGGTCTTGTGGCCCGTATGATGGAGGCCGAGATCCTGGTGATTCTGAGTAATGTGGACGGTGTTTTCACCGGTAACCCCGACGAACCCGGATCAGAACTCATCCATGATGTCTATGCCGATGACGACTATTCATCATGCATCAGCGGTACAAAGTCCCAATACGGACGCGGCGGCATGATGACAAAGATGAAGACCGCCCTGGGTGTAGCCGCCGACGGCATTGAGGTACGCATAGCCAACGGCCGCCGTCAGGATGTGCTCATCGAGGTTCTCTCAGATCCCGAGAATGCCCGCTGCACACGTTTCCATGCTTCAAAAAAGTAACCATGATAGAGAATACCCTACAACTCCTTAAAGATGCATCATACTCTCTTCCCGTTCTGGAGGAGAATCAGATAAATGACCTGCTGCTCACATTGGCCGATGCCATTGAGATCAACTCGGCCGCATTGCTTGAGGCCAATGCCAGGGATCTGGCACGCATGGACCGCAGCAATCCGGTCTATGACCGCCTGCTGCTTACTGAGGACCGCCTCAAAGGAATAGCAGCTGATATGCGCCATGTTGCGGAACTTGAAAGCCCGGTAGGAAAGGTCATCGATGAGCGTGTACGCCCCAACGGTATGAAACTTACCCGCGTACGTGTCCCGTTCGGTGTGATAGGCGTCATCTATGAGGCACGTCCCAACGTAAGTTTTGACGTCTTCTCACTCTGCTTCAAGTCACGCAATGCCTGCGCCCTTAAAGGCGGCAGCGATGCCTATGACTCCAACTGCGCCATAGTTGACCTGATACACCGCGTACTGGAGCAGAAGGGTATTGATCCCCATGTGGTGGAGCTGCTTCCCGCCGGCCATGAGGCTGCCACAGAACTAATGAAGGCAGTGGGTATGGTTGACCTTCTCATACCCCGCGGCAGCGCACGTCTTATTAGGTCGGTTCGCGAGCAGGCTCAGGTTCCCTGCATTGAGACCGGAGCCGGAGTATGCCACACATATTTTGACAAGGAGGGTGACCTTAAGAAGGGAGCCGATATCATATTCAACTCCAAGACCCGCCGCGTAAGCGTATGCAATGCGCTTGACTCTCTGGTAATTCATGCCGACCGTCTGAGCGACCTGCCTGAACTCTGCATCCGCATGGCCGCCAAGAACGTGGTAATTGAGGCCGATGAGCAGGCATACGCAGCACTTGACGGCAAGTATCCCGCAGAACTCCTTGAGCATGCAACAGCAGACAGTTTCGGGAAGGAGTTCCTTGCATACCGTATGTCAATCAAGACAGTGTCCTCTTTTGAGAATGCCCTTATGCATATCCGCCGATACACATCACATCACAGCGAGTGTATCGTGACCGAGAATGCTGAGCACGGACGCAAGTTCCAGCAGTATACCGATGCCGCCTGCGTATATGTAAACGTATCGACCGCATTTACTGACGGTGCACAGTTCGGACTGGGAGCCGAGATAGGCATCAGCACCCAGAAGATGCATGCCCGCGGTCCCATGGGACTGGAAGAGATAACAACATACAAATGGCTTATCAACGGTGATGGCCAGACAAGACAATAAACCCTATTGACGATGAGACACTTTACTTGCGTTAAGGATCTGGGCGATCTGCATCAGGCATTGCAGGAGGCCCTTGAGATAAAGAGAGACCGTTTCAAATATGTAGAGCTGGGACGTAACAAGACCCTGCTCATGGTGTTCTTCAACTCCAGCCTGCGTACCCGTCTGAGTACCCAGAAGGCCGCCCTCAATCTTGGCATGAACGTGATTGTGCTGGATGTCAACCAGGGTGCCTGGAAACTGGAGACCGAGCGTGGCGTGATCATGGACGGTGACAAGTCCGAGCATCTGCTCGAGGCCATCCCCGTTATGGGTTGCTACTGCGATGTGATAGGTGTCCGTTCATTCGCCCGTTTCGAGAGCCGCCAGGATGACTATGAGGAGAAGATCCTCAATCAGTTCATCCAGTACTCAGGCCGTCCCGTATTCTCAATGGAGGCCGCCACAGGTCATCCGCTCCAGAGCTTTGCCGACTGGATCACTATTGAGGAGCACAAGACCGTAGAGCGTCCCAAGGTGGTCATGAGCTGGGCTCCGCATCCCAAGGCTCTGCCGCAGGCCGTGCCCAACTCATTCGCACAGTGGATGGTCGCCGCCGGTTATGAGGTGGTCATCACGCATCCGCACGGATATGAGCTTGATCCCAAGTTCACTGCCGGCGCAACAATAGAATATGATCAGATGAAAGCCTTTGAGGGCGCCCATTTCATATATGGAAAGAACTGGTCATGTGCCAGCCCCGAACATTACGGAGAGGTCCTTTGCAAGGACCGCAGCTGGACCATCAGCGACCGTCAGATGGCAGTTACCGACAATGCTTTCTTCATGCACTGCCTGCCGGTACGCCGTAACATGATCGTTACCGATGATGTGATAGAGAGCCCCCGCTCGCTTGTAATACCTGAGGCCGCCAACAGAGAGATATCGGCCACAGTGGTTCTTAAGAAGATTCTTGAGGGGCTGAAATAAGCTTACTTGAATATCAGTTTATAGTCATAGTCTTCCTTATAGCCCTTGCAGCTGAGGAAGACTGTGTCTTTTTTGGCCAGTCCGTAACCCGAAAGCGGAATAGAGATATAGGCATACTTGGTGTAAACAGGCTGGTCACCGTACGCATTGTGGTATATGGTGAACTTGAGTTTGCCGGGACTGTCCAGATGTGAATAGAAAAGCCTGTGGGCTGCACTCTCCTTAGACACCTTGATACCCATGTTGATATTGAGATATCCGCCTCCTATGTACAGACTGTGAATCTCTACCGGATCCTGGACATGGAGTGAATCAGGTATAATAGAGTCTTCGGGGGCCTTGTATGATATGGTGGGAACCATCTGCAGTATGCGTGCGGTCCTGTTTTCATCAAGTGCTACCGATGCGACCAGCCTGTACAGGGTGTCCGGATTCAGTTTGTCGGTTTTTTCACTTACCATATACTTCGTTCCATAATCGTCATTGAGGATGGTTACATATCCTTCGGCGTCAGTATATCCGGTCATAAAGCCGGAAAACATGGTTTCTACCTTCTCTTTGTCATCGTCGCATGAGATAAAGGCGGTTGCCGACAGTGCGGCCATGGCCAGTAACAGGGCGGAGGTTGCTTTCATTGTTCCGATACGCTTAATTGGTTAATGAGCGGGTTCGCATACATGGTCAGTATACGCTCTCTGAGAAAATCCCAGTCCGGATCCGGAATGTCAATCTTGGCAAGTTGTCCGTCCAGATAATCCAGGAATTCCTGCTTCTGCCCGGCGGTGTACCAGTTTGCTTGAGAGTTGTCTCCGCGCAGCAGATCCAGCGCTATACGGTTGCATGGGTATATGCGGTATCCCTTGAAAATGTGTCTGTCTATGATCTGTGCCACCTGGTCAAGGAACTGATTTCGTGGCATGGATGTGTCAATTGCAGCAATCTCGTCATCAATCGGGGCGGCTACCGTATAGTGCAGATGTCCCTTGAATCCGAATATGCCGGTCTTCATGTTGTCCAGATCGGCCTGTTCGCTCTTTACATAGTCGGGGTTGTCACGTTTCAGTTGGAACTCGGCGGCCTTGAGCCAGTCACACGGGTCATACTCGTAACTGATGGTAAGCGGGCAGATGTGCAGTGACTGCAGTTTTTCTGACAGTGACATATCATCGGACCCCGACATGGCCAGCATCTTGAGCACGCTCTTCTGGGTGCGGTCATCGGAATCCTTGGCGCGGCCCTCGCGCTGTGCCAGCCATACGGGGCTCTTCTTTTCCTCAATCACGAACCTTATGTATCTGGACAGCTGCCTGGATGATTCCAACAGTTCGCTGGCCGTGGCGGAGCGGTTTACTATGAAACTGCGGTTAAGGCGTACCAGAGTCTCTATCCAAGGGTGAATGAGCAGGTTGTTACCTAGGCCTATCTCCACCGATTTCTTACCTGACAGCAGCAGTATGTAGTCCAGGAATGCCGAATCCAGCACAATGTCGCGATGGTTAGACAGATAAATGAAATCTTCCCTTCCCTGCGGAATGGCATTGAAATCCTTGCTGAAACCAGTACATCCCTCTTTGAGTATCTTCTTAAGGAACGGATGTATCATTCCAATCTGGAAGCTGTTCACGGTCTTGAATCGCCTGGTATAGAGCTTGTGGGCCCAGATAGGCACTCCCTTGACCAGTCCCTTGATTATCTTGCAGAAAGCGGGGTCATCAAGCAGAGTCAGTACGGCGCCGCGTACCTCGCTGTCCTCCAGTGAACGCATCTTCTCAAACTCGGCGGGAATCTCCATAGTCCTTTTTAATGATTTATCAGAAGCTGTCTTCTATTATCTCGGTGAGAACGTCGGTCAGGTTCATGCCTGCTGCCCTTATCTGCTGCGGTATGAAACTGGTGGCGGTCATGCCGGGGGTGGTGTTCACCTCCAGAAGGTTGATCTTGTTGCCATCGGTAATGATA
>JAEEGK010029034.1_pt1 | contig 11056 bp, 3 predicted proteins | sample 8958771 | NCBI WGS metagenome assembly JAEEGK01 (sample SAMN16246547, study PRJNA631951) | gut metagenome | biome: gut microbiome; feature: rumen; material: SC-attached | host: Bos | place: Iran: Karaj | collected 2018-10 | reverse complement strand
GTTCCTTCCTTCGCTGAAATTGGGAACACATTCGATTAACTGTTTCATATCTATTTTTCTATTTTATTGATTATTAATATCTTGACAATTTTATGATACAAATTACAAAGGTACATATTATTTTTGGAATTTCAACAAAAAAGGCTGCCATACGGCAGCCTTTTTTGAGAGGTCTCTTCCAGACTCGAACTGGAGTAAATGGTTTTGCAGACCAGCGCCTAGCCACTCGGCCAAGAGACCTTTTTGGGACTGCAAAAATACAACTTTTTTTTTAATTGGCAAAAAACTCTGAGATTTTTTGACGAAATAATATCTAATTGTTTAATTTACAGTATTATAAGTATTTATGTTGATAATTTTATTATTAATTATTGATTTATTTTTATACTTTTGCATTTTATTTCTATTGATGTATGGTTAACCTTAAAAAACATTATACTGATTTATCTACTGAATTACTTGAAATTTATCCCAATGGAGGAAAAGTTATAGCGTATAAATCAATAAATTACGATACTGAAGATTTTCAAAAGATATTCTTCTGTGCTTCCTTTTTTGCCAAGCAAGGCCATACAGTTACAATTACTCCCAAACTAAACGCTACACTTAAAAATCCTGCATATAAGATTATTTATGGTAATCTCTTGAATACCCAATATTATGGTAAATGTCCAGATTTTGAAGTAAACGGTACTTTTTACGAACATGAAGGGTACCAATCAAGCAATATGAAAAAAGCTTTTCGCAATATGCTCAATCATGGGAGCAAACAATCCAATAGGATCATCGTGGATGATTGCGGTCTGACCACTGGTTACATGTTGAGATCTATTGCAAGTAGAATAACTATAGGAATAGAAATAAAAGAAATATGGATACGGAATGGCGAAAATTTACGGCTATTATATAAAAACTGAAGGCCAATGATTTTTCATTGACCCAGTGCGCAACGAATCCGTAGAATCGTTAATGCAAAAATACAACTTTTTTTTGATTTAGCAATAGGTAATGAAAAATATTTTCGAACTAAGAACTAAGAATTAAAAGTTAAGAATTCTTGATTTTTTAGTTCTTAATTTCATTAGCACATTAGCACATTGATAATTAGCACATTAACCAATTTGCTAATTATTGCATCGCCTGTTGCTGAATCTTGATATTATGGCGTTTGCGCTCGGTTTCATCCAAGATAATCTTGCGGAGACGCAATGAACGCGGGGTGATTTCCAAATATTCATCTGGACCAATGTATTCCATGTATTCCTCCAGCGACATCTTGATAGCCGGTGCAATATGCATCTTTTCATCACTACCAGCGGCACGCATATTGGACAGCTTTTTCGACTTGCACACATTCACCACCAAATCGTCGGGACGAATGTGCTCGCCAATCACCTGACCAGCATAAACCTGATCGTTCGGGTCGATGAAGAAGCGACCACGGTCCTGCAGTTTGTCGATAGCATACGGATAGCTCTGACCTGTCTCCATAGCAATGAGCACACCGGCATGACGGCCCTGGATGTCGCCTTTCCATGGCTGGAATTCGATGAAACGATGTGACATGATGGCCTCGCCTTCGGTAGCTGTCAGTACCTGGTTACGCAAGCCTATGATACCTCTTGAAGGTATCTGGAAATCCAAGTGCACACGGTCGTTCACGGTTTCGATATTCAGCAAATCGCCTTTGCGGCGGGTCACCAAGTCGATGACACGGCTGGAAAAATCTTCGGGAACCAGTACCGTCAGCTGTTCTACAGGCTCACATTTCTGGCCATCAATTTCCTTGATAATCACCTGGGGTTGACCTACTTGCAACTCATAACCCTCGCGTCGCATGGTCTCAATCAGTACCGACAAGTGCAGCACACCACGACCATACACATTCAGCATATCGGGAGAGCCAGTTTCTTCCACTCGCAAAGCCAAGTTCTTCTCCAATTCAAGGAACAACCTGTCGCGCAAATGTCTTGAGGTCACATATTTACCCTCTTTACCAAAGAAAGGTGAGTTGTTGATGGTGAACAACATACTCATGGTCGGCTCATCCACCTTGATAGGTGGCAGTCCTTCCGGTTCGAGTGCATCGGCTACAGTATCGCCAATCTCGAAATTATCCAAACCCAAAATAGCGCACAATTCGCCCGCTTCCACAGGAGTTTTGATTTTTTCCTTGCCTAAGCCTTCAAACACATATAATTCCTTGATTTTGGAAGGCACAATGCTGCCGTCACGTTTCACCAATGAAACATTCTGTCCCCATTCCAAAGTGCCTCTTCTGATTCGTCCCACAGCGATTCGTCCCACATAAGAAGAATAGTCCAATGAGGAAATCATCATTTGCAGCGAGCCTTCCTCAACTTTTGGTGCAGGAATATGCTCTATAATCTGATCCAGCAAATAAGAAATATCGTTGGTCGGGGTTTTCCAGTCGGGGCCCATCCAACCTTGTTTGGCCGAACCATACACTGTGGGGAAGTCCAACTGTTCGTCGGTGGCACCTAAATTGAACATAAGCTCGAAAACGGCCTCCTGAGCGAGTTCCGGGTTACAGTTGGGCTTGTCTACCTTATTGATGACAACAATCGGTTTAAGGCCCAATTCTATGGCTTTCTGGGTCACAAAACGAGTCTGGGGCATGGGGCCCTCAAAAGCATCCACCACCAGCAGCACACCATCGGCCATATTCAGCACACGCTCCACCTCGCCACCAAAGTCGCTGTGGCCAGGAGTGTCGATGACATTGATTTTGCAATCCTTGTATCTTACCGACACATTCTTCGAAAGGATAGTGATACCTCTTTCGCGTTCCAAATCATTGTTGTCCAACACCAGTTCCTGCACCTGTTGGTTAGCACGGAAAAGGTGGGCTTGGTATAAAATACGGTCAACCAGTGTTGTTTTGCCATGGTCCACATGGGCGATAATGGCGATATTTCTAATGTTTTGCATATTCTACAAACGATTTTTTGAGGGTGCAAAAATACAAAAAAATGTGCAAATTGGTTAATTGGTTAATGAGCAAATTATGATATAAAAAACGGGGTACCTTGCGATACCCCGTGTAATATTTTGTAGAGACGCGATTAATCGCGTCTCTACAGGAATCAGTTATTATCTAACGATAGCCACTTTGTAAACACCAACACCGTTTTCGGTAGCCAGTCTTACAACATAGTTGCCATTAGCTACGCTCAGAGAGATTACTTCAGGACTGCTGAGAACCTTTCCAGTGTAGACTTGCTTACCATAGATGTCGTAAATGTCAACATTAGAGATTGCGATACCTTCTTCGTTTACAATGTAAACGTTGTTCAGGTAGCTGTAAACCTTAATGCTTGACAATTCAGTATTGGCAATACCATCAACAGGTCCGATAGGCAGAGCCTTGGTGGTGAATGCGTTGATAGCCCAATCAGAAGTCAGGTTAGCACCACAGATAGCTCTTACACCATATTCATACAATGTGTTAGGAGTCAAACCTGTCAACTGCAATGAAGTAGTGGTAACAGTCTGAGTGGTGTAGCTAGCTGCGTCAGCGGCTTTGTAGCGTACTTCGTAACTTGGAGCAGTGCCCACCCAGCTCAATACTGCTGATGAAGTATCGATATCCATAGCAGTCAAGTTGGTCGGAGTCTGGCAATTAGCTTCGAATACAGCGGTAATAGTATGGTTGCCGGCTACGTTGTAGAAGGTGTATGAACTGATAGCACCTCTGCTTGAACCATCAACGATAACGTCAGCAATTACATAGTATTGGTTAGGAGTAATGGTGAAGGTCTTGTTTGAACCATATTCAACATTGGTCTGAGTACCAGGAGCGATAGTACCGTTTGCACCCTGAGTAACAGTGATTTCGAACTTCTTGATGCTTGTGGTAGCGGTCAAGGTGATATCCTGCTGCAAAGCAGCCAAAGTGAAGGTACCGATACCGTTGTTGTAAGTAACGTTTACAACAGCGTTGCCAGCAGTTACGCTAACCACTTCGTAACCTACTTCAGGAACAATCATGTATGAAGGAGTAGCACCGTAAGCGTAAGTCTGAGTACCAGGAGTGATGGTAGCGTGAGCAGGCTGATTAACGGTTACAGTCACATAGTTAGGAGCGAAGTTAGCGAAGATGGTGTAATCGCTCTGAACATCAGTAATAGTGAATGCGTTGTTGGTTACAGCAACTTCTTCACCGTTAGCAATCACGTTCAACAAATGACAACCGCTTGCTGCGCTCAGCGTGTAAGAAACGTTGCTACCAGCCTGAACTGTAGTAGTGGCAGGAGTGATAGTGCAGCCTTCCATGTTGGATGTAGCAGTCAAAGTGTACATGATAGCTTCGAAGCTAACTTCTACAGTATGGTTAGCGGTAACGTTGATGAATTCGTATGAATCAACAGCACCAACAGTAACACCGTCAACAACCACGTCAGCAACCTGGTAGTTAGCATCAGGAGTGAAGGTCAAAGCATAGTTGCTACCGTATGCAATATTTGCGCTTACAGCTTCAGCACCGTTCACAGTACCATGAGTACCAGCAGTAGCGGTGATAGTGTACATGAACTGAGCGAAGGTTACACTAATATTATGATCAGCATTGATAGCAGTGTAAGGAATAGTCAAAGTAACTACAGCGTCATCCTGAGTGTAAGTAGTAGTTACACCGTCGATATCTGTAGAAGCAATGTACCAACCTTCATTAGCGTTGATTTCGTAAGTAACATCTGTACCATAGTTTACGGTCTGAGCACCGGCAGGAGTGATTGTACCACCTTCACCAGCTTCAGCAGTCATGGTATAAGTGAAGATTGAGAAGTGAACATCGATAACGTAGTTATCAGCCACATTTTCAATAGTAGTAGTATAAGTACCTTCAACGCCAGTCAAATCTTGAGCCTCGTTGTTGATAATCACTGCACTTACATAGTAACCTTCTTCAGGAGTTGCATTGAATACATAATCAACAGGATTTGCAGGATCATAAGTGAATGTCATACCATTGGTTACAGAACCTGCGCCGTAAGCGTTGGTAGTGATAGTGTAAGTGTTAGCTTCGAAGGTGATGTCGAATACATGAGATTCAACGATGAAGTTGAACTGGTTGTTGCTTGCAGTGTACAAGTTCTGACCATCCAAAAGAACATTTTCAATAGAATAACCAGTAGCAGGAACAATGTTGCTGTACCAGTTGTCACCATAGTTCACGATAGTGTTATAAGTATCACCAGCAACCAACAATTCGCTTGCGTCAGCATAACCCTGACCAGCCAGTACATTGTAAGTAATAGCGAAGGTGTCAACCTTAACCACAGCTTCGATAATGCAGTTCTCAACGACAGAATCAATGCTGAAGCTATAGCTGTTATCAGCACCGAATACAACTTCGTCGATTCTGTTTTCACCGTTCACTAACAATTGATACAGGTGGAAGTGTTCAGCAACTGTACCAGTAACTGTCATAGGATCAAATTCAGGAATGTACTGAGTAGCAGGTTCAATAGTTCCCTGAGGATCTGTCATAGCAATGTCACCATATGTGTTGTAATTTCTTACAGAAGCATCAATCTTGTAACCAAACTTAATATCCACAGTCTGGGTTTCAGTAACATTCTCGAAAGTATAGCTGTCGATATGACCCATTGAAGTACCGTTTACAGTAACATCAGCAACATGATAGAGGTCATGACCTGTGAAGGAAATGGTTGTATCAACATCGTTGTTTACTGAGTAGTCAATCCAAGTGGTATAAGTGTCACCAGTATTCAACAGCGGGCTGTCATTAGCATAACCCTTACCAGTCAAAACATTGTAGTTGATAGCCACAGTGTCTCTTCTGAAAATAGCGTTCAGATAGTAGTTGGCCACCACCAAAGTATCGATAGTGTAGCTGTAAGTGCCGTCACCATTGTCCACAACGTCAGCGAATACATCTAACTGCATATCGGGAACCATCGGGCTAACGGTCAAGCCAACCATATGATAGTGAGGATCAGCCACCATGTTAACGGTGAATGCGTTAGGATCGATAGTAGTGTCGGTAGCAGCGGGTACGAATGCACCACCGAGATCGCTATAGAGGTCAGGTCTGAAGTTTTCAACAGTCTTGAAGATATGGAATTCAAGTTTGAAGTCCACAAATACAGTGTGGGGTTCAGTAACATTCTCTAAGGTATAGAGCATGAAGTTAGCACCTGTACCATCTTCAGGAACAACCTGTACATCGTCAACCCAAACACCAGCCACGTGATACATAGGATCCGGAACGAGGTTCAGGGTGAGGTTTTCGCCATAGTTGACAGCGATAGTACCATTAGGAGTAACAGTACCGTTAGCAGCACAAGTTACGATAACATCATTAACAGGATATACCTTGAAGTTGTCGATGCTGAAACCTAAGTTACCAGCCAATGAAGTAGCGTGGAAACCGAAGTTGTAAATACCGTCAGCAGCGATGGTGATGGTAGTGGTAGCGGTTTCGTAGGTAGTATTGTTGAAGCTATGAGTAGCCACAGCGTTGGTCATGTCAGCAACATGAGCGCCATTGCCATAGAATACTTCGAATGCTTCGGTCAGTGAGCTGTTAGCCTTATAGTCATAAATAATGGTATAAGTACCAGCAGCCATTTCAATACAAGGTGACATCATCCAGTCATTAGCGGCGGCTTCGTCGTTGAAAGTATAGTTGATGTCATTGTTCAGGTTCATGGTGATACCGTCGTTGTTAGCATCGATCGGATTCCAACCATGATTGATGGTCAGGCCAGTGAATGCTTCTTCGTAAGGAACAGCGATAGGATCCAGAACAGAGATAGGATCAGAAGTAATACTGTTGTTAGTTTCAACAGCGTCGCCATCCAATACAACCCAAGCGGTAATAACACTTTCATCTGCGGTGAAAGTCGGCAGCTGGCTGAAAGTGTAAGTAATCGTTTCATTTGCAGCAAGTGCAACTGAAACTGTCTCCTGAACCGGAGTTTCCTCATTCACCTGATAGTAAGCGGTAAATCCGCTAACTGGCTCATAACCGAGGTTCTTAACCTTAATGGAAACGGCACCTTCCACATCACAAGCGTCAGCAATAGGATTCAAACCTGTAACGGCGATGTCAATAGCTTCGGGACAAACAGTCAATCTGATATTGCTATGCAATTGACGGAGTGTACCTGTTGCACCAGCGTATGCACTAGCATCAGCTTGCCACGTAAGAGCACTGTTTCTGCTCGTGGTTGTAGTAGCGAAAACATATGCGGAACCATTGTATGCACCAGAATTATCCTCCACAAGGATTGCCAAATTACCACCAGCGTATGCAAATGTATTATTCAATGCAAATTCATTCCAGCCCTGTGAACAGTTCAAATTGCCTTGATATACCAACTGCATATCGCTTACGGCAAACCAGTCGCTTGTGCTTGCAAATTCAGATTTATCGGTATTAGCCATATAAATCTTCACGTTGTTTTTGCTTGTCGTAGGAGTAGAATATGCATATTCAAATGAGATGGAAGAAATGGTTCCTGTAGCACCAATTTCCTCTGCAGTAAGAATTTGCTGAGTATAAGAATAGTTGTAGAAGTTACCAACAGGAATATAATTCTGAGTTGAACCTGTTCCTGCGATTTCCATTTCGCCGCCACCAATACAATTGGTTCTGAAACCAACCTCTTCGGTATATTCGCTTTCATCATCGGTACCGCAAACAGCATTCACACGAACCGAATACTCGGTTGATGCTGTAAGGTTGTTCAAGAGATAAAAAGTAGTATCAATATTTGTCACATCAGTCCATGCGGCATCACCTTCGGCTTTGTATTGGATGGTGTATAAGCCTTGTTCTCTTTCGTCAACCCAAGAAATAACAGCTGAAGATTCGCCAACTTCTGAAACGGTAAGTTGGGTTGGAGCAAAACAAGTAGGTATCACACCACAAGTTCCAGAGTACAATACCTGACCATCGGTCAAAGTACTACCATCTGCACAGCTATAAAGAGTTGTGCCTGTTCCATCTTCAATAGTGAAACTTGCTTCTTCCGGATAATCTCCTTCTGCCCATTCAAAGCTTATAGCTCCATCGCATACCATTACAGTACTTGTCTGAGCAGAACCGCTTTCTATAGTCAAAGTTTCTAACAAAGTACCATTAAACATAACATGAATTTCATTGCCATTCCAACCGTCGCCATACTCGTCTTCCATTACAACTGTATAAACGCAAGGTTCTGCACAAGCCGGGGTTGTGAAGGAAACGGGTGATGACCAAGTAGAATAATCACCTTCACCACAATTAGCACGAACAGAAATTTCATAATCCGTATTAAATTCAAGATTGAACTCATCCATCAAATCAACAGTGGTTGAAGTAACTGTAGCGGTTTGATCACCAATCTGCAAATCGTATGAAGCCGGAGTACCTATTGAACTTTGGGTAATAGTGGCTGTCAAACCATTCACGCTAACGCTGGGAGTTCCACAACTTGGGGGAGGACATACATTAAATCTAATATCATTTCTGACATTCATACGAGTACCTGTATAACTACCTGTATTATACGGATCATAATTGGTTCCGTCACTATAAATACGGAGAGCTTTGTAATCTGGCGAAGTTGAATGAGTACCAAATGAAGGAGAAGAAACATATGATCCAGTATTATCATCCACAATCAAAGCAAGATTTTTAGTTCCGTCATACATAAACGGAGTTGTGAGATTGATTTCTTTCCAATTTCCAGCTGTAAATGCAACTGTACCAGAGAAAACGATATCATTGGAGGTTACGCTTAACCAACTGGTTGTTGTGGCAAAATTTGTTGCATCTGTGTTAATCATATACACAGTAATATTTCTTGTAGCTGAAGTAGATCCTGCCACACGGATTGAAAATGACTCAATCATACCACCATTAGCTGCTCCAATCTCTTCTTTGGTATAAATTTGTTGTGTGTATGAATAATTATAATAAGTATATGTAGGCAAGTATGAAGTGGTTGATGTACCAACCAAATTCAATGAAGCACCACCTACACAAGGAGGTGTGGTGAATTCTGTCCAATCTGTCCAGTCAGAAGCATCTGTTTCACTACAAATAGCACGAACTCTAACTTGATAGCTTGTATTCAATTCCAAACCAAACAAAGTATATAAGTCAACCGTATTTGCTGTCACATTCTGTATAACATCTCCAATCTGTACATCATAAGACTGGGGTTCATCTCCGTTGACATTTCGTGTGATGTTAGCGGTAGCTCCTGCTACTTCAACACTCGGAACAAAACAATTAGGAATCAATTCCACCGTAATATCATCCAAACCAAAATATTTAGTTGCGGTTGATGTTCCAGTTACATTAGCCTGGAATGCCAGTCTAGCACCTGTAGGTATTGTATAGTTATTCAAAACAACAGTTTGCAAAGAAGCACCTGCCGTAGTTTCAAAAGTTACAGGAGCCAATGCTGTGAAGACATTGTTGTCATTGACATAACCTAAATTGAGGTCTATATTTGAAGTATTGCTTCCTCTAACTTTGAAAGAAATCATAGCAGTGGTCAAATCAACATCAAAAGCAGGCAAAATAACCGTAGTGGGATTTTGGTAATAAGTATAATCATAGCTACTTGCCAAGAAGAATAAGAATTTACCGCTACCATTAGGATTGTATGAAGTTGTGTTAGTAACTTTAGGACCATAGTTGGATGATGATGATGGTGCAGCTGTCCAGTTGCTTGTCCAACAATCGGGCATAACACCACCGTTTAATGTAGAATATGAAGAGGTTGCACTATAGTTTTCAAAGTCTTCGGTATAAGGCAGGCTTAATAATGCACAAGGAGTGGTGAAGGTAACGGTGTTGCCCCATGGGCTGCTGTAGTCTTCGCTACAAATAGCTCTTACAGCTACCGTATAAGTAGTGTTTGAAAGCAAATCTGAAATTGTAGTGAATAATGCTGTGGTAGGTTCTGTTTCTGTATATTCAGATTCTCCTTCTGCTTTATAACCAACAACATATTGAGTATTATCATCCACAGTCCAAGTGCTGGCACTCCAAGAAACATAGTAACTTGAAGCTGTCAAAGCTTCTACCTGAAGGTTGCTAGGTTGTGAACATGCAGGAGCGGTGGTAGTGTTTACAGGACCGAACCATGCTGAATTTTCACTTGCACAAACGGTTCTGATATAGAAGTCGTATGAAGTTTCATAATTCAAATTGCTAATAGTTGTAGCATTTGTATCACTAATTTCTACAGTAGTGCCTTCTCCAACGGTGAAACCTTGTTCGCCATACTGAATCTGGAAATTGATGGCTTCTTCAGGAGCTTGCCATGCCAGATCAAGAGTTGTGCCAGCAACATTGGAAGTTGTCAAAGAAGTAACTTTAAATGGGCACTGGTTAACTGCAACATTATAGAAATATTGATAGCTGGTGCTATTGTTTACAATCTTGAAGTTGACAGCTCTACCTTTGTACAAGTCGTCAATAGCAATAGTAACGATTGTATTTTGGTTAGGAGCAGTGCCTGTATAAATTTCAGCGAAACGGTCAGCTCTGGTACCTCTGTAAGAAGCCAAAATAGTGTAATCACCTGCACCACGTACTTCAAATGTCAAGTAAGTCGGATTTTCAGCAGGAATATTGATAGCGGGGGTAATCAAAGCAGCACCGTTGGTATAGGAATAAGCGTAACCGCTGGAAGCAAAATGGAAATCTTCATTTTCCCAGCAAATAGGCATGGTGTTTGTCGGAAATTCTTCAGCGAAAGGAAGATCAAAAGCAGCGCAACCTGAATGGAAGGTAGTGCTGGTCCATTCACTTTGATTTTCTGTATTTTCGGGATCGCACAATGCTTTCACGCGAACATTATAATCAACATTACCTACCAAACCACCGAAAGTAGTCATAGGAATTAAGCTTACTTCAATAGAAGTCCAAGCGTCTTCACCAGCGGTAGCAGGTTTGAACTGTACCAACCAAGCGTTTTCCTCACCACCGGGTTCCCAAGTCAAAGTAGTAGTATTAGAAACATTAGCTGTTTCCAAATTGGTAACAGGAGGACAAATACCTACAGTA
>JAEEGK010029032.1_pt1 | contig 11056 bp, 9 predicted proteins | sample 8958771 | NCBI WGS metagenome assembly JAEEGK01 (sample SAMN16246547, study PRJNA631951) | gut metagenome | biome: gut microbiome; feature: rumen; material: SC-attached | host: Bos | place: Iran: Karaj | collected 2018-10 | reverse complement strand
TTTTCTATAAACAGTATCTGATCGGCTTCACGAGTGGTTGATAAACGGTGAGAGATAAGTAACACTGTCTTTCCTTCGGAAGCCGTCATAATATCATGGTTAATATTATACTCACTTTCAGGATCTAATGAACTTGAAGGCTCGTCCATGATTAGTATTGAACTGTTTTTATACAACATACGCGCAATTGCAAGTTTTTGTAACTGGCCGCCTGATAATACTATACCTGCTTCATCAAAATACTTTGTGTATTCAGTGCGTACACCACAGTCTTTCTCCACTATCTCGCACCACAATCCTACGCGTTTAAGGACATCCTCCACAAGCTTCTCGTCAGTGTTTTCCACCTCGGTGCAAGATATAAGCTCGTCCAATGGCAACGAATACATTGGGTAGTCCTGAAAAACTGTAGTCACTGCACTTCGGAGAGTCTCTACATTTATCGTTCTAATATCCCTTCCATCGAGTGTAATTGATCCAGAACTAGGGTCGTAAAAACGTAACAGTAGTTTTATCAGCGTTGTCTTGCCGGCTCCGTTCAAGCCCACAAGAGCAAGTTTTTCACCTTGCTTCAGGGTAAAACTTATATTTCTTAACACATACTCTTCACTATTAGGATAACGAAAACTGACGTTGTTAAAAGCTATTTTTGAAAAGCTATCAATAGGTAGAGAAGAACCTGTTTGAGTTTCAATTCTAGGTACATAGTCCAGTATTTGGCGCAAATGGTCAACATACAAAGCACTTTCTTTTAAGTCTGCTGCTAATAATGAAAATGAACTAATAATACTATGCATATTTTGAAACGAGGTGAGCAATACGGTCATATCAGCAATTGAGAACCATTGTTTAAACAAACCTAACGCAACATAGGCGTATGGAATCGCGGTTGTGCTTGTAAGATTCAAGAACAGCAGTTTCAAGTTGTGTAGCTGCTGGCTCCACGCCATTTTTCTTTGTGCATGATGTTGCTTTTCCTGCGCTGTTATATAATTATTTAGCAACAGCTCGCCCAAAGAAGCGTACTGCTTAATATCAGCCGCAGTGGAGCGCTGAAATAGAACGTTCTTAAAATACTCAGTTCTGCGGGTAAGTGGCACAAGCTCTTCATACGCTACCAATTGCTTTTTGTTAAACGAAATGTTGTAGAAATAGATTCCTAACTCCAAGGCAAAAACGATGATGATAAACCAAGGATTAATATGTGCCAACACGCTGATACCGACTAATGATTTGATTATTCCTGATAAGAGCATATACAAGCTCATAAAGACCCCTATCGATTGGGCTTTCGTTCCATTCGCAGCAAGCATGATCTTGTCATATTGCGTAGGGTCATCAAACTGTGCTGTATCCATATGCATTATTTTCTGCAACAGCATAGTATTTAGAAGCTTTTCCATACGCATACGAAGCGTTACATCAACTCGTATGCTGAGAACTGCCATCCTTATAAGATTATCGAGTAGTTGTATCAGAATATACACAGCAACCAATAATAGCATATGTAAGAGTCCACACTGTTTGGTAAATGCATCAATAAGCAACTTATAGATCAGCAAGCTGATTGTTGTTGGGACAGCTGTCCATATAAGATAAACTGCAACATGGAAGAAAGCATGTTTATCTGCCCTCCATACAAGCCTAAGCATATACCGAATGTTCTTCATGTGTTTCTCCCCCACCCGCGTTGTGGTTTTTGATGCTGCTATGATTACGTGTTCAGCCGATGGTACTAAACAGGCATTTACTGGGAAGCATAGTTGTATATTGAAATATCGACGCAAACGGTAAATAATCTGTACCTACCGTGCCACGACGAAACTTGAGATAATGGATCGGGCAGTGTCACCACTTATCGCCACTTGTCGAGATGTGGCGACACTTTTCGAAATGCTGAATGATGCGAAAGGTTGGATCATCATTGCCTGAGACAGAACAGATCTCCGCCGAGGGGTTGACGGATTGACCGCAATCGTGTAGGAGCAGTTTCAAATGAATCCGGACGAGAAGAATGTGCTGTTCCTGTTTTGCGGAACGAAGCCAGACAGGATTAAGGGTCTCATGTATGAAGGCGATGGATACCTGCTTCTGTATAGGCGGCTAAGCGCCGGAAAGTTTCGCTGGCCCCGAAACCGACAGGAGGCTATGAGCATTACGCAGGAGCAGCTTGAATGGCTCATGAAGGGGATGATCATAGCTTCCACGATCCGGGAAACTCGACCAAAACGCTTATGCTGAACTGGTCAAAACGCAGATTTTTCAGAGGCGAAAACCGCTGAATGTCCCTAGGGAGAGCACCGGGTCTAGGAAATGTCGAAAATGGTGTTCCATTGATGCAAATTCTGAATAAAGCTTTGAAAAAATCGCTTGGAAGACTGTCTTCCCAGGCCAATTATGGGGACACATGGATGATACAGATTTCTCTTTCCTCGATGATCTTCTCCCGTGGTTTGATGCGCTCCCTGATGATTGCAGAAAACCTCGAATAAGATCTTCACCATCGACGGCCTCGTGCCGCCAGTTTCCTTTGGTCGTACGGGTCTTTTACCGCTTACATATCGACCATATGCATAATCTGTTCTACTATTTATAAAAGCTGTACGCTTCTTCCAGAGAGCTATGCAAGTTGTGACGCGATCTATCGTGGCTTGTGTTGCTTGACGGAATTTAGAATCCTCGATATTCCTCCAAAATGCTATACCAACTGCGAAGCGTAAGTACGCATCGCAGTTGGTAAGTTGTTTCCTGAATATCAGCGAGACTTAACCGCCGTGGTATGTTTGACCTATTGGACAAATACTTGGATGATACAAGAATGTCATGGCGCAGTAGCGACAACCGATTGCACATTGATCGCCGCCTGGAATATCGAAAGTCTTAATATACGAGCAGTAATTTGGCTCTTGACAGTTAATCCTCATTTCATTTCGATCCTCTTCGAAAGATAGCAGAATAATAGATGGTGTTTTATACATTTCTAATTCCTCCATAATAATAACTTAAACTGTATTATATGATTACGAATTGTTGTCCCTTCGCTTATCGAAAAAATGGCGAAACAGTTTGTTTATCTATATCTTTCATCTTCGGAAGTACAAAAGACGATACTAATGGAGTTGCCGCCCGCCCGAAATGTCCCCAATTAGACCTCATTGCGTGTCCGTAGATTGCTCGGTATAATGTCCACATCCTGAGGAAAGGAAGCGGCCCCAGAGGATGTAGACATGCTTTGCCCGGCTATGTCATCCTCTGAGGCCATGGTTCCACGAGAACCGTGGTTATTGTATCAGAGTATGACGTAATTGCAATAGGAACCGACGAATTTCTTTGTGTCAGCCATGAAAAATCTGCTGGAGAAAGAGACGCTGGAGGAGTTCCGCTTTCTGCTGAATGCCAACTACGACTCCGTAAACCCCATGTCGCTCATTCTCGTCGGGCAGACAGAGCTTTGGGACGAAAAGCTGCGGTTACAGCGTTATGCTGCGATCCGGCAGCGCATCAACATCTACTGCGTCATGCCCCATCTTGATCGGGCGGAGACCGAGCAGTACATTCGCGCCCACATCAAGTATTCCGAGGCAGAGCAGCAGGAAATCTTCACCGCGCAGGCCGTCGACGAGGTGTTCAGCATCTCGTCCGGCATTCCAAGAGTCATCAACCGCATCTGTGAGCAGTCTCTGACATATGCCGCCCAGCAGCAGAAAAAGCTGGTAGATGATCACATGGTTCGCTACGTCGAAGCCCATGAAATGCTGCCTGTCTGACGCCAGCCGTGGAAGCCGAGGCCTACCACCCCGGCGCTCCCGCGCCAGGGACAGGACAGAGAGCAAAGCAAGTGAGGGACAAAAATTCTGGTCTATTCAGGGACAGCTCATGTGAGCAGCAACACTAATGGTGAAGAAGTGAGCGTTGAGCGATATGGCCAAGACTCCAATCTGACTATGTACTAAGAGTGCTTATGAATATACAGTTGGGGTATACAAATGGAATAATACACAAATCTAAGTGTATCCGTTTGTTTTTTACATTTGCTTATTTCAGGGTGTTCTTATGATTTGCTGAATTCTGGTTTTTAAGTAGTTCTTACGAATAGAACACCGGTTTGATACAGCATTAAGGCTTCCTCGTTCAATAAGTGCTTGTGCTGGACAGCCTCCAGCACAAACTAGTACGAATGCACATTCCTGACATTGGCTAATTGCATGACGTCTGGCATGAATCAATTCAACAAATCTGGAGAATCTAGCACCTTCGAGGATTTCATCAAGACTACATTCATTAATATTCCCAAATGAATACCTCATATCTGTAAACATTTGACAAGGGAATACATTTCCATCGGGTGCGATACGCAAACCACAGTTTATCTCTTCTTTAGACGCATTGTATGTACATCCGATGTCTGCATTTATGAAGTCATAGTTTATTTTTTCCGAATGGGTTTCATTCCAGGTGCTCATTAGGTTAATAGCGGTAGGGTATCTCAAATACTCATCGTCATCCAAATATTCATCAAATTGGCTGTTATTATCACTAGTCCTGTGTAAAATGGCAGCATGGATTGAATCTAATATGCAGTTATTATTTATGTAGAAGCTTCCTTGAATCAGATCAAGAATACGCTCTAGCTTTGTAATGTTTCCTTTGTACAGATTGATTCGAAGTGCTATTTTTCCGCAATACCCTTTTTCTCTAGAGTTTATTATGCCGTATACATTTTGCTTAAAGCAGCCATCTCCTCTAGTTTTATCATTAGACTCTTCATTGAACCCGTCAAGGGTTATTTGAATGTTTGGGTTATATTTTGTTAATATATCAATGTTCCTTTCTGTAAAACACAATCCGTTTGAAACAATGTTAACCCCCAGTCCGATGTGCTTTGAATGCTCTAATGCTTCATCCAAATGTTCATATAAGAAGGGTTCTCCTCCAGATAAGGTTACACTGCTCAATCCTTTTTCAGATAATTGATCAAACAATTTTAACAAAGTCGATATGGGTATATAGCATCCTGAATTAACTAATTTTTCATTATAACAATAAGGGCAGTTGCGATTGCATGTTCCAGTGATTTCAACATATGCTCCAATGATCTTGCTCATAGTTTTGACCATTCCTGTTATTATTGATTTGTATCACAATTTAGTTGCCAGCCATAAGCAGGGGATATTCCATTACTTTAATTGTTCAATTGTGGAGGCATTGGTCTGGCGAATCACAGAAGGCTAATCCTGTTTGCTGTTCATTTATTAAAGTCTATTACAATAAGGTTGGTTGGAAGTCCGGCAAGCCAGCCGGGCTTTTTTCCATCTCATGCCTGAGCTATAATAAGAGGAGCAACTGGCTGGAGCTTAGGGGCTTGATGGATAAGACCACTATTCGGAACGAATAACAACACCAATTGCGCATAAACAGTGCAAAATATACTCGGCATCTTTGATGAGTGTTGTTTTGTTATCAAAAAAAGGAGAATAAGTATTGACATAATCTTGAATGATATCACTTTGGCCTTTTCCATCACAGAGTTGATACATTTTGAATGCTGTTTCATTAAGTACATACATACTACTCGTTTGCACATCCGTTAACAAAACATTACCTCCATATAGTTCTTCAGCATTTAATTGTTTTCTTTTTATTCTCATCAAACCACTCCGATCAAATACCATTTTTAGCATCATTAATATCTTAATTCTGATTATATTAGGAGGTCTGAATAGATATGGCGAATCCCGGCAATGCAGCGAAACAGGAGAATAACAGTTCTCTGCATTTTTAAGGAAACGCCGCACAATAGCTGGAACTAAAATCGTCGAGCACGCGGCGCTATCTTTCACCATGATGTGCGGAATTCTCTCACTTTTTGCTGTCGAGGGAATGCTCAGTCAAACCGCCAGGCAGGGCCTGTCAGCCAGAATGAGATTCGCCAGGGCGAACAGCATATTCAGTTTTGCTGTCTGTTTTCGCAGCCCTCGGTATCGTGTTTTTCGGTATCTGAATTGCCCCTTTACAACCCCGAAGATATGTTCGACCTTTGCTCTGACAGAAGATTTCTCGTGTTCCCGGCGCTTGATCTGCGCCTGAGATCGGACAGACCGTGTTTTGCTTTGTGAGAGTCTGCGGTTGGTCTTATGTTAGCCCATCCATGATGTTCCTGCTTAACTTATGAATCTTTAAATGCTGTACCAGTCCTTTCCTTTATAATTGCTAATTTGCTTTCGTTTGTGACAGTATCGTTCTTATAGACTTATAGATAAAAATGACTTTATAGTGCACTCACTCTGACCATGCAGTTGGGTGTTATGCCGATCTCTCTTGCTGCGGTAACCGGGTTGATGATTTGAAGGGGCTATGAAAATGCTGTAATTCGCAAAACTCAGCTTGTTTTGCTTTTAGTGTCAACTATGAGTATGCAAAAATATACAGCGGTTCAATAAGTTATAGTAACAGAATCATTAAACCTACCTTTGCTGGTGTTGATGTCAAAAGCTACGTTTGATCCGTGGAAGTACGCATTTGAAAACCAAATAGCGCGATTTGAAGGAAGAGAAGAATATGCTGAGTATACTGTTGTAGCTGTGGGATTAGTCTTGTTTATTGAGATCGTATGCGAATAATTCGTTGTGACTACTAATGATGCCAGGTTTGTGGATGTGTTGCATTCAGGAAAAACGACCAAATCGCCACTCGTATCATAATACATATCGAAACTTGAAACGGTTATATTCGGCGCATCGTCTCCGGGTGACCAGTAAGCTGAGAGACCACTAGGCCGATAAATATCAATGGATGAAACACCATAATAGCGAGAATAAGTAATCGTAAAGGTAACTGTCATGAATATTTTTTCATTTAGCGGGGATAGATTAGTGTAATTGGCTTGATACTGAGCGCTACTTCTATCTTGTTCTCTCGTGTAGAAATCATCCAGATTGATTATCTTTAGATCATCCCCTGATTTCTCTATACCAATAATGTAGAGGGCTTCAGGTACTCCATCAGCTCGCATCTGATCAATTCTTATGTAGTTATCAAATACTGAAACTGTAGATGTTTCCGTTAATTCAATCCCCGATACATCGGTAAAGACAGATACGATTTCATCACGCATTTTTTCTCCTGCTTCTTTTGAATCAGCAGCCACAGTAATGAAGGAAAATGGGTAAAGCAAAAGGAAAAAAGCAGCCACAAATGCAACAATTTTACGCATTTTCAATCTCCTCCTATTCTTAATTGATGGAAATCCAGTATGGGCTTGCGTTATTCATACTCCATCATTTCATTCTTTCGTTATACAGATAAGACATTGAGACTCTGTTCAAGCCGTCATTTTCCTTTTCTCCGAATCTGGTAGAAACTACTGTTCTCACCCACATAACCCCACCGGTCATCCTGCGTGTTGATATATAACTGATGGGACTGGATACCGGACCTCCAATTCGTCACCATATCCTCCTGTGCTTTCCGGGGATCTTCCGTCTGCTCCAGCGTTCCCACCAGCTCATATTCCTCCGAGAGCTGGGAGGTATAATTCTCCGTGACCTTATAGATCATACCGTTGTAACGGACATAAGATCCCTTGGAGAAAACGCCCAAGGCTGCAAGACCGAGAAATGCAGCAACGAGGAATACCGGGATGATGATGAACAAGGCCTTTTTGCCCGTCGTCGCGCCTGTGTTCTTCGCCATAGCCAACGCTTTCATGTGGAAAAACCGGCTTTGTTCCTGCGCAAAATTCGGATCAATGTTTACTCCGCGTGCCATAATCTGCCTCCTTTGCAGTATGTCCAGCGTTTCCTGATTATCAAAAGGGTCAACAACCAGTGCAGATTAGGATGCTTTTACCACAGGTGATCCCGGTGAAGAAATAAGTGATTCAATTAGATACCTCATTCTCAATCAGTGTCCCGCCATGCATACGGTAGCACACGTCGCAGGTGGCGGCTACTTCCGGGTCATGGGTGACGATGATGACGCAATAGCCATTATCAATCACCTGTTTCCTCAGCAGTGCCATTATAGCTGTCGTGTTCTCGTCGTCCAGGTTTCCCGTGGGTTCGTCCGCCAAGATCACCTTTGCCCCGGATGCCAGGCTCCGGGCAATGCCCACCCGCTGCTGCTCTCCACCGCTGAGGTTGCCAGGGAAGCGCTTGTGCAGCGTGTCCGGCAGGCCCACGCTCAAAAGAAGGGCGTCCGCCCGCTCGGAAGCTTCCTCCGTGGGGGTGCCCTGCATCTCCATGGGGAGGCATACGTTCTCCCGCGCCGTCAGCAGGGGCAGGAGCTGGTAGGCCTGGAAGACAAAGGCGATCTTCTCCCGACGGTAAGCGTCCAGGTCCATGTCCGCCAAAGGCTCCCCTTCGCAGACGATGCCTCCCTCCGTGGGGGTCTCCATCCCGGCAAGGAGGCTCAGGAGCGTTGACTTTCCGCTGCCGCTGGGGCCGGTGATGGCGTACATCTTCCCCGGCTCGAAGGCGGCGTTCACCTCCCGCAGCACGGCCTTTTGTCCGCCGGGATAGGTGTAACTCAGGTTCTCGATGGACAGGATGGACACGGTATTTCCCCTCCCTCATTCTTTCGTCTGCAACAACCGCATTGGGCTCTTTTGCAGGATGGACGCGGAGATGGCGGCGGAGGCCCCCACGCAGAGGGCGAAGTGGGCCAGTACATACACCAGCGGCACGACGATCACCCTCAGAAAGCCGGAGCCGTTCACCGCAAAGAGGGCGATCACCGCCAGCACCAGCCCGGCTAGGCACAAAACCGCTTGCTCCAATGTAAGCCGCCGGATGGTGAGCTTCTTCGACCAGCCCAGGGCCCGGAGGATTGCCGCCTCCTTCTGCTCCTGAAGGATCATCAGCACGGGCAGCAGTGTACCCAGGATCAGGGCCGCCGCCACGGTGAGGGGATAAAGGGTCTCGATCAGCCGATACACCCGGTAGATGCGGTCCGCGTCGGAGGTGTCCATGCTGAACACAGGGGGCTTTTTGGCGGTATACTGAATCTCCACTGCCAATTCTCTGATCTTATCCGCATCCTGATAATCATTCAGCGTGAAGCTGGCGGAATCAAGATACAAGGTCGTTCCAAAGAAGAAGTAGGCACCGAATGCCGTTACGGGAGCATAAACAATTGTCTTTTCCTGCGTTGTTTCCACCTGACCGATAATCGTATAGAAGCTGCGATACTGATCCCGTAGGGCCAATTTCTCCTCCATGGTACGGGGATTTACGTTGTGGCCTGAGCTCAGCCACTCGATACAGTTGAATTCCTCAATGCGCACCTCATCCCCCAGCTTCATTCCTTTTCGTTCCATCACCGGGGTGGGCAGGATGCAGACCTTACCCTTTTCCTGCATGGCCGTTTCTTCGTCCCAGCCATCCAGCCAAGTCACAGGGTCAGAAATAACGGTGTCCAGACGGTTGGTAAAAACCACCTCGGCCAGCTCCAGTTCCAGTTCACCTTGGTCGATGCCATCGTCATACCGGCACACATAGACCGGGTCGCTGAGCATCCCGGTCTTCATCAGGTTTTCAGCTTTGCCCAGAGAAAGCCCGTCATAGAAGTTGACCTCCACTCTGACATTTTTCATCATTTCCCCATAGCGCTCCCGCAGCACCGTGAGCTGCCCCACGGCCCCCACCAGCAGGGTCGCAAGCAAAAGGGTCAGCAGCGTTTTCACTCCGGCTCGGCGGATATGCCGCAGCACATAGCGCCGCAGGAAGCCCCGGATGGGCTTCCCTGTGACGGTCACGGGGACGGCCAGCACCGCGGCCGCCCGAGCCAGATCCTCCATGCCGATCTCCGCAGCGGCGGTCCCGGCCTTTTCCTTCCTGCGCTCGCTGTCCTGCAGAAGCTGGAGGGGGCTGCGCTTCCCTAATGCATGGAGATAGGCCCCAGCCATGAGGGCGGTCACCAGCAGAAGGCTTAGTGCCCCCAGGAGATAGACGCCCCCGTGGACTTTCGGCATGGCCTCCAACCCTGCCTCGGCAAATTCCGCCGCGCTCTGCCTTGCCGCCGCGCCGGACCGGACCCAGGCGGCGGCCAGCCCCAACAGGGAGGAAACGCCCGCCAAGGCCAGCAGGGGTAGGAGCAGCGCCCTGGCTGCCGCCCGCCGGGGCGTACCCAGAGCCCGGAGGATGGCATATTCTCTCCGCCGCCGGTGGAGGAACAGATAGAGGGTCAGCCCCACCGCCAAAAGGGAGGCGGCGGCAAAGATCAGGAGCTTCATCAGGGTCAGGCTCCGGGTTTGGGCCATTTTCTCCGCGATCAGCGGCCATCCGGCGTCGTTCCAGGCATACTTCAAGCCCATTTCCTCCACCAGCGGCAGGCATTCTTCTCCAAAGGCGGCGATATTGTCCGCGTTATGGACGATGAAGCTTACCTCCGCTGGGCGGAAGCTGTGGTTTTCCAGGTCGCAGCTTGCAGACAGAAAAGACGCGGGCACAAAGATGGTGTTGTCGGAATATGCCCAGTAAAGCTCTTGTTCTTGCAAAGAGCCGGTGGAATAGTAAGAGTAATGTTCCTGCTCCTGCCAGCGGCGGCCACCCGTATCCTGCCAGGTCCCCACGATGGTGAAAGTTTGCTCGACCCACTGTGTGGCATATCGCCCTTGGGTGACAGCCACGGCTCCCAGGGGCTGATACTGTTCCATAAGGTAGTTCCCCAGCTTCATCGTGACTGTATCCCCCAGAGCCAAACCGTTTTCTGTCAAAAATCGCTCACTCACCACACAAACGGGGCTTTCCTCATCTTCGGGACCCAGAAGGCGGCCCTGGCCTATGGTCAACTGATTGCGGGCCGCCCGGCGTATGGAGGCCATATCGTCGGTATATACTACGTCGAAGGTATGGAGATCGTCGTTGGTGACTTGAATCAACTCCCGCAGAGGTGCGAACTCCTCCGTTTCCAGGTAGTTCTCCGGCAGATCGGTGATATCCGTCCAATAGGGCCACCAGCCCTTGCGACTGTCGTCCCCCAGGAACAGGCAGTTTCTGGTGCTGCTGGCATAGAAAGCCTGCGGATTCCGAGCCACGAATACATAGCGCCGCCCCTT
>JAEEGK010029031.1_pt1 | contig 11057 bp, 9 predicted proteins | sample 8958771 | NCBI WGS metagenome assembly JAEEGK01 (sample SAMN16246547, study PRJNA631951) | gut metagenome | biome: gut microbiome; feature: rumen; material: SC-attached | host: Bos | place: Iran: Karaj | collected 2018-10 | reverse complement strand
GGTAACAGTCTTAGTTTCAGTAACGGTCTTAGTCTGAGTTACTGGAGTAGAACCGCCACATGAAGCAAGGACTGCCGCACACATCACTACAGAGAGTACGACTGTTAAAGCTTTCTTCAATTTGTCTTTTCTCCTTTTTAATATTTGCAATCGGTATAGTCTTATACCGAAATAGCCTGAATTAACTGATACGATTGAATACGTCCTTGTTTATCTGGGTAATAAGCTCATTTCTAAATTTAAGAGTCTCAACATTATCAAACTGATTCTCACGGGTAGGACGCTTTTCATCAGGAATAGATGCCTCATAGATAATGTTGCTCGGCTTCTGACCAAGAACGACGATCCTGTTAGCAAGCAACATTGCCTCATCGACATCATGAGTAACGAAGAATACGTTCTTCTTAGGAGTAGTCTTGCTCCACAGTTCGACGATCATATCCTGGAGTTTGGCACGGGTCACAGCATCCAAAGCACCGAAAGGTTCATCCATCAAAAGAACAGGTGGATCCACAGCAAAAGCCTGTGCAATAGCGCAACGCTGTTTCATACCACCGGATAATTCCTTAGGGTACTTCTTGTAAACATCCTTACCCAGCCCTACAGATTCCAAAGCATCAATAGTGATCTGCTTTAATTCATGCTTATCTTTTTCAGGAAAACGTTGTTTAAGGGCAAGCAGGATGTTGTCCCCTGCTGACATCCAAGGGAAGAGTCCATAATCCTGGAATACAACACCACGATTAAGACTGGCACCAGTAATCTCTTCCCCGTCCAAAGTGATGGACCCAGTAGTCGGAGTCTCGAGACCAGCCAAAAGTCTGAGAAGAGTAGATTTACCGCAACCGCTCTGACCGAGGATGCAGACAAACTCCCCATCTTTAACATCAAAGCTGATGTCTTTGAGAATCAAAACATCAGTACCAGGATAAGAGAAGGATAGATCTTTTATCGTTATATTGCTCACGGTATTACCCCTTTTTCAATGTTCGAGATTATACAAGACCAACATATGTTTTACAAGTTTTTTTATGAACACGATAAAAAAGCCTTATATCTTTATATAAAACGATAAAATGATTAAAGAATTATTTAATGAATTAATTAAGGACTATTTAACGAATGGATTGGTTATGCGCTCGTAACCGATAGTCGACTTGGGACCATGTCCAGGAAATACTTCTACTTCGTCAGGATATCCCATAATCACATCATTAAGGCTCATCATGATATCTTCGTGGCTGCCGTGTGGAAAATCCGTCCTGCCTACACTCCCTTTAAACAGAGTATCGCCAGTAAATAGAGCGCCGGAAGTAGAATAACAGACACCTCCGGGAGTGTGACCCGGAGTATGTCTAACGGTTATCTGCACACCGCCGCCGATAGCAAGAACATCGGCATCATCAAGCACTCTATCGATATCAGGAAGCTCGATCTCACGAAAACCTAATAATCTTCGGAAGAACCTGTCTTTATACATCTCTAGATCATCCTTGTGGAGACACAGTACTGCTTCAGGATACTTTTTCTTGAATTCAGCAGCGGCGTAATAATGATCCGGATGAGCATGAGTCAAAAGAATCATTGAAGGGATCTTACAGTCTTCTTCAAGTGCCTGCTGGATCAGTTCGAACTGGTCGCCGGGATCGACGACTGCAACATACATGGCATACTCGGCGCCAAATATATAGCAGTTTGCCAAGAGCTCCCCAACAGGAATCGTTCGTAAATACATAACAGGTTGATTTTATCACATCACTAGACAGTTAGAATCATTTAACTTGTTATACTAAAATAAAGAATAAATCCTCCCGTGGGAGTCATGATATGGAAGAAACTGCTGCGCCGAAACCAAAGAAGATAGATGTTTATACACTCTGGATCGATGGGATGCACTGTATAAACTGCGTCAATAAATGCCAGAAAGCACTTTCAGAATTGCCTGAAGTGTCATCTGCAACAGTTTATCTCGATCAAAAGAAAGCAGTGATCGAAGCTCCTAAAGGATACGATACTAAAGCATTCTTCGATGCGATCACAGTTGCCGGTTTCAAACCATTGGAAGAAAGCCCACTCCCCCAGGAACATCTGCATTACGGGATCGAAGGGATGCACTGCATGATGTGCGTCATGAAATGCACGAAAGCATTACAGGCCGTTCCCGAAGTAACCAAAGTTAAAGTAACACTTGAGACAAACTCGGCCGACGTATCAGTCATCACAGGCACAGACAGACAAAAACTTTTCGACGCAATCAGCGGAGTCGGCTTTAAACTAGTCGAAATCGAAGAGAATCCTGCCTGCCCGACAGAGTTATGTCCCGTGACAGGCTCAGAAATAAAAAAAGATGAACCGGTCGCCGTACATAAGATAACGCTGGATGACACATATCAGCTCTACAACTATGGTATCGAAGGACTGCACTGCGCTTCCTGCGTTGCCGCATCCGAAAGAGCACTGAAAAAACTAAGCTGTGTAAAAGACGTATCCGTAAACCTGGCTACCAATAAAGTCCAGATACAAGCTGAAAAGAATTCCGATACAAAACTGTTTTTCAAAGCGATATCAGAAGCCGGTTATTCGCTCTATGAACTCGACAGCAAGAAAGATATCTCCAAAGAGAAAGCTAAATCTTACGTCAATTATCAGAAGACAAGATTCATAGTCTCGCTCATTGCCTCTGCCGTCCTTATGTACATAAACATGTCATTCATGCATAGTACATGGGCTCCTTATGTCATGTGGCTGATCGCAACCCCGATCCAGATCTGGGCAGGCTGGCAGTTCTATACCGGTGCCTGGGCATCGCTGAAGCATAAGCGTGCCGATATGAACACTCTTATCGCACTTGGCTCAAGTGCGGCCTATCTGTACAGCGTATTCGCAGTGTTATTCCCGTCTTTGGTCAAAACTGACGACCTTATGGTGACCTATTACTTCGATACATCAGCGATGATCATCGCACTTGTCTCCATGGGACGTTTTCTGGAAGCAAGAGCCAAGAACAAGACATCTGCAGCACTGGAAAAACTGGTCCAGCTTCAAGCCAAGACCGCACAGGTCATCAGAAACGGCAAAGAAGAAACTGTTAATTACGAAGATATCGTTTCGGGAGATACGATCATCGTCAGACCCGGAGAGAAGATACCTGTAGACGGTGTCATTACCGAAGGTGAATCATCCGTAGATGAATCTATGATCACCGGTGAGAGCATGGCTGTCGACAAGAAAGCCGGCGACAGTGTCATCGGCGCGACCATCAACGGTTCCGGCAGTTTCAAGTTCAAAGCCACCAAAGTCGGAAGCGAGACGATGCTCTCTGAGATCATCGAGATGGTCGAGAAAGCACAGAGCAGCAAAGCCCCTATCCAGCGTATCGCCGATACTGTTGCATCTTATTTCGTACCGACCGTGATCATCATCGCACTCATGACTTTCTTCATCTGGTTGTTCCTGGGACCGGATCCCCATACAAGATATGCACTCCTGAACTTTGTTTCAGTGATAGTGATCGCCTGCCCATGTGCTCTTGGTCTTGCCACTCCCACCGCCATCATTGTCGGTACCGGCCGTGGTGCAGAGTCCGGGATACTCTATAAGGACGCAGAGTCACTAGAGGAGACCCATAAGATCGATCATGTCATATTCGATAAGACCGGAACATTGACCGTCGGAAAACCTTCCGTGACGGACGTGAAAGCATTTGGCGGAGCAAATGAAGCCGATATCATATCAATGGCAGCTGCTGTCGAGAACAGATCAGAACACCCCATCGCTAAAGCGATAACCAACTATTGCACTTCCAAAGGATACACAGAAAAGGAAGCATCCTCTTTCGGATCTGAAACAGGTATGGGTGTCTGGGGAACAGTCGATGGTAAAAAAGTTTGCATAGGCAATTCCCGTCTGATGGAAAAAGAAAGCATTGCATACAAAGATATGGAAAATGAGTCCGATGAGCTCTGGAACAGCGGCAAGACAGTATTCTACGTTGCCTGCGATAAAAAAGTCATCGGCATCATAGCCTTGATGGACACGATAAAAGAAGATGCGCTGTCAACGATCAGCGAACTAAAAGAAATGGGCATCGGCATCACCATGATATCAGGAGATAACCGACGTGCCGCCAATGCCATTGGCAGAATGATCGGCATCGATAACGTAGTAGCGGAAGCGCTTCCCAAAGATAAATCCGAAGCAATCTCGGCGCTGCAATCCCAGGGCCATAAGGTCGCCATGATAGGAGACGGCATCAACGATGCTCCCGCACTGGCCATCGCCGATATCGGTATCGCCATCGGCACCGGGACCGATATCGCCATCGAGACTGCTGATATCACATTAGTATCAGGCGAACTAAAAGAAGTCCCCAAGACGCTTAAGCTTTCACGCCGAACGATGCGAACTATCCGACAGAACCTGGGATTCTCACTCTTCTACAACAGTATCCTCATCCCCATAGCTGCCGGCCTCCTATATATCTTCTTCCATGACGGAACAGTCCCTTCCGGACTGCAGTTCTTCCTCGGTGAGTACGGATTCCTGAATCCAATGCTCTCGGCACTGGCCATGGCCTGTTCATCTGTCAGTGTAGTCACCAACTCCCTGCGACTGCGCAAAGTGAAACTAAAGTAGTTGCATTTCAAGTCTAAAAATGGTATATAATTCGAAAAAACACTTGAAATAAATCGTATTTTCGCATTATATATATTGTTAAGACACCAAGGGAGACTAAGATGAACGTTCAGAGACAACAGTACCTGGCCTGGCTTGCCGAAATGAAGGATGATCCATCCGTAAAGCTCATCCATGGAGCCCGCGGTACCGGCAAGACCACCTTGCTCAAAGAGAACTTTTACTATTATCTCATCTCAGCCGGAGTTCGCTCCGACAGCTTCATCTACATCGATGCTGAGGCCCTCACTGAATACCGTTCCATGACTGAGCAGGAACTCTTCGACTATATCGACTCGAGGATCAAATTCAATATCAAATACAGGATCGTCATGGATGAGCCCCAGTGCGTCCCCGGTTATCTGAACGTCGTCAATCATTTCAAAGAGAATCATGACATCTACATCGCAACATCATCCGAACTTCTCACAGAAGAAGACATCCCTGGCGTAAAAGCGATCCAGATGCTTCCACTGTCTATCTCTGAATTCGCAGCCTGTCATAAGAGCGATGAACGAAAGAGCATCCTCCCCTACATCACTTACGGCGGCTTCCCCGGTCTGCTCTTCATCGATAACGAACAGGTCAAGAGCGAAAAACTCCTGACGCTCCAGGATGCGATACTCAAGAAAGATGTCTACAACAAGGCAAGTATCCGTAACAAAAAACTCTTCAAGGCGACTTTGAGACATCTCATCTCTATACGAGGGGAATACGTCAGCTCCTACGGAATCTCAGAATACTTAAGAGCAAAAGGTTTCGATACTGTTACCGACGATACCATCACGACCTATCTAGACCATATCTGCAAAGCCCATTATCTCCAGAAGATAAACAGATATGATCTGAAACAGGATGCCGTGCTTAAGACCAAGAACAAATACTACCTGTCTGATCCCGGTCTTGGTTTCAAGAGAAATGTTAAAGTAGATACCATGAAAGCCTATGAGAACATCATCTGCATGGAGCTCATCAGGTTGGGATTCAAAGTCTATGTAGGCAAAAACGGTACCAAAGAAGTTTCCTTCGTGGCCATGAACGATCATGACAGATTCTATATCCAGGTCTCTAATCCCATCATCAACAAGAGCACTGAAAAGAAGGCTGTCGATTCATTCCGAGGACTCGATGACGGCTACAAGAAGATCGTCGTCACCATCGATGACTCAGAATCCGGACGATTACAGTACGGCTATCAGCACATCAACATCTGGGAATTCCTGGCCAATTCCTACATGCTTCTTAACGCATAGCCCCTTTAATTGACAAGAAAAATCGTCTTTGGTAATATACCAATTTGTCCGGCCTAGTGGTGTAGTGGCCTAACATGCCACCCTGTCACGGTGGAGATCGGGGGTTCAAATCCCCCCTAGGTCGCCAGCAAAGAAGATCAAGGACCGATACGATGTATCGGTCCTTTTCTTTTATAACACAGTGAGGTACTGCCCTAAGTAATGATCATCAATAGATCACGATGGCACCGAGATCCTGAAGCATATCCAGCAGTCTGAACATGGGAAGACCAACGACATTAGTGTAATCCCCGTCGATATGATCGATGAGAAAACGTCCTTTTCCCTGGATGCCGTAAGAACCAGCCTTATCCATCGGTTCGCCGGATGCCACATATTCACGTAATGCCGAATCGTCGGTATTTTTAAAATAGACCAACGTTGATTCATGAGACGTAGACAAAGTCCCTCTTTTCGGATCGTAGAGAGTGAGGGATGTGATGACGTCATGACAACGGCCCGACATCTTCGAAAGCATAGAAAAAGCATCGGCATCATCCTTGGGTTTTCCTAAAACACACCCATCAAGGACTCCGACAGTATCAGCAGCGATAACGACCCCGTTCTTTTCAGGGATTACGGCATTCAACGCCTTATTCCGGGATATCTCGTCATGTACCTGATGATCATAAAAGAACGGCATTGGAGTTTCTTCATAAGAAGACTCGACACAAGTAAAAGGGATATCAAACTCTCTGAGGAGATCAGAACGGCGGGGAGAAGAGGATGCCAAATAAATGGGACAGAGAGACTTAAGAATCGGCATGTTTCGTCACACTGATGATGATAGTTTCATAGATTTTCATCCAGGCAAACTTTAATTCATCGGACCAGGCGGCGTCAAAATCAGGTAATTTATCAAAAAGATCTTTTTTCTTAGACAAATCATTTTGGACAACTTTTTGCACGGACAAATTTTTATCCGTATCTATTTTGTCCGCAACAGTGATCTGTTTTGGAACAATTGTCCGTTTCTTTTTTCCTTTGTCCATCAGATAGGCGGAAACACGGATATTAGCATATTTACAGGCATCGACAAGAAATTTAACGCATTTATCGGCATCTTCTTTGGTAATGCTAAAAGTATTCTTGAAGAAATCACGGAGCTGATCAAAAGTTGCATTATCCAAAGAGATGTTCCCGTTCAGGATACGGCTATAAGAACGCATAACGATATACTTAAATGCAGAGAGCTTTCCGTCAGAATCGGATAACAGATATTCGCGCAGCGCTTTAGTAGGCGCATCATGCTGATCCAGCATACCCAGGAAACGCATGGCGTTGACGACTGCTTTGCCGTTTGAACCGCTCAGATAAACAGACCAGACGCCTCTGTCGATCCTTGCCGGAATCTCCGGAGCGAGAGTACCGATAAAATTAAAGAATGTCTTGAAAGACACGCACGGAGGATTGATCCTCACACCTGATTCTTTGTTATCCAATTCGTCCATAGTGGACACTATTTTAGGACAGCAATGTCCGATTTTCAATAATTTTTGTCCGGACATTTTTAATCTTTGGACAACTTTGGACAAAAGACGACAGTTTTTATAACGTACCTTTTTGTCCGTGTATCATAGGTTCAAATTTCATTATACACACGCTACTGGACAGTTTTTATAAATATTGGAAGTTTCTGGAAAAAGTTTTTTCCTGACTTTTTTCAGACAAAAAGATAGAGAGAATTTCAGGAGGAAGGAAAATGAAGAGACAAAGGCTGGCAGCACTTGATGTAGGAAGCAGTAAGATCTGCTGCATCACCGCTGACACTGACGGCACTGATCTCAGGATCCTCGGCGTGGGCGTTAGCCAATCTGCCGGCATCATGAAGGGTCAGGTCACTAATCAGGATGCAGCCAAATCAGCAATCAAAAAGGCTGTGAAAATGGCCGAACAGGCAGCCGGTTACAGGATCAACCGCGCACTGGTCAACGTCACCGGACGCAACGTGGTTTCCTATAATAATAGAGGAGTCGTCGCCGTCAACAACCGCAAACAGGTCATCACTGAAGACGATGTCGACCGAGTCCTCGAAGTCGTCAAACAGACCGATAATAATGATGAAGAAAACACCCTACTCCATCTGATTCCCCTGCAGTATGCAGTCGACAAACAGGAAGGTGTAAAGAACCCCATCGGGATGCATGGTTTCCGACTAGACGTCGATGCACATATCATCAATGCATCCTACTCAGATATCGAGAACCTCACCAAAAGCGTTAATGGTGCTGGCATCAATGTAAATCAGCTGATATTTAATCCCCTTGCGTCAGCTGAAGCCGTACTGTCAGAAGACGAGAAACAGAGCGGCGTAATTATGGCCGATATTGGTGCCAGCATTACCGATGTCGCCATCTATAAAGATGGATACATCATCCGCACCGCAGCGATCCCCGTCGGCGGTGCCTCAGTAACTCATGACATCGCAGTCGGACTCAACGTCCCTGAAGATTTTGCAGAAATGCTCAAATGCCGTTATGTCGGTGTTGGCCCTGAAGATGAGACTAGATTCGAAGAGGTCATCAACGAGAACGGTTATGCAATCCCCTACAAAGATCTCTATGAGATCACCAAGCTCCGACTTGATGAACTCATGCGACTCATCATGCTCGAACTCCCTGAAGAGCTCTTCAGCGGAATGCGAGCTGGAATCGTACTCACCGGCGGCGCCACCAATATGCCCGGCATCGAAAACTTGGCCGCCAATATCACCCGCTTACCCGTCCGAATCGGCACTCCACCCGAGATCGTAGGTGTCTCAGATGATCTGTACCAGCCCTGTTATGCAACAGCAGTCGGTCAGCTTCTCTGGGATCTCACAAGATACGAGGGTTAATCAATAAAAAAGAAAAAATAAAAGGTAATAAATAGAGGAGAGAACAATGCAGGAACCTATCTTCATCCAGAGTGGAGCAAAAATCAAAGTAGTCGGCTGCGGAGGTGCAGGAAGCAACGCAGTCAACAGAATGGTAGAACAAGGAATCCGCGGCGTAGAATTTGCCGCTGTTAATACAGATGCACAGCATCTGGAAGTCTGCAAGGCCCCTACCAAGATCAGAATTGGTGAACGTTGTACTCGTGGTCTTGGTGCGGGCGGCCGACATCAGGTCGGTCGAGAAGCTGCCGAAGAAAGCGTACGTGAGATCGAAAGACTGGTCGAAGGCAGCGATATGGTCTTCATCACTGCCGGTATGGGCGGCGGTACCGGTACCGGTTCAGCTCCTGTAGTTGCAGAAGCTGCTAAGAAAGCCGGAGCCCTCACCATCGCCATCGTCACCCGACCCTTCGATTTCGAAGGCACTACCCGAGCACAGAATGCCGAAGAAGGTATCGCTGAACTCATGCCCAACGTCGACACCATGGTCATCGTCCCCAACCAGAAGCTCTTCGAGATCGGCAGCCAGTCCGGTCACGATCTGAGCATGGAAGAAGCCTTCATGGTCGCTGACAGTGTACTCTGCAACGGCGTACAGGCTATCGCAGAAGTGATCACCATGCCCGGTACGATCAATCTCGACTTTGCCGATGTCCGTTCCATCATGTCAGATGCAGGTCCCGCCTGGATGTCCATCGGCCGAGGCGAAGGTGAAGGCCGTGTAATGAAAGCTGCACAGAACGCGATCAACAGCCCCCTGCTCACCACATCTATCCAGGGTGCTAAAGGTGTCCTCTTCAATGTCGTCGGCAACAGTTCCCTCTCCCTCCAGGAAGTCAACGAAGCTGCCGAATTCATCCGATCCCAGGTCGATCCCGACGCCAATGTGATCTTCGGTGTCATGATCGATGACAACCTTGAAAACTCTGTCCGTCTCACCCTCATCGCTACCGGCTTCACCACTCCCGAAGCATATATCGAAGAGACCGGCGACGGATTTGAATATGTCGATAACTACACTGAAAGTGCCAAAGCCACCCGTGCAATGCGAACCGAGACTGAGCTCGATATCCCCTCCTTCCTCAGAACCCAGTCTTCCTACGGCAGCCGCAGAGTCACTACTCCTTCTTACTCTGCCCAGGCCGCTAATCCTTACAGCACATCCTTCAGTTCATACGGAAGCACTTACTCAGTCGGCCGAGCTTACGGTCAGCAGGCATACTCCAACCGACGCGCCTGGTAGTTTAAATACTTATCATTGCTCTCTCTATCGGGGCGAGGAGTTGTTTCCCTCGCCCCCACTGTTTTTAAAAGAGGTATAAAAGAAATGGAAAAGAGATCATTCGGACCTTCCACAATGGTATTCCCCCAGCCTTCGTTCCTGATCGGAACCAAAGTCAATGGACGCCCCAATGTCATGACCTGTGCCTGGGCCGGTGTTGCTTGCGGTTATCCCCCGATCCTGTCCCTTTCCATTAGACCAGTCAGATATTCATATTTGGGCATTAAAGAGAATGAGACGTTTTCGGTAAACGTCCCTTCCGCATCAATGGCTGTCAAAACCGATTTCTGCGGCATCGTCAGCGGTAAGAAATATGACAAGATTGAAGAATGCGGCTTCACTCTCTTTTACGGACATGATGAGAATGCCCCCATGATCACCGAATGCCCGGTAAATCTCGAATGCAAGCTCATCCAGGACATCGAACTGGGAAGCCATAATCTCATTTTGGGAGAAGTCATCGATACTTTCGTTTCGGAAGACTGTTTTACCGATGGTGTACTGGATATCGAAAAGATTCAGCCGCTCGTTTATACGCCAAGCCCTATCGGAGCTTATCAGACATTGAGCGAGATCCTTGCTCCCGCTTTCCAATGCGGAAAAGTCATGAAAAAGAAATAATTCCCATCTGTCTTTATCATCCGTCTCCCCCTATCTCCAGGATCCGCAACTAGGCTGATTTACAAAGGATTCAATAAAACGCTCATACAAATGAAAAGACTGTCCGTACAGACATTTCATGATTCCTGGAACTGAGTGACTCTTTGGGAGGGTTCAGGCAGTTCCAAAGAAGGAGAAAGGAACTGCCGTTCTAGTCTTTTCATATGGACCGGCTATGGTAAGGTCCACAGTTAAGAGTTTAACTGCTTTGAAAAATCCAACAAGCCCCCACTGGGGTCTTTTTTTTATTATTTATTTTTAAAGCTAAAAAACA
>JAEEGK010029025.1_pt1 | contig 11058 bp, 8 predicted proteins | sample 8958771 | NCBI WGS metagenome assembly JAEEGK01 (sample SAMN16246547, study PRJNA631951) | gut metagenome | biome: gut microbiome; feature: rumen; material: SC-attached | host: Bos | place: Iran: Karaj | collected 2018-10 | reverse complement strand
TATTCATTTGATGAAATACTTAAATTATTTTTCCAAATATGATAATAAAAAATGATTAATATTTTTCAAAAACCTTATAAACAAAATTATTCCTTCCAAAACATAAATAATAAACTAAATAAATTAATTATTATTGAAACCATTCTCAAAGTAAACAAAAAGTGAATATTCTAGACCAACAAAATTTAAGATGAATAGAATTTATAAAGAAATAATGTTGTTGTTTTTTAAATCTATTTTATAAAAAGATATACTGAGTAATTACTATATATTTAATGATAAATCTTCTATTTTCAATTAAATTTTTATTTAATTATACTTAAAAAATTAGTTTTAAATGAGTTTTGAAATCTTGATTTTGAATTTTTTTTAAAAAAATATTATAAACACATTTCAAGAGAAATTACTAATTTATTTATTTAAAACAAAGATATTTCAATTTAATTTAGAATTACATTTAATATTAAAATACCTGATTATGAAATGTATTTATATTGTTATTTAAAATGTGATGTTACATGAGATCAAAATTTGTTAAATGAATTAAAAAATGGTGGAATATATAACTCAATAATATAAAAAAATAGTTTACCTTCTGATTTAAACAAGTGAAAGTATAATAGATTATAAAATATTTAACATTAAAGATATTAAAATATATAAAATATTTAGTAATATGTGTATATTTGCATTTAATTTAACGGTTGATATAATATAACCAATCTAATTATTTAAACTTAAATTAAAATTTATCTCAGAAAGTCTATTTATTAAAAACGAAGAACAAATGAAAGTTTTTATTATGATAATAAAAGAACAATGTATAAAAAGAGGGATGAAATACATCAAGAAATAATTATAAAAAACAAAAAAATAATATTTTTCATAATAAATAAAAATATTAATTTACTTTTAAAAAAATGATAGAAGAAGAAAATAATGAAATTCCATTAGATTTAAAAAATGATATTCAATTAGCATTTGATTTATTTAAAAATGATAAAGAAAAAATATCAAAATTAAAATTAAGAACATTATTATTTTCTTTTGTAATGTATAAAAATAGTGCAAGTGATATAAATAATTATATTGAAGAACAAATTAATCCTGAACAAGAAGAATTTTCTTTTAACGAAGTTTGTGATTTAGTCAATTTAAAATTAAAAAATTCAAAATTAAAAGAATCAGATGAAATTTTTTCTTATATGACTTCTTTAAAAAATGATAATGATAATATTCAATTTGATGATTTATTAAAAGCTTTTCAAAATTATGAAATTGAAGTTTCTGATGATGATATTAAAGAAATGATGATTTATATGAATGAAGATGATAAAAAAAATATTAAATATATGAATGATGCACCTTATAATGAGGATATTAATGAAAAAAAAGAAATTAAAGAAGAAATTCCTAATAAAATTTCTAAATCAAAATTTAGAAAATTTTATACTAATATAAAATAAATAAATGTCAATGTTAGATATTTAAAAAATAATATATTTTCTTTTTTTTAAGATTTAAAAGTTTTAACATCTTTCATAAATATTAAAATAAAAGAATGTTATAATATTATTGTATATTTTAAAATATATAATTTTTACTTAAAAAAATAATGTAAAAGCAATTATTTTAATTAAAAATATTTTATACATAATTACAAATCAGAAAAAAAATAAAAGAAATTAAACAGTATTAAGATAACTATTTTTTTCTTCTTTTAATTGTAAAATATCACTTTGTTTAGTTTCAAGATTAATAAAATGTACATTACTTTCACTATCAATAAAGAAAAATTGATTTTGATGAAAACATAAACCATATTTATTTTGAAATTTACATTCTTTTTGTAATTTAATATTACTAGATTTAATAACTTTACAAAAACAATCATAAATAATAACATCATTTAATAATTTATTATTATTTTTTTGATTAAAACTAACATTTTTTCCTCCTATAATATAAATAAAGTTACTATCATTATTTTTAAAACAAGCAGCAGAATATCTATATAATAAATTATAATTTTCATTAATCATTATTCTTTCCCATTGATATAAAACTTTATTAATATTTAATTTTAAAATAGAATAATTACCTTCAAATTTATTTTTAGTATAAACTCCTCCAAAACAATATAAATATTCATTATTTCTATCAATTAATAAAGAACATTTATATCTTTCTTCAGGAAGATTTCTAACTTCTTTCCATTTATTTAATTCTAAATTATATAATTCACATTTTGTTTGTTTTTTACCTCCAATTACAAAAAGATATTTCTTATTAAGTATTAAAGAAGGATTATAATGTGGTGAACGGGAATTAATTAATAATTGAGTGTCTATATTATTTTCTTTTATTTTTAATTTAATTAAATATGAACCAAATAATAAATTTGGTAATATTGAATCATTGTTATTTCCACATAAATATATATATCCTTCTTCTGAATTTATTTGAGATATTCCTTTTAATGATGTTAATATTCTTAAATTTACTTTTAATGATATTATTTTGTTTTTTTCTATATTGAAATATATTAGTTGAAAATTGTTTGATTTATATGTTATTTGACCTATTGTTTTTGATGATGAAAATTCTGAATTTTGGGAATTTGAAACACAACAAAATTGATTTCCCATATTTGATTTTTTTTTTAATGTTTTTTCTTCTTTTTATTTTTATTTTTTTTTAATATTTTCTAATTAATTTTAATCATTATTAATTAAATATATTTTTATATAAATATGTCCAAAGAAAAGAACGAGAAACTCTTTTCAAATAATAACAAAGAAAAAATATTAAATAAAATTGGTGAAATATATTCTTATACTGAGGAAAATTTAAGTAAACCAATTAAACCTTCTGATTTAAGAGTTATTTTAGAACATAATTATAATTTTGAACAAAAAATAAATGAATTTAAAATTGATTTTAAGAATTATTCTTTTTATCCTGAAAGAGATTTAAACAAAAATGAAAAATTATATAAAATAAGAAGTGAACATTTATCTATTTTGAATGAACATTCAAAAAAAGGAATTAATGATAATAAAATAATTGATTTAACACCTCAAATAAAAAAAGGAGAAAAAATAGAATTTAATCATTTTGATTTTTTCCAAATAAATGAAGAAGGAAAAAAAATAAAATATGAATTTAAAGAAAGAAATAAAAATGATTTTTTTATTGTTTCTAAAAAATGTAATGTAAATTTATTGGTGAAAATAAAAGGTTATATAGATTTTTTAGATCAAATAGAATGTTATTTAGAAAATATAGGAATAATATATTTAATATTTATTTTAAAAAATACATCAGAATATGAATTATATAATAAGTTAACAAAAAGTAAAATTGATTATTTTTATACAAATCCAAAAAAATTCCAAATTGTATGTTTATTAAATGAATTAAATGATTATAAACCAATAAATATTTTTAATACATTTAATAAAACAGATTATTATTATTTTTTAGTAAATCAATCAAATGAAATCATTTGTCTTAAATCATTTTTAAATTTCAATGATGATATAATTAAATTTTTAAATGCAAATAAATCAGAAAATAAAAAAGAAAATAATTATGAATTGGAATTAGATTTAATAGCAAATTTAAGAAAATATAAAAAAAAACCATATTTACATACATTTAAATTTAGTTATAAAATGGAATTAAAAGTAAATGATGAATTATCAATGATAATTCCAGAAAAAGTAAAAAATATAAAAATAGAAGGTGAATTTAGAACAAATGAATATAATTATTTAATAAATTTAAATAATAAATTTCAAGCAATAAATTTAAAAGAATTAGAAACATTTTCATTAAAACCAAATTTTTCAAATTTAGTATGTTCAAACTGTAAAAAAAAAATAAAAGAAAACGAAGGAATATATTATTGTTATTGGTGTAATATATTATTTTGTGAAGATTGTTTTGAATCAAAATTAACAGAAAATCATTATAATGAAAATCCAATAAACTTTAAATATAGATTAATACACAAAGAACATAATTTAATATATTTTAAAACAAGAAATATATTAGATTTAGAGAATTTAGATAAAAGTAAATTAGGAAATAATAAATTTAATAATGCAAATCCATCAAAAATATCTTATAAACATTCTGCAATTTGTAATGGATGTAGACATTCAGGTTTAAATAATAATGATAAAAAATTAAGATATATTTGTATTTCTTGTAGACCTGGAAAAAAAATTTTAGGAGGATTCGTTGATTATTGCTTTAATTGCTTTAATAATATGAGATTAGGAAATGAAAGAGGAATTAATATTCAAAACACTATTGATAATTCTGTTGCTAATATTAATAAAAAAATTGTCCATAAACATAATCATAATACTCATATTTATTGTGTTCTTACTTGTGAAGTTGATGGTAAATATGAAGATTTTTAAAAAAAATTGTTTTATTTTATTTTTTTTTTTTTTTGTTTTAAAGTTTATTTTTCTATCAATTAATCACGTATCAAATAAAACAAAATATAAAAATAATTAAATTTTAAACATATAAGATATGAGTTACAATAATTTTTCATAATTATACTCATTTAAATGTTAGGCAATTAATTCTTAAAAAAAATTTAATTTCTTATTTTTTAATAATTTGAATTTTGAATTTTAATATTTTGATTATGGAGAATTCTAATTGGGAAAGTAAATTTGAGAATAAATTAGGATTAACCGAAAACGATTATAATGAAATATTGAAAAGAATAAATGATGAAGAAAATAAAGAGAAAACAAGAATAATTCCAATTGAAGTCCAAAGAACATTATCAAAAGATTTTCAAGAAAAAAATCCAAATTTTCCTTTAGAAGAAGTTCTTAAAATTTTTGTTATTTCAAATGGTGATTTAGGTTATAAATCAGGAATGTCATTTATAGGAAAAATGATATTAAAAATAACAAATAATAATAAAGTAAAAACTTTTATTATTTTAAGAAATATTTTTGAAAATAAATATTTAAAAGATTTATATTTAAATAATATTGAATATATAAAACATTATTGTGATAATATATTTAATAATAAAATACCTTTATTATTTCAATATTTTAAAGATAATAATCTTGATTTATTTGATAATTTTGCTTTTGTTTGGATTTTTTCTTTATTTTCTATGTTTAAAAATGATATTGGAGAATATATTTTTAAATTATTTATTGAAAAAGGAGATTTTAATATTTATTTTTATTCAGTTATAACTATTCTAAAAATGTTTGAAAAAGATTTATTAAAAAAAAATAATATAGAAATCCTTCAATTTTTAAATGATCAAAATATAATAATAAATATGAAAAAATTCACTGAAATATTAAATGATATTATCAATTAAATTGTTTTCATATTAAAATTTTTATTAAAGATAAATTTTAAATATTATAAAAAATAAATATATATTAATCACTTATTAAACTTTTAATATAATCTTTTTCAAAATTTTGAATTTTTCTATCAGTATCAATCATTTTTTGTAATTTAGGTTTAATTCTTTGAATAAGAGTATTATTTAAATATATTTTTTCTGATTTTTCTTTAATTTTTCCTTTTTTAATAATATCTTTAATTTTAATAATATTATTTAATAAATTTTCTTTTGTTTCTGTTTCCCAAATATTATTTAATTCTTCACTAGAATAATTTTTAATTTTTTGCAAATATTGTTTAAGTATATTTAAAGTATCTTTATTATTATTTCCTAAAAATAATTTTTTATAAGAAATTTCACAATTTTCTTCACAATCATTTTTTTTATTTTCACTTAAATTATTTCTATTTGAAAATATTGTAGATCTTGAAGAAGTTCTTGATTTAATTAAATTATGATAATTATTATAATTTGAATATTCTTTTTTTTTACTATTTCTTTTAGGATTTAAAACAATATTTTTTATAATATTTTCTTTATTATAATTTTTCTTTGTTTTATTTTGAAAAATTGGAGGATAAGACTTTAAACTTTTTATTATTTTTTCATTTTTATTATTCAATAAAATATCACAAGTACTAAAAGTATTTTTTAAATTATTATTATTATTTGATTTATTAAATGTTGATTCTGATAAAGAAATTGGAATAGAAATTAATTTTTGTGAAGATGATTGATTTATTTTATTTGAAAATTGTTTTGAATAGTTTTTAGAAGGTAATCTTAATAATTTTTTTTTTGACTTATTATAATCTTTTTCTGCTTCATTTATTAAATATAATAAATTTTTTATTTTTAATAATAATTCTTTATCACTTTCTTCAGTATTATTTTCTTGATTTTGATTTAAATTAATTAATTTTTGATTTAATTCATTATTAAAATTTTCTAAGAAATTTTGTTTATGTAATTTATCATCAATTAATTTATTTAATTTATATATATAAAGTAAAATTTTTTTTTCATTTTCTTTTATTATATTTATATTTGATTTACTATAAGATTTACTTATTTTTTTTTTTGAATTATTGTTAATCATCTTTTTAATCATATTTTCAGTATCATTTTCAATTAAAGCATTTGAACTAAATATATCATTTGAAGAAGAAAATTTTGGTATTTTATATCCTTTTTCTTTATATTGTAATATTAAATCTTCTATGTTTAAATTTATTTTTTTTTCTTTTTTATTTTTATTAAGTAAATTATAATTTGTTTTAAATTTATTATTTTCTTCTTTTATTTTTTGAATTAAAGGAGTTTTTGAAAATTTAAATTTGGATTTTATATTTTTTAAAGTTTGAGATATTTCTCTTCCTTCTAATATTAACATTTTATTTCTTGATCTTTTATCTTTTTCTAATATATTTAAGGCATTTTTGTCTTTTTCATTATCTTTTATTATATTTAATCCTTTTTTTTTCTTTACTATAATTCCTGATTTTGAAAAGCTCATTTTTACAAATTTTTTTAGTTTAAATATATTTAATTTATTCTTTTATCATTTAATTTTATAATAATTCAAAATTTAAAAAATTTTAAGTTTACATTTTTTACAAATTATAACTAGTTAAATAAATTTAAATTAAAAATTTATATATATTTCTTTCTTTTTTTTTCTTTAAATTTTATAAATCCATTTAATTTTTTTTATTTAAATTTGTCATATATAATATCTTATGGATATTATTTATTATTTTAGTTTGATGTTATAAAATACAAAATAATATTTAAATTTGTCTTTCATAAATTATTTATTTTTTTCGGCTAATGTTCCAACAGAACCAAGAAGACCTTCAAGAACATTAAATCTAACTTTTAAATTTTTATTCCAAGTTAAAGTCCATTTATTAAGTAAATTAATAGCAAAATCAGATACTGTGAAATTTCCATAAAAATATATAGTATCAATTTTATGCTTTTTAGCAACAATAGAAGCAATATGAGTTATATGTAAACAAATTAAATTTAATAAACTCACTGCAATATCTTCTTTTTTAAATTTTTTCTTATCTACTAAAAGAAGATTAAAAACTTTTCCAAAACTAGAAACAGGAATTTCACTTTTCAAATTAATATTATTAGCTAAACTATCATTATCATCATTTTCATTTTCATTTTTATTTTCATTTTTATTTTCATTTTCATTTTTATTTTCATTTTCATTTTTATTTTCATTTTCATTTTTATTTTCATGTTGTATATTCTTTTGATAATTATGATTATTATTTTTATTACGATGAAAATCATCATCGAATAAATCAATATTAAATAAATTACCTTTTTGAGCAAGATTTAATATTTCATCATAATTATCAATTCCAATTAAAATTTTAGAAAGACCAATTAAAGTTCCTCCTCCCATAATAGTACCAGTAACTCTACTAATATCTTTAGGTGAAGATACTTTTAAAATACTTACTCCACTTCCTATATTTACTGTAATATGAGGATATATTAAATCATTTGATGGAACAAAAATTTTTTTATAATTTTCTATTTTATATATTAATTTATATTCATTCATAAATATATATCCATTTACTAAAGATTTTAATTCATCATATTTTAAAAATTCAATATTTTTAAAATTACTTTTTATTATTTGATAATATTTATATGCACCTCCTCCTGTTGTATATATTTGATTTATTTTATATATATTGTTTATTTTTTTTAATAAAGGTATTATATCTGATGATTTGAAAAATAATAAATTTAATATGAAATCATTAGTTTCTAATTCTTTTAAATTCTTGTATTCTTTTAATATATCTCTTATTGTTTCTTTTTCTGAATTTGCTGTTACTATTGATATTTTTGATAATGACCCTCCTATATCTATCCCTAATAATATATTTTGACCTGGGATTTTCTTAAATTTTAATTCGGATTTTGGATTTTCCATTTTTTTAGTTTTATATAAGAATAAATTTATTTATTTTTAGTTTATAAAAATTTATTTTTATTTATATTTTTCTTTTATTTTTTTTTTTGAACAAATATTTTATGATGCCTAAATCAAATTATAATCTAATAATTTATATTTCTTGTTAATTATTTTTAATACACAATTAAGAGTAAAAATTAAATTAATATATTTACATTATAAATAATTAATTATATAAATCAATGAAAATCAAAATAATCTGAATCATTATATGAATTATTTGATTTTTTTGAACTTTCTTTATTTATAAAAAAATCTAAACTAGCATCTGGAAATATATTTTTTTCGCTTACTACACTTATATTACTAATATTGAGAGGATTAAATAAATTTGAATTTTCAAGTTTTGTTTGTTCAAAAGATTTATTTAAATTATAAAAGGAATTTTCAGTGAATAAATCATTATTACTGTATTCTTTATTATTATTTTTCTTTTTTTTTGAATATGAATTTTTATCATCTTCTACATTTTTTAAAATATTTAAAATACTTATATTTTCGTTTGAATTTTGATTTTCAAAAAAAGAATTATTAAAAAAACTATCATCACATTGAACACTGTTATTATTATCATTATTATTAAAATTAAAATTAAATATATTATTATTATTATCACTATTAATCTTATTATTCTTATTATTTGGACTATAATTAATATTAGAATTATTAATAATAGTATGAATTTTATTCTGAATATTTATTTTTATACATTCTTCAACATATTTTTCAACTTTTAAAATTTGTTCTTTATTTAATTTTTCAATATCAAACTCAACATATTGATCAGTAACATTATTAATATTTGAAAAAAAATCAGATAATAAAGGAATAATACCTGTTAATTGATATTGTGTTAAACACTTTATTTTTTCAATTAAAATATTTTTTTCTTCATTTAAATTAGAATCATCAAATTTATTTATTGAAGTATTATCTTTCTTATTATTTATTTTAATTTTTTCATCAAAATTTAAATTTTCAGATAAACTTTTAGTTTTAAATAAAGAGATTTTATCTTTTATAATTAATTTATTATATTCTTGAATAATGATATTTTCAGGTAATTTATCAATTTGAGAAAAAATATCTTCAGACAAAATACATAATTTTTCTGTTTGTTGTAAAACTTTTTTATTTTTTTTATTTTTATAAAAATGTAACCAAAATTTTCTTATTGATAATTTAAATTGAAAAAAAGAAATATATTTATTTTGATTTACATCATTTTCTATATCTCTTAATGAAGGATTATTATATATAAAAATTGGTTCTAAATCAATTTCTGAAATTTTTGTTAAAAAAATTAAACATTTATATTTTACTATTAAATTTAAATCTATATGATTTTTATCATTTATTATTTTATTATATTTTAATTTTTTTTTTGATGATTCACTTGTATTATTTGTATTTGAATTATTTGATGTTATTTTTTTAATTCTTTTTATTTTCTTTTCTAATAAATTGTTAGTTTTGTTTATAGAAGAATTAGATATAATTTTTTTATTATAATCATTTTCTAATATTAATTTAATTCCAAAAGGAAGATTTTTATTAATAAGAAAAGCTTGAACAGGTGTTAAATTATAAACTCCAATTTCATTTGTATTTATATTCATTCTTAAAATATCATTTAAATATGACATAATTGAAAAAAAATTAAAAAAAAATTAAAAAATTAAATCCAAAATATAAAAAGAAAGAATAAAAAAAAAATACTAAAAATAATAAAATATAAAAGCCTTTTTAAAAAGGAAACCCTTATAAATTTTTTGTTTTTTTACATTCATTACAAAAATATTCGATTTTTTCAATATCTTCTTCCTTAATTCCAAAGCATTGAGGATGAAAGCTTTTTTGACAAAGATCACAAGTAATATACAATTTATCAGGATTAAAAGGCATTTGACAAATGCAAATTTTTTCCCAAGAATCAAAAGGAGGCTCTAATAATTCTTTATAAGGATTATATTTAGCTCTAGTAAAATACATAGTATCATCACTTTCTTCTAAACTTATATAATCTTCATATTTTAAAGCATAACATTTACAAATAACACTTTCAATATATATTATATCATTATGAGGAGATTCAAATAATTCAAATTCACTTATTGAATCATATGCTTTTGGATTTAATAAATTATTTTTCTCTCTGTTTAAATCTGATTTTAAATAATACCATTGTACTTTTATTGTTGGCCATAATGAATGCTTTTTTAATCCGTTTGATGGTATTATTTCTAATAATTTTGCAAAAAGATATTTATTCTCTTTGTCTTGGATACATAAACAATCTCCTATTTTATATATTGTGTTATGATATTTAAATTTTGTAAATTTTGCATTTTTTCCTATTAGTTTTTGAATTTTTTCATTTTTTTCTCTACTTTTTTATTTGTTTTTTTTAAAGGTTTTTTTTATGTTTTTTTTGGTTTTTTTTTATTATATATGTTTATTTTTTATTTTTCTTACTTTTGCCGAACTTTACGCATTTTGACCATTTTCTTTTTTATTTAGGTATTTTTTTTTATTTTTTTTTATTTTTTGGAACTTTTTATTATTATTTTTATTTTTTTATTTTTATTTTTATTAATTGTTTATTAAATTTAAATTGATGAAAAAAAAAACAATAAAAATT
>JAEEGK010029018.1_pt1 | contig 11059 bp, 11 predicted proteins | sample 8958771 | NCBI WGS metagenome assembly JAEEGK01 (sample SAMN16246547, study PRJNA631951) | gut metagenome | biome: gut microbiome; feature: rumen; material: SC-attached | host: Bos | place: Iran: Karaj | collected 2018-10 | reverse complement strand
AAACTGAGGGATATACCAGACTTGGCGTGGATTTTGAAAGCATCAATCCGTCGGGCAGCGGGTTTTGGCTCAAGTTTTTTCATGCCTATACCAACGGCGTTGTGCGCAGGATAGATGAGCGGATTATGCAGAGAGCTTCTCTGATATAATCTCATAAGAGTGTTATTTCCTGACAAATTCCAGTTTGTCGGGATGAGGGCATAGCCTTTTATCTCGCAATATAAATGAATACGACAACTTATGATTTGTCGTAATGAATGAAGGAAGTTTCCACTTATAACATACTTGAGATGACGAAACTGGGATTAAAGGTGTCGCATCTAATTTCGGTATAACGCAATGTTTACAATTTGTTCATGAGGCTCAATAAGGAGAGGCAGTTATGGCTTTTTATAAACAGGACAGAATGGCAAAAAAAGTCGAGAAATTCCTTACTAAATTATCCTATAATATTCTCACGAGGAGATGAGCCAATGGATGATCAGAGAAAAACTGTCAGGATGATGCAGGACTATATCAAGGAGCATATTCAAGATAATATCAGGATAGAAGATCTTGCAAGAGTATCAGCATATTCCCCCTGGTACATAAGGAAGCTTTTTATCAAGTACTTGAGTATGACTCCTGCAGTTTACGTAAGGCGCCTAAAACTGTCGGAGTCCGCATTAAGACTGAGAGATGAAAAAACGACGGTGCTTGACGTCGCAATGGATCTGGGCTTTGGAAGTGTTGATGGCTATCAGCGTGCATTCAGAAATGAATATGGGTGCAATCCAAAAGAATATTCCACAAGCCCTATACCAGTCTGGCTATTTACTCCTTACCTAATTGAACTTAATGAAAGGAAAGTGAGCAAAATGAGCGAAATCAGAAATGTTTTTATTCAAGTGATTGAGAAGCCTGCGCGAAAAGTAATACTGAAGCGTGGCAAAAAGGCAACGGAATACTTCAGCTACTGTAAAGAGGTGGGGTGTGATGTGTGGGGCTTACTGAAAAGCATTAAATCAATCAGCGGAGAGCCCGTTTGCTTATGGCTACCTAAACATCTTAGAAAGCCAGTGACCAATGAGTATGTACAAGGAGTGGAGGTCGAAGCGGATTATTCCGGAATTGTACCTGACGGTTTCGAAGTGATAGATCTTCCGAAAGCCAAGTATTTGTTATTCAGGGGCGAGCCATTTGCGGAAGAAGATTATGAAACGGCGATTGGAGAAATCTGGCAGGCAGAGAATAAATACAATCCTGAGTTTATTGGATATGAATGGGATGATGTGAATCCAAGGATTCAGCTGGAACCAGTCGGGAAAAGAGGGTATATTGAGCTTGTTCCCGTGAAAGAAATCATTCATTAGAGAAGTGCACATATGTACCATTCAGACAATATCAGTTTATAAATGGCAATGTCCGTATAGGCATTGCCATTTTGCTTCTTACTGATGCTGCTTTGAATTGACCTGAGTTTCCGATTTTGATATACTGTAGGAAGCAGATTTTGTAAATAGACTATCGTTTTGAATTTCGGGTTAACGGCACGGTTGGGGAGGCAACATATGATGAAATTGAGAGTAGCGGAAAGAGACGATTTGGAGATCATTTATAGTATGCAAAAGGAGGCGTTTGCTCCTTTGTATGAAAAGTATCAAGATACTGAGACGAGTCCTGCTACGGAACCATTTGAAAGAACAATGCAGCGCTTTAATAATATCAATGTTACATATTATCTGATAGTAGTCGAAGAAAAAACGATAGGTGCCATACGCATCAGAAAGAATGAAAAGACTTACGTGCTGGTGCAAATTCTTATCTTACCTGAATATCAGAATAAAGGATATGCGCAACAGGCAATTAAGGAAGTTGAAGCATTACATGAGGATGCAGAGTGCTGGCGTCTTGATACAATAGAGCAGGAAGAGAAATTATGCCATTTATATGCCAAAATGGGATATCACAAGACGGGAGAGACTGAGCATGTCAAGGATGGAATGGATCTTGTGTTTTTTGAAAAAAGAGTAGAGCATTGAAGAATAACTTTTAGTTTTACTGATTAAGGGACAGAGATATGCTGAATTACAGACTAATGACAATTGGTGACTATGAAGCTGCATACGATCTCTGGATCAAATGCGGCAATGGTCTGAATAATAAAGACGATTCATATGAAGGGATTGAGAAATATCTCAAGCGAAATCCAAGCACTTCTTATGTTGCGGTACTTGACGAAAAGGTTGTCGGTGTCATTCTTTGCGGGCATGACGGAAGAAGGGGAATAATCCAGCATGCCTGTGTATCGCCGGACTGCAGGAGAATGGGAATTGGAAAGAAACTCGTCGATCTTGCTGTTAAGGCACTGGAAAAAGAGGGGATTAACAAGGTCCTTCTAGTTGCTTTCAAAAAGAACGAGGGTGGGAATGCTTTTTGGGAATCACAGGGATTCACGCTTCGTGAAGATCTGAATTATAGAAACAAGGCACTTACCGAAATGATCCGGATCGATCCGGATTATTTGAAGTGAGGAAAGATTTTATCTTTTAATATAAATGAGTATGGCAAATTAGAATTTGATGGTGGGACAGCAAAATGATTAGAGTTATGGAGAACAATGACTTAGCACAATGTGGCATGATTTATGCAAAAGCATTCCCTATGGAACATTGGGGAATAGATTGGACAGTAGAAAATGCAACAGAATATCTTCGCGATTTTTTTGAACAGAAAAGATTTGTGGGATTTATATATGAGGAAAATAAAGAAGTACTAGGGTGTATATTCGCACTTCGTAAGATTTCAGGCAACAAAGAAGAGATTTATATTAATGAGATGGCAGTACTTCCTGAGCGACAAGGTCAAGGAATAGGTAAGCAGTTATTAAACGCTGTTAAAGATTATAGTAAGGACAAAGGACTTGCGGGCATTGTTCTTTATACGAGCGAGTATGCGCCAGCGGCAAAGTTTTATGAGAAGAATGGGTTTAAGTTGTCAAAGGGAACTATATGTATGTATTGTGAATAATTTAGGGATGGAAGAGTTTTGGAACCATAGGAGAAGAAATGCTTGAAGAATGCACATATCTTGCGTCTAAGCAGATAAATTTCGGGTTAATCGATCGGTTAGGGGGGTTTATGGAGGAGAAGGCGCGCGGAGGTCATAAACCTTTTTGGTTTATAATAATTCTGGTAGCGATATGGCTGGCACTTTTTTGCACAGACATATATGCAGTCGTAATCAAGGGAAGGTCGCCCATATTTTGCGTGGAAACATGTAAAGGAAAAGATCATTATGTGGGGCTGGGTTATTCCTATGACATATATGGTAATTCCGTGGGAAATGAATATCAATATGCATTATATGTATTTGGGAAAATGGTGAAATGCACATTTACGAATTAATTCCCGAAAGGATTAGACTTAAAGGAGAAAGATGAGTAACGACAAGTGGCAATAGTTAATGATGTTCGAATTGTTAACATTGCGTTAAACTGGAAGTTTTTAAATCGAGGTTATTGATCCAATGACCACCAAAAAAGGATCATTGGTTGGTATCTGAAAAAAGAGAGTTTCCAAAATTGAATATAGTTTTGCCTATTAGGGCAAGTATGAGAGAAAATCTTATGCTTGCCCTTTTTTATGCATCCTTGGATTGCTCAGATCGTGGCTGAACGGTGAAGACGGGTTATTGAACGTCCTAAAAGGACAAGAGCAACATTATGGTAAAAATTGAAGAGATATACGCTCGACATTGTCGTGGACAGTGTATTGATTGTATGTTATCATAAGAGCGTATTTTATGTTGATCTCGCCGCCTCGGGATTGTGGAGCACGCCGGAGGATCTCATGGCGTTATGACCAACAAGAATCTGGGTGTCTCTCAGGAGGAATCCGGCATTGAATGGTTGGCGGACAGCTATACTTGGTTTATTTGACGCATGATGCGCAGCAGAGTGGGGGAAAGGCCATGAAAAACCCTTGGGAAGAAATAAGCTTGGATGATTATGAAAAGCACATGAGCCTGAACTCTGTCATGCAACTGCAGACCATGAACTCCATCATGAAGGACCAGCTTGAGGATTATCCCGTCGAAACTGCAGCGGTATTGGGGATCGCTGGAGGAAATGGATTAGAGCATGTTCGTGCTGAAAAATATAGCAGAGTTTATGGGATAGACATCAACAAAGAATATCTTGAAACGGCATCAGAGCGATATAAAAATCTGTCAGGAATATTAGAATGCTTACGGATCGATCTGAAAAATGAAACAGAGAGATTGCCGGAAACCCAGTTGGTAATTGCCAATCTTTTGGTTGAGTATATAGGCTATCAGGCGTTTCAAGATGCAATTCTAAGGATGAAACCGAACTATGTTTCCTGCGTGATCCAGATCAATAAGAATGATCACGACTGGGTTTCTGATTCGCCGTATCTTCATGCTTTTGACGGGCTTGATAAAGTCCATTGCCAGATGGAGGAGAACGCTTTGGGAAAAGCCATGGAGGAAGTCAGATATCGCGTGATTACGGTCAAATCCCATGACCTGCCGAATGGCAAAGAGCTGCTTAGAATGGATTTCGAGAGGGAAGAGCTTGGAGGGGCAGCATTAAGGAGATGAGACGAAATGAAAACAGTAAGCATTAGGGAAGTATGGAGCAGTGACGCTGAAAGGCTAGCCGAAATCTATTCTTATTACGTACGGAATACGGCCGTGTCGTTTGAGTACGAGGCTCCGTCAGCCGCGGAATTTGAAAAGCGCATTCAGAAGGTGAAGGAGAAATATCCCTATTTGGTTTGCACGGAGAACGGTAAGGTTATTGGCTATGCATATGCCAGCGCCTACAGCGACCGGTCAGCCTACGCATGGACGGCGACCTCTTCCATCTATGTCGACAAGGATTATCGAAGGCAGGGCGTCGGCACCCTGCTCTATGGGGAGCTGGAAAAGAGACTTTGCGAGCAGGGGATCGTAAACCTTCTTGCAGGCGCGGCATATTGTGAAGAAGAGGATGAGTATCTGACGCATGACAGCTACAAGTTTCATACCCAAAAGGGTTTCGAGAAGGTGGCGCACATGAAGTCCGTCGGAAAGAAATTTGACAGATGGTACGACCTGATTTGGATGCAGAAGAAGCTAGGCTGTGTTTACGGAATGAAGGGCATGGAAGATTCTTCTCACGCTTGAATCTGGGATATTCTGTTTAGGAGGAACGAATGGATTAAACCGGCGGAAACCAGATACCTTGATACGATGACCATGGAGGCTGGGCACTCCGGTTACGATCGTCAGAATGATCAAGAAAAAGGGCGAAGCGCCTAAGGAAGGATAACATGCCAAACTGATAAAAAACAAAAAAAGGAGAGACAACATGCAAGAAAACTATGCTGAATTGGAGAAACGGGTAAAGATTCTGGAGGATATGCTAAAAGGCTTCCTGCAATCAGAGGGAAATGAGGTTCATATACAATTACAAAACTGCCAAGGGGATTTAATTGTTGGTGATAACTGTGACATAAAGCTAACGAATTGTCCCGTGGGGACGATCATTCCTGACGACCTGACAGATGCGGATTCAATGATTGATGATTTAGAGTGCCGGATTGATGATCTGAATGCTGAATTGGATCTGCTCGAGGATAGGATAGATGATGCAGAGGACCGAGTAGATTCACTAGATCCGTCAGAAGATGAATGAAGCTTCGGCAGAGGTTATAAATGATGATCAGATGGAAAAAACATGCAAAAAGAATCAGTATCGTGATGCTGACGTGCCTGCTTTTATGTGGCTGTCAGAATGCGTTATATCTATATGATGAGCAGGGCGAGAGCAAGCCCGGGAAAACGGGAGAGGTCGGCGGAGCTTTGTTTGACGATGAGACGATCTTTCGGGACATGGAAGATGGCACGGAGCTGGCCAAAATCCTGCAGGAGATCGTGGCAGGCGGGCAGATATACCCCGTGAAGGCACTGGAGGCGCAAAATGTCTTCATCGCTTCCGCCGTGAAAAAAAAGGGCAACCTAACGATCAGCAAAGTAAACATTGACGGTCAGAGCGCGCTGCGGATCGGAAACTCCTATTACCCCTATGATGAACGACTGGAACGGTTTGTGCCCGCCGAGGCTTCCGCAGATGACGCGATCCGCCGTCTTATGGGCTGGTCCGTGGAATGCGATGAGCCGTCGGATGACATGGATTACGTCAGCTTGGCGGAAAAGCTGGTCTATTCCTGGCTTGACACGCTAAAGACGGAAGAGGGCAAATATAGGCTGGAAGCATATACGCCGGATTACACGACGCTGGAAGCCAAGGGCTACGTGGGAAATGGAACGGAATTCTGCGCATCGGTTCATTTTGAGACGGGCATAACGAAAGACACTTCGGCGTTTTACAGCAAGGACGGATATGATGTGTTCTACCACTATTACTATGGCCCCATGGTCTATGTTCGCTGCCATTATGAGAACGGTCGTTGCGAGGTGGTAGATTATGCTGATGCATTCCAGGCGGATCTCACGAAGGATCTGAACGGGACCGGCGCGGGTTCGGGTGCATATCCCACGTTTTGGGAGTTTTATGATGACAAGGAAAATCTGGAAAAGCTGATGAAGGAGGCAAGCAAGCCTAATGGCGGGGAACCGGTGGCGGGCTCTCCCATTATGCTGGCGGATGGCCAGATCGGCTATGTTTTCATATGCCCCCGCGGCGGCGCAATGTGGGAGCAGGGTGGCAAAAACTATGGCACCTTTGACAATTATTTCAGCACGGACCAAGAGGCGACCTATTCCTCACCCATCGATTACAAGGATGGCTCCGGCGCCTGCGTGGAACAGTATGGGAAGTCCTTTGAGCTCATTTGGGACGACTACAATGGCGACGGTAATCCGGAATATGCCATCAAGCAGGATGCCGAGGATGAGGATGAAAACGGTGCGCGCTACGAAGTGCGTTGCATGTCCAATGACATGACGCCCCGTAGCTCCCGCTTTGATTTTTATATGGCCGGCAGGCATGAAGAGTGCATTCATCTGCAGATGACGAACACGGGTGTGGTCATTTGGAAGCTGGAGGATGGCGTGATGACGCCCAATCGGAGCGTTGACGATCTTAGAATGTATTCGAGAAGATATTATTTGCCAGGAAACATGAGGGGATATACCGACGAGCAGGAGATTCAGTGCTTTTTCTGGAATAACACGGACAAGGAGGTCACCACTGGCAGCACCTACCATGTGGAGCGCCTGGAAGGAAAGGAATGGGTAAAGGTATCGGAGGAAAGAAAGATCGAAAGCGTAAAATGTCCTGCCTACAGGGACATTACGCTTACTTTTGACGTTTCGGGTATCCCGCGCGCCAGCGGCGAGTACCGCATCGCGCTCAGGGGCGATGAGGTCATTTACGGAGGCTTTTATATCCGCGGTGACAGGGTCAGCGCCCAGATCCTGCAGGATGAGATGACGGTGACCATTGTCAATGACGGCACGGCGTCCCTTAGAATCTATGATCTGTGCTGGGTCAAGGACGGGGAAGTGGTTGGCCCAATTGAAAGCGATGGGGAAAAGGGTTTTGGAGTCATTCCCGCCGGCAGTAGGAAAACGATCTTCCTCTCGCCCTTGTCGAACTTTGACGGAAAGTATTCCATTAGGGCAGACGTGGGGACGATCCTGGAAAGCGAGCCTGTGGAATACAAGTACGTACGCTATTTTGGAGATGCGAAGGCTTCTTGGCGTGACGGAAAGCTTGTGCTCACGGTGGATGTCAAGGCCGACGTGGCAGGTGACGCGCGCGTTGAGTGGTTTGATGGAAGCGACTGGAAGGACGCGCGGCTTGAGAGCATAGGACTGGAGCTGAAAGCGGGAGAACAGGAGATTGTCTTTAAAGGCGGCTCGTGGCTTGACTTGGATTCTGAAGAATATGTGAGCTTCTACCAAAACTTTATGGAGGAGTATCGCAAAGCACTCGAGGACGGAAAGCCAGATGAGCTAAGCGAAGAGGAATGGCAGGAATATAAAAGAGTTGCGGAAATGGACAAGGAAGAATTCTATTATTACGTGACGGGATACGTGCCCGTCGCCACGTTGCTGACAGCGCCCCTGAGGATCGAGATCGCCGGCGAATATGTCTACATTTGGACCTAGGGGACGGGGGTTGTGGGCCACTTTGACCGCCAAATGGACCTAGGGGACGGGGGTGATGGCCCATCCCGCTGCCAGACGAGTTTACTAAAGGAGAAGATGGTATGTATGGCATGGGTATGATGATGAAACTGATGTCGCTGGTCGGCCAAAGAATCATTCGTTCTTTGGATACGATGTCAGAGGATCCGCAAAGGGTGCAGGAGGAGCTTCTTCTCTCTCTTTTGGAGCAAAATCAGAATACGGAGTTTGGAAAAAGCTCAGGGTTCTCGCAGATTCATTCCATTCAGGAGTATCAGGAAAAGGTACCGATTCGGGAATATGATGAGTTTGCGCCCTACATCGAGCGCATGGTCAAGGGAGAGCAAAACATCTTGACCTTCGAAGATATACACCACTTCAATCGGACGTCGGGAACGCTTGGCAATGCAAAGTATATTCCGCTGTCTCAAAAGCAAACCTCCATCATGGGAAAATACCATGCCCTGCACACAAACGGAGTGATTTCCTCTCAGATCGGTTTTGGTTGGAACGCTGGGAAGGGGATCAATCTCATGGAGGGAACGGCTGAGGTTCTCGAAAGCGGGGCAACCTATGGAAGCGCCTCCTCCGTCGCCGTAAAAAGCGGCCCCTTCAAGAATATGACTTCGAGTATATACACCTCGCCGATGGAGGCGAAGCAGCCGGCGAAGGGAGTCATCACTCGTTATATTCATGCGCGTTTTGCACTGCAGGAGGGCAACGTTACCTATGTCATAGCAACGTTTTCCAGCATTGTCCTGGAATTCTTTAGGTATATTGAGGATCATTGGGAGCTTCTCGTACGCGACATTGAAAACGGAACCATTGATGAAAGCATCGACCTTCCGGAGGAGGTTCGCGTATCCCTGCTTGCTAAGATCAAGCCGAACCCCAAACGGGCCAAGGCGCTTCGGGAAGCCTTTTCCAAGGGCTTTGACAGCCCCTGGGCAAAGAGAGTTTGGCCCAAAATGCAATATATGTTCAGCGCGGCGGGAGCGAACTTTTATCCTTACACGGAAAAATTACAGAAGAACATTCTTGGTGACGAAATCCATATTTTTTATCAAGGCGTTTCCGCATCCGAGGGACTGTTTTCTGCCGTATATAACATGGGAAAGGCAGATTCCATTTTGGTGCCGGACGGATGCTTTATGGAGTTTCGCGATGCGGAGAATGAGGATGCGCCCTGTCTTACGATGGACCAGCTGGAGATTGGGAAGTGCTACGAGCTGATCATCACGAATTATTCCGGGCTTTACCGCTATCGCATGCACGACGTGCTTCGGGTGACGGGCTTTCATAAAAAAACGCCCTTGGTGCAGTTTGAAACAAGAACAGGCTATGCGGCCAACATCCGCGGTGAGAAAACCTCTGACGCCGCCGTGCGCTATGCAGTCTGCGAAACGGAAAAGGCATTGGGAATGGAAGTGACGGACTATTCCATCTACTCGGATACGGACAGTCTTCCGCCCGCCTACGTATTTTTGTTGGAGCTTAGGTCATGTCCCGAGGGGCTTGAAAGGGAGGCAATCCGAAGGAGCCTGAGAGAAAAGCTGATGGAGGCAAACAAGAACATCGCGCATCATCTTGAGGACGGATATTTGGGCGATCCGCAGCTGGTTTTGCTACAGCCCGAAACCTATCTGCTTTACCGCGACCTCATGATCATGAAGGGTACCTCGGCTTCTCAGCTAAAGCCCGTTCATGTCATTCGAAACGAAACCCAACGAAAATTCTTCTTCGGCCTGCAGGAGTAGTTTGACCAAAATATGAAGGATTCACAAGAAAGGACACGCTCATGTTTGACATTCCCGATTATAAGAAAATCCGCGTGATCGTTGATACGGACGCCGCTTGCGAAGCCGACGATCCGTTTGCCATCGTGCACGCGCTCCTAAGCCCCAAGCTCATTGTCAAGGGAATCTGCGCAGAACACTTCGTGGTAGAAGGCTCCATGGAGCGAAGCTACGACGAGATCATCACCATCCTGAAGGCAATGGATATGGATGCTTCCGCGCACCAAGGCCAGAACAAATCAATCCCCGTCCTCAAGGGCCAGCAAGGGCCCCTTGCGCAGGATCAGACCCCTTCCGAGGCTGCAAGGTTCATCATCCGCGAAGCCATGAAGGACGACGAAAAGCCCCTGTATATCCTATGTCAGGGCGCCATCACTAATGTTGCCATGGCAATTCGGACTGCACCCGAAATCGTAAAACGCATGACCATCATCTGGATCGGCACCCACGGCACCTCATACGGCCCTGTTCCCTTTCGTGAATTCAACGCGGGCAATGACGTCGAGGCCGCAAACCTCGTGCTCGACATGGACACCCAGCTCTGGCTCGTGCCATCGTATGTATATACCACCGTCAACATCGGCATCGCCGAGATCAAACGCCGCATCGCACCCTGCGGCAAGATCGGCGAGCACCTTTACCAGAATTTGATGGCTTACAACTGTTCGGACGGCGCTGGCTGGACACAGGGCGAGAGTTGGTCCCTCGGCGATTCACCTGCCATCGCCCTCGCGATCAATCCCGGCTGCGGCCGCTATGAAATCGCTCCCGCTCCCCATGTCGCCCCTGACACCGCCTCTGAGGAACGCCCTGCTAACCGCCCAATACGCATCTACAAAGACGTGGACTCACGATATATCCTCGAAGACTTTATCGCGAAGCTGGAGATTTATACGAGTTTGACATGAGAAGAAAGACCACTTTCCGGAAGAGTATTATGCAACATTTCAGAGTGAATAAGAGATATATTTGTTGCATTTTAAGAAGCATGAAGCCTTAAAGTGCACCCTTTGTCAAGGACATGTTTGATTTTTTAGGTTGTATTTTGTCAGTGCTGATGGCAATTCATTGGTTACCAGATAATGATAGTACTCGTTTGGTGCCATTCCCTTCAGTTGGGACTG
>JAEEGK010029014.1_pt1 | contig 11061 bp, 9 predicted proteins | sample 8958771 | NCBI WGS metagenome assembly JAEEGK01 (sample SAMN16246547, study PRJNA631951) | gut metagenome | biome: gut microbiome; feature: rumen; material: SC-attached | host: Bos | place: Iran: Karaj | collected 2018-10 | reverse complement strand
ATATCAAAATCTTTTTCAACTATATTTCCAAACATATCTGATTTCATAAACTTAACATCTGTTCCATTTAACTCTGAATTCTTTTCTGCAACAGCAAGAGCCTTTTCGCTTATATCTGACGCAAAGATTTCAGCATTTTTGACATTTTTCGCCAAAGATATCGCTATACACCCAGAGCCAGTACATAAATCTAAAATTTTTACACTTTCATTATAATTTTTAACTAATTCTAACACTTCATAAACTAATATCTCTGTATCTGGTCTTGGAATTAAAACATCTTTATTTACTAAAAATTTTAGCCCCATAAAGTATTGCTCTCCTAATATATACTGTAGTGGAGTCCCCTGTATGCGTTTATTTTTCAACTCAACGAATTTTTTATAATTATTCTCATCAACTTCACTCTCTAGATTAGCAGCAACCCACTCTTTTGTTTGATCCAAAACAAATGCTATGAGTTCTCGAGCTTCGTAAAAATAATTCTCAATTCCATTCTCTAAAAACTCTTCATTAGTCAAATTTAATATTTCTTTTATCTTCATCTTTATACCTCGTTTTAGCGTCCTACAAATACAAGCATTTGACCTTTATTTATCTTATCTATATTTGTCTGCAAAATTCGCAAATCAAATTTACTAAATAATGCCTCTAAAGAATCTTTAGAAAAAACATTTTTTACATCTGCTTTTACCCAACATGGATTATCTGCCAATTTAGAAAACGCATTTTCTAAATTATAAAATTGCAATACCATTATTCCCTCTTGTGCTACATTGTCTAAATAAGATTCTATTTTCTCTTCCAATTCATAAGTACTATTAAGTGTTTCACCCAAGAAAATAACATCAAACTTTCTACCACCCGCCTCAGTATTTACTGTAAAGCCATAATCTTTAGCACACTGAGTAAATTCGTCTGAATCAATACAAGATAAAATACTTCTTCCATCAATTATATCGCACACATCTTCTAAAACATCATAATAAAGTGCTATTTTGTTATTTTTACTTTCAATAATATCTTCTTTTTTCCAGTACTTTTTATCTGCTATATCGTTTGAAGCAAAAACATGCCCACATTCATCACAACAACGATATTTTACAATTACCGGGTCATTATATGATAACTTCTCATCTTCAATAGTAGTATAAACTCCACAAAGCTTAGTTTCTCCACCACATACTGGGCAAATTAATTCTTCTTTTTCTTCCTTCTTGGTAAAGATATAATTTTTATTTACATGATTATTAGGCAATATTTCCTTTGCCAACACAAGATTTTCCAAAAATGCTTTCTCATAGCAATAATAGCTTAATTCAAATTTTTCAAACTTATTATATATCTTACCCAATGCAAAATATGCTTTATCTTTCATATAATCATATTTTACGCACAGTCTATAATACTTCTCTGCTAATGCTAAAGCTCTGTCTTTTTGAGCCCTAACGGCAAAATCATAAAACGTCTTTAGATTTTCTTCAATTAATACTATCTTTTTATCTTTTAATTCTTCTTCAAATTTATCTATCGTAATAAACTTTATTGAATCACTTAATATATCTGGTAATTTCTTTAATGATTGATTTTTTCTCATAAAAATCATGTTATCAAGCATTTCAAAATATTCTTTTAACTTTTCGTCATCTGCCTCTAACATCTCACAAATTAAAGCAACATTTTCGTCTAAATATCCCCCAGAAATTGTTTTATCTAACGCTTCTGGAATTTTATCAACCATACCATTTCTAAAATAAATATTGGTTTTTAAATATTCACAATATACCTTTATTTTCCCATTTATTTCGCTATCTTTATCTAATTCATCACAAAGTTTTAAAACATACTCATCTGCATGTTGCACATAGTAAAAATGTAAACATTCATAATAAAATTTCTCTTTTAGTATTCCTGTAATATTTAAAAACTTTCTTATAGTTTCATCGTCAGCTATATATGCAAATTCCTTGAAAATATTAAATAAAATTTCAAAATCGTTATCCGTTATAGGGGCTAGTACTTGTTCATTAAAATAAGCATTTAATATCCTTACATATGTAGGCAAAAGATCTTTAGATACTTTTTCAAACTTTTCTTTACAATTCCCAGCAATTAATGCAACTGTTATGAGTATTTGTGCTTTCTCATCTTTTTGCTCGTTATAAACCTCAAAATACTTGTCTATAACTTCATCAAAATTTCCCGTAGCTAACCTAGATGTAAAATATGAAATTTCCACTTCCTCAAATTTTTTATAATAATCTACAAAATAATACAAGAATAAATCTTTAAACTTCGTAATTCTAAGACTATCTACAAGATATTTTTCCACTTCTTTATTAGAAATATCAAAAATAGAGTTTAAGAATACAATCATATCTTCTGTTTTTTCATTTGATATAACATACAACAAACCTAGTAAAGCCACAGTATTTTTATAGTCTATTTTTAATGACTCTGTAAAATATTCTAAAGCTTTTATTTTATCTCCAATAAAAATATGATATTCCCCTAATATTGCATTAACATTACTCTTTTTTCCATAAAAAGGATTGTTATCTATAGTTCCAATATTGCCCTCTGACTTTTTATCGTACTCAAGAGCATCTTTTAATGCATTTATTGCTCTTTTCTTATCAACTTGTTCAAAAAGAATATACTCATAGAATTTAAATGTAGGATTATTAGGATATTTTTCTTGTACATCTTTTAAAACTTCAGCTCTATAATCAAAATCATATCTATCTGGCAAAAAATTAACTAGTTTTATCTTATTCTCAGCTACAGCAGTGCTTATATTATAAGTGGATATTTGCTCATCGTAATCTGGTGTATTAGCAATTAATTTATAGAAATAATCTGCCATTTCTAAATTTTGTTTTAAATTTTCACGTACCCCATAAAAATAATCTATAGGTGCAAAATTACCACTAGCAAAATTTTTATCTAATAATATTTTATTTCTTTTTGCTTTTTTATCTAATAAATCTTTCATATAGCCCGAATGGTTTATTACAAGATTTTCGCTATATAAACCTGGTAATGCTACATTTTTATTCATGTCGAAAAGTGCTTCATGTATTGCTCTATAAAATCTTATATGATCTGCATGTTTAAATATTCTAATAGTAGAAACTGTTTCCATTATCTCTTTTTCTGTAAAGAAATTAATTAATTTACAAGCTACTGAATCATAGTTTAAAGAAATAGCTCTTTCTATGCTTGCCTTTATATTTTTAGCAGTATCTCCATCAAACCATTCATCCGCATCTAAAAATAATATCCAATCTCCAGAAACATTGTCTAATGCAAAATTTTTTGCAGCAGCAAAATCATTTTTCCACTCAAAATTAAGGACTTTTGCGCCTTTGCTTTTAGCAATCTCAATCGTTTCATCAATAGAGCCTGTATCTACTATAAGTATTTCATCAACATAGTCCTTATAACTATCTATTGATTTCCCAATATTAAGTGCTTCATTTTTAGCTATTGTACATGCAGATATTTTCATAATCCTTTTCTCCTTTATATGGTATTTCCTCTTAGATAATCTTTAGCCAACATTTTCTTTTTATTTTCCGGCTGTATTTCTATAAGCTCAATAGCACCATCTGTTGTCGCTATAATTAGTCCTTCCTTTGAACTTGCACTAATTATACTACCTGGAATACCATTGCCATTAGCTTTAGCGACTCTACTAATCTTAAATTTCTTACCATTAAGCTCTGTATATGCACCAGGCCACGGATTAACTCCTCTAACAAGAGAAGATATTTCCTCTGTCTTTTTATTCCAATCAATCTTGCCTGTTTCCTTTGTAAGCATAGGCGCATAGGTATATTCTTCAGGCTGTTTCTCTCTTTTTGCTTCTCCTTTTTCAATTAACTTTAAAGTTTCGCTTAAAGCCTCCGCACCAAGCATTGCCATCCTATCATACAACTCTCCAGCAGTTTCCTCTTCTCCTATTTCTATTTCTTTTTTAAGAATCATATCTCCAGTATCAAGTCCTTCATCCATGTGCATTGTAGTAATTCCTGTAACTTTATCTCCATTTATAACTGCCCACTGAATCGGAGCTGCTCCTCTGTAATTCGGAAGTAATGAGCCATGAACATTTATAGCACCATATTTCGGTGATTCTAAAATGTCTTTAGGTAAAATCTGACCAAATGCTACGACAACCGTTACGTCTGGTTTTAATTCTTTATATTCTTCTATAAACTCAATATCTTTTTTAATCCTATCTGGTTGCATTACCTGTATATTATGTTTTAAAGCACATTCCTTTACAGGGGAATATTGAAGTTTAAGTCCTCTATCCCTAGTTTTATCTGGTTGGGTAACAACAGCTATAACCTCATGTCCATCTTGTATTATTCTTTCCAAGGTAGGAACCGCAAAATCCGGTGTCCCCATAAAAACAACTCTCACTTTTTGTATCTCCTTTCCAATTTTATTCTTCAATAATGTAAATATTATTATCTCTTATACACGCTGTTTCAAAATTTTGAACTTCATTCGGTTTATCTTCAGGTGAAACAGTTATAAGGTCAGCAATTCTAAGTTGAGTTGGGTATATCCCTTTAGCAGACACTATTGCATTCCTATTTCCTTTACAGCCTGCATGAACTGTACCTTTTAGCACTCCAGTGACAACAATATTCCCAGTTGCAATAATCTCAGCACCAGGATTCACATCTCCCATTACAACAACATTTCCTTTATAATTTATCTGATTCCCAGAGCGCATTGTTCCTCTATAAAACTTTGTTTTCCCTTCTACTGTATTTTTACTCCAATCAAAGGTTACGACTTCTTCAGCAATATCTTCAAATCCAGTCTCTGAAGATATAATTTGGCGAAGCTCTTCTAACTCATAATCTTCTAAATCTCTCCCTTGTATTGTAGTCTTTAAGATTGCCCCCTGAAAAAAGTCTTTAGATTCTTCTAACTTTTTCTTAAGTAACCTTTTTATTGTATTAAAATCTAAATTATCATCAAGTACTATTACAAGCCCATTTTTTGTCAACTTAAAAGTAACAGCTTCTATCATTTGTAATTCTCTCCTTTTACATCATAGTATTATCACTAACAATAGCTTGAGTATTAATATTATCTCCCGTTTCTTTTAATCCAAAATACTCTTTTAATATTTCTAAAACTATCGAAGCAGTATATGCTCCATGTACCCCATGTTCAACCAAAGCACATATTGCAATTTCAGGGTCGTCATAAGGCGCAAATCCTATAAACCACGCATTATCCGCTTTAGAGCCACTAACTTGAACCGACCCAGTCTTACCTCCTACTTTTACCGGGAAATTTTTAAAGGTATTATATGCAGTTCCACTTGCATCTCCTGTAACTGATTCCATTCCTGAAAATACTGCTTTTAATGTTGTTTGACTTATATTTAAATCTTCTGGCATATCATCATTATAATAATCAAAACCAAGTTCATTTCCTAAATATGCTTCAATTACATCTCGACCCAATATAGTCCCATCATTTGTAATAACATTTTTTATTATATGAGGGCTTACTCTTTTTCCTCCATTAGCTAAAATAGCAATATATCTAGCAATTTGAATAGGTGTAAAAGAATGATAAGATTGTCCAATAGCAGCACTTAAAGTTTCTCCTATTTTCCACTCTCTATTTTCTTTCTTTTCAACATATTTTCTACTTGCTACTATACCCGTTTTTTCTCCCTCTAACTCAATTCCTGTTTTTTCTCCAAGCCCAAATTTTCTCGAATATTCTTCTATTTTATCTATTCCTACCATCTCTCCTACACTATAAAAGAAATAGTTACATGATGTCTTTATTGCATCAGATACATTAACTGGTCCATGGGTCCTACCAGAACTCCAGATCCAACATTTAGGCTGTGGCGATTTGTACTTTGTATAAACACCCTCATCAACAATAATTGTATTCGGAGTTATCTTCTTCTCCTCTAATGCAGCTACTGCAACAACCATTTTGAAAATTGATCCTGGCGAATATAACCCCATTATATTCCTATTAAACATAGGCTTAGTTTCTACATTAAGTTTGCTCCATTCTTCATTTGAAAGCCCTTTTACAAATACATTCGGATCATAATCTGGGTAGCTCGCCATAGCAAGTATTTCCCCACTTTTTACATCTATTGCTACTACCGCACCAGATTTTGCCTCATATGAACCGTCTGAATATTTGCCATTTGCAATATCTCGTATCGTATTTTTTAATGCTTTTTCAGCAACCTTTTGAAGTTGCGAATCTATTGTTAAATAAACTTGAGCACCTGTTTTAGTTTCTTCATTTTTATAATATGTTATTTTACCATTAGCACTAACCTCCATTTTTTGCAAAGAATTTTCTCCTCGCAAAAAACGTTCCATTGTACTTTCAATACCACTTCTTCCTATATTATCATTAGCACTATAGCCTTCATCTTTTAATTCCTCATACTTTTCAGAAGAAATCTTGCTTATATATCCCAAAATATGACTAGCTAAATTTTCATTTGGATAAACTCTTATAGGCTGAATTTCAACCTTTACACCTGGAAATTCATTAAACCTTTCTTCTAAAATTGCTACAACTTCTTTATTTATATCTGTTGCCACTTCATAAGGCTTAAATGCACTATATCCAACCCTATCCAATTCATATTTTATTCCTATAATCTTTCTACTATCTTCAAGAGTATATTTTTCTAATTTATACTTACTTCTAAATTCCTCTAGAGTTTCCATAGCTGTTAAATTAGAAGCTATCTTATATTTTTTCTTCCACTTTGCTAATTCTTCATCTGTATCAAACAAAAAATCAGCTTTATCTTTTTCCAATTTTATTGGGAAAGTATCTCTATAAGTAACATTATTATCTATAAGCAAATTAACAAGATTTAAAATAACCAAATTTCTCTCATCCGTAGTCATTGTTTGCTTATACATAAGTACGTTGTATCCATCTCTATTAGTTGCTAATATATCTCCATGCCTATCTAAAATTTCTCCACGAGGAGCAACTACCGTTACTTGCTTTGACGAACGATTTTCCGCTTTTTTTCTATAATCTGCACCATTAACAATTTGCAAATCAAAAAGTCTTATTATTAAAATAACCCCACCTAAAATCATAAGCAAATTCAAAATAAAAATTCGCATATCATTTTTTCCGTTATTAATCAAAAAAATCACCACACATTATTTTCCAAATATATTTTTATTAAGTTCAATACCTATATTAATTTTTAAAATAAACGGATATACAATAATCGTAGCAATAACATTAACTAAAGCTGCAAGCATTACTGTAGTAAAGAAATTAAAGAAATCAAATTCTTGAAAATAAACTAAAGCTCCAAAAATATACACTAAAATCTCATAAAAAACAGTAACCACCCCAGTAATGGCAATTGCTACTATATAATTGTCTTTGAAAAATCTTTTATTAAACTGTCCTAATGCCATTCCTATATACATACATAAAAAAGCATATAACCCGATAGCTCGTCCTTGATTAAAATCTAAAAGTAACCCTGAAAAAAAGCCCACAGTTCCTCCAATAGTACTACCAAACAGAAATGACACACTGCAAACAACAACCAATAGTAAGTTTGGTGCCACGCCACAAATATTCAAATCAGGAACTATAACAGTCTGTAAAACATATGCTATAATCACAATAAGCACCAATTTTACATTTCTCATCTACTGATTTACCTCCATGTTTTCTATTATTAATACTTCCCTTATTTTTCCAAAATCTACTCCCGGCTTTATTAATGCATAATCTTTTGTAACCTCTCCATCTTTTTCAACTTTTTTTATTGTACCTATATATATACCTCTAGGATATATTCCACCTATTCCTGAAGTTTCAATAACATCTCCCTCGTCAAGCAAAATATTTGAAGGAACATTCTTCAGTTTTAGCATTCCGTCCTTTACAAGACCTTCATCTCCAACTGTTGTAACTAAATCACCTGTTTTAGTAAGAGATGCACTAACTTGATTGGCATTATCCAAAATAGTTATGACCTGACAAGAAAACGGAAATACTTTCATTACTCTTCCTACTAAACCAGAAGGCGTTAAAACCGTCATATTTTCCTTTATTCCAGCATTTTTACCCTTATTTAAAGTAATAACCTCAAACCAATTAGAATCAACAGAAATAACTTCTGCAGTAATTGCATTGGATTTATCATATTTCTTTGTTAAATTAAGTAAATTTCGAAGCTCTTCATTTTCAACTTCCATAATTTTTAATTGTCTAACTTCTTCTTTAAGCTCTATATTTTCAGCAATAAGTTCTTCATTTTCATTAGCATATTTTTTCATTTCAACAAAGAAAGTAATTGCTCCTTTAACTTTTTCATAAGGCCATTTTACCACTGTTTGAATAGGTAAAAAAATCGTATTTACAGCACTTTCAAAAAAATTAGGGTTATCTTTTGGCTCAACGGTAAGAGAGATTGAAACTATCAAAAGTGCCGTTACTATGATAACTAACGTTCTTTTATTAAAAGGCACTTTAATTTTCATTCGTATCCCCCCTAAAATTATTTCATTCTTCTGCTAACTAAAATGTCTCTTAAGACATCTAAATTTTCAGCTACACTGCCTGCACCTGTAACAACACAATCTAACGCATTATCTGCAATTTTAACAGGCATTCCAGTTTCTTCATGGATAAGCTTGTCTATACCCCTAATAAGAGCTCCTCCACCTGCCAAATAAATTCCTCTATTCATAATATCTGCCGCAAGTTCAGGCGGAGTTTTTTCAAGAGTATATTTAATAGCATCTACAATTGCAGATATAGGTTCACTCATAGCAACTAATACTTCTCTAGAAGTAATTATAACATTCTTTGGAAGACCAGAAACTAAATCTCTACCTCTGATATCCATAGACTTTTCTTCCCCCATAGGATATGCACTACCTATCTCTAATTTTATCTCCTCAGCAGTCCTTTCTCCTACCATTAAGTTATGTTCTTTCTTTATATAGTTTACAATAGCATCTTCAATCTTCTCTCCCGCAATTCTTATAGATTTAGAAACAACTATTCCTCCTAAAGAAATAACTGCAACCTCACTAGTTCCGCCACCAATATCTACAATCATACTACCCGCAGCATCTTCAATAGGAAGTTTAGCCCCAATTGCCGCAGCCATAGGTTCTTCAAGTAAGAAAGCTTCCCTAGCACCTGCTTGAATAGCAGCTTCTTTTACAGCACGTTCTTCAACCTCAGTAACTCCAGATGGTACACAAATAACAACTCTTGGTTTACCAAATAAACCGTCTTTACAAACCTTTTTAATAAAATATTTCAGCATAGCTTGGGTAACTTCAAAGTCAGCTATTACGCCATTTTTTAATGGTCGAATAGCAACAATCGCTCCTGGAGTTTTACCCACCATGTTTTTTGCTTCATTTCCTACAGCCAATACATGTTTAATCTTTTGGTTTACAGCAACAACAGAAGGCTCTCTTAAAGCTACCCCCTCTTCTCCTGCAATTTTTATTAAAGTATTTGCTGTGCCTAAGTCTATTCCTATATCTTTAGTCCAAAGTTTCATATAAAGCCTCCGATCTTCTAACATAAAATTACTACAATTAATCAAAATCTACTTTCCAATTAAATTTATTCAGTTGCCTTATACTAACACAAGTTTTGTCCCCTACAACAATATGATCCACTAACTGAACCTTTAACATCCTTCCCCATTCATGAATATTTTGTGTTAACATTATATCTTCTGGGCTTGGTGTAGGATCTCCACTCGGATGATTATGTGCAACAATTATATTTTTACATCCACATTCTAGTGGCATTCTAAAAATTTCTCGAGGTTCAATTCCTTCTATTTTATTTAATGCTCCCATTAAGACCGTTACATCTTTTTCAAGCCTACCCTTAGTATCTAGTCCTAAAACTTTAAACTTCTCTTGCTTTTCATCAGAAAAAGTCTTTAATAAGTACTCAGAAACGTGTTTAAAGGTAAATAAGAATGGTTTTTCTCTAACTTGAGTATTAATTCTATTAGCAAGTTCAAAAACAGCCTGTAAAATAATAGCTTTAACTCTTCCAATTCCTTTTATATTAACTAAAGTATCAAAAGAAACGTTTCTTAGAGAAAATGTACCATCTACTGAACAGCACTCATTCAACACCTTTTGAGCTAATTGAATAGAAGTTTCTTCCCTCGTTCCAGACTTTAGTATTATAGCCAAAAGTTCCGTATTAGATAATGATTTTGGGCCATAAGTTTCTAACTTCTCATACGGACGCTCTAAAACCGGTAACTCTTTTATAGTATATCTTTTCATGTATTCTCCCTCTGCTAACCGGTCCTTAGCCATATATTTTCCTAAAAATCCAAAATTATTATATATGTTTAAAAATATAAATTCAATATTATGAGAAAATTTTTAATTTCTTTCATATATAAAAACAAAAAATAATATAGCCCCACAAAAAATGTTTATTTTCGTGGGGCTATATTATCCAAATATAAAGTATTTTCCTACTTTTTGTTACTTTTTCTATACAAAACAAACTTGCTCCCAATTACTTGAATAACCTCTGCTTTTACACTCTTAGCTATCTCATTAGCTAAATCTTTTGCAGTTTCACCTGCAGTTTCAAGAAGTGTTATTTTTATAAGTTCTCTTGCCTCTAATGCTTCATCTACTTGTTTTATAAAGTTATCTGAAATGCCATTTTTACCAATTTGTAAAATTGGTTGAATAGTATTTGCCATACTTCTAAAATTTGCACGTTCTTTGCTTGTCATTATATAAAACCTCCATTTCAAGCGATATTATATTAAAGTTATGAATTATTGTCAAATGAGGCAATGGGAATTTCCTTCCCATTGCCTCATTATTATTCTAATATCTTAACTATATTAACATTTTCTCCATAATTTCTGGATCAAAGCAATATGTCATAACATCTTCTTTACTAATTCTTCCTTGTCTAAATAGACCAAGTAATGTACCATCCATAGTCTGCATTCCATATCTATTACCCGTTTGAATTAAGTTATCTATT
>JAEEGK010029012.1_pt1 | contig 11061 bp, 16 predicted proteins | sample 8958771 | NCBI WGS metagenome assembly JAEEGK01 (sample SAMN16246547, study PRJNA631951) | gut metagenome | biome: gut microbiome; feature: rumen; material: SC-attached | host: Bos | place: Iran: Karaj | collected 2018-10 | reverse complement strand
TGCGCGGCACAGGGAACCTCGTGACGCTGGTGGAGCGCCTGTCGCGCTTCACGCTCGTCGGATACTCGGCGACCAAGGAGACAGACGCGGTCATGAAGGTGATGGCGGATCTGCTCGCCGGGCTTCCGAAGGAGATGGTCCAGACGCTGACGCTCGACATTATCGGGAATCGGGCATTATCAGGAATCTCCGACGCGGCATAGTGTTTCCAGGCGTCCCCGCGCCGGAATTTCTGATAATATCCTTGTCACTTCAAGCCGTACAACCTCTTGAGCAGATCGTTGTCGTCGACTTTCATGCGCTTAGGCTTGATTATGTCCCTAAGACGAGGGTCCTTTTCCGTCGCACGTTCGATGGCCTTCCGCTTCATTTCTGGATCGGCTCGCGCGTACACAAGCGTAGTCTTGAACTGCGCGTGCCCAAGCCATTGCGACACCAGCATGAGGTCCATCCCGCGTTCGTACAGGTGCATCGCCCGCGAATGTCGGAACAGATGCGGGTGCACGTCTTTCGGAACCTCCGCACAACTCCTCCGCGCCATCGCGCCGTAGCGTCTTGCCAAATGGCGGACGTTGTCCTCCGTCATTCTTCCGGGACTTCCGTTCCTGACGGTGAAGAACAGCCAGTCCATGCAGTCGCGTGGCTTGCCGCCGTGGAACTGAGAAGCATACTCGCGCAACAGAGCCGACATGCGCGCGGACATGGGAACGATGCGTGTTTTGCGCCCCTTGCCGCGCAGCATCACCGAAGGAGACTTGCCTATGTCGACATCCGCCAGGCGGATGTTCAGGAGTTCCTGGACGCGTGCACCAGTGTCATAGAGCATGGCCAGCATGCACAGGTCTCGGAATCCCCTCTGCGACTTCCTGTCGACCGCCGCGAAGATGGCCGAGACGGCCTTGGGCGACATGTGCTGGACGACGCCGGACCGCTTGGGCTTCTTGAACGGGATGGTCGCCACCTCGTTTCTGTTCGCGACCGCTCCCACGTCGCATGACGCGGCGTAGGCGAGAAAGCCCCTGATTGCGTTGTGCCTGAGATTCCTCGTCGCGACGGAGCATTTCCTCTTGCCCTCAAGATGGTCGAGGAAGTCGCAGACGAACCGTTTGGAGAAGTCGGCGAACACCACGGAGCGCAGGGGGATCCCTCGTCGCTGCGACACGTACTCCACGAACTCCGTCAGCGCGTTTGCGTACGAACGCACGGTATGTTCGCTGAGGTTCCTGAGTTTCCTGAGATGCACCTGGAGGTAGTCGCGGATCTTTGCGTAGAGCGCGTCGTCAGTCGTTTTCATCGGCCACCTCCGGAATCAGCTGCTCAAGCCCGTTCCAGTCCACCCCAGGCCGCGAAGACAGCCTCTGCGGCAGCAGATGAACGTAGTAGAGAGTGCTTTCCATGTGCTCATGCCCCATGTAGGAGCGAAGCCTGGGAACCATGGCCTGGATGTTTCGGCCCGTCTCCTGCCAACGCTGTAGCACGGCGGAGGCAAACCTGTGGCGGAGGTCGTAGACGCGAACCCGCGCCGGATTCGCCACCCCGGCCTTCCGGCACGCCCGCACCCAGCATCTGCAGAACACGTCTCTCGTCAGGCCTCGATCAATTATCCTCCCGTCCGTTCTCGGAAACAGGAGTGGCGAGATTGACGAGCCGCGCACACCGACGAAGCGGGCGAGAAGCAGCCGCATGTCATCGGAAGCGACGACAAGCCTCTCCTTGTGGCGCTTTGCGGCCCGTATCAATATCCTCCCGGACGAAAGGTCGACATCCGAAAGCAGAATGTGGCGTCCTTCACCAGGTCGCAGTCCGCAAGTGTAGATCGTCCGAAACATGACAGGATACGTGCCACGGGGGACGATCCTTCCCGCATCCTCGTAGCCGTCGATTTCCCTGAAGAGCATCGAGAGCTCGTCGTCCGTGAATATATGCGGCGAGAAACCAGTTGGCTTGGGCGTGCATGCGACAGGCAGCTCGTACGCCAAGCCGCCAGTCGCGTTGACGAACCGAGCCAGGAGCCGTAGGAACGTTGCCTTCTGCTGCAGCCCGCGACGTCCTTGATTCGACTCCCATTCTAGCCATCCCACGGCGACGTCCCTTGTCAGCTGCGGGACGGTTATGGAGTTTGCCATGCAGTACTCCCCGAACATCGAGGACATGGATTTCGTCGCCAGGACGGAAAGGCCGACAGAGCGTCTGAACTCCATCATGGATTCGACCGCTTTGGCGAAACAGAAATTCCCGGACATTTCAAAAGCCTCCTTTGTACTGTATGCCGGAAAGCCCAAGCGCGCATTCCGAAAGGGTGGCATCGTCCATCCGAATGTAGCGCTCTGCCGACGCGAGCGCGGAATGCCCTAGCACCTGTGCAATCGTCGGCGCGTCAACCTCGCCCGACACCAGCATCCGTCCGAGCGTCCTTCGGAATGCGTGGAATCCAAGCTTGGCAGTCTTGATTCCCGCCCGTCTGCGCATCTCGGCGAAAACGCCCGAGACGGTGCCGCGGTCAATCCTTCCGTGCGGAGCGGACGACCGCAGGAATATTTCGCGGCATTCGCTTCCCGGCCTCCCGTTGAGGATGTAGTCCTGCATTGCGCAGCCAACGCCTTCGGTCAGCGGCAGCGAGATCCCGACCGACGTCTTCCTCTGGACTACGCGCAGTTCGCCCCTGCGCCAGTCTATGTCGTCAAGCCTGAGCGAGGCGACGTCGCATGCCCGAAGGCCTGTCGTCGCTCCAAGCATGAGCATGGCGAAGTCGCGCTTCCCGACCGGCTTGCTTCTGTCGGGTGCCCTAAGCAGCATGCCGATCTCGTCCGCGGATAGGCACGGCATCAAGCGCGTCTCGGACGCGATTGCGAGCCCGAATATCTTGTCGCAGCGGCATCTCAGCCGTCCGGTCGAGGCCAGGATTTCGCAGGCCTGCCGAAGCGTGTAGCGCAGATGGTGGACATTGACGACTCTTGCGGCTTTCTGGAGATAGAACTTCCGAATGTCGTCCGGCGTCACGGATCGGAGGTTCGCGTGTCCGTTTGCATGAAGCCACGCGAAAAGAGCCCGGGCGGTTGACTGGCAGCTCCTGGCAAGGCTTTCGGAAGTCCAGGTGGGAAGACTCCCGATTTCGACGGCAATGCGCTCGTAGTAGTCGTTTGAGACGATAACGGGTCTTGGCGTCTGCGTCCAGAGCGGTTCGCGTCCTTGATGGATTGCAAGCATCCTCTCGGCGGCCTTGACCCTTATGGTGTATCGCGTATGGGACACCTGTCGGTTCTCCCAGAGTCTTCGCCATTCACCTGAGTATCGGTCAAAGACCTTGCCAAGGGAGCGGCTGGAAAGCCCGTGCCGCACACGAGTCTCCTCTATTTCGCGTCCGCATCTCCGGACGGTGTTGATGATACACCTGGAGTAACCAAGCGTTTCCATTCGTGCTGCGAGTTCCGCAGCAAGTCTCGGTATGTCTGACATGTGTGTTTCCTTTCTTTGGCAGAAAGGATATTATCAGAAATTCCGGCGCGGGGACGCCTGGAAACACTATGCCGCGTCGGAGATTCCTGATAATGCCCGATTCCCGATAATGTCGATTATCAGAAATTTCTGATAATAGACAACGGCAAGGAGTTCTCGAAGTTCAATATCCTCGTGGACGAGCTGGGGCTGGGCGTGTTCTTCGCCAAGCCCTACCACTCGTGGGAGCGCGGCACGAACGAGAACCGCAACGGCGTCGTCCGCAAGGTGCTGCCGAAGGGAAGCCGCTTCGACGCGATCACGGACGAGGAGATGCGCAGGATCGACCGCATGCTCAACGACCGTCCGCTCAGGTGCCTCGGATGGCGCACCCCGCGCGAGGTGTTCATGTCGCGCCTCCAGTATCGTCTCTCTGCGGTCTGAAGGCCGCGCCGCTCTTTGGAATTGCCTGCCCTTGGGGGCGGGCTCCGCCTCGCCGCTTCGCTGCGCCCCTTCGGGGACGGCTACGCCCGCCCCCAAGGGCAGTGCCGCCGCGGCTGCCCCCAAAGGCGGAATCCCCGCTGAAGCCCGCTTTACAACCCCAATCGAAATCTGGTATACTACCGACCAGACACAAGAAAGTCCTTGTCAGCCTATGCTACGCAGCGAGTGTTGCACTGGCTACTGGCTGGCGGGCAGGATTAACAGGATTGCTAGGATTAAGAAAGGTGCTGGAGCATGAAGAAGTGTGCATTCTATTTCATCACCTACTTTGTCGTGTGCTTTTGCGGATTGGGAAGCCTGTATCGGTGTGTTTCGTTGCTGATGGGTGAATCGGCCTTTGCATGTATGCCTCGTATGTTTGTCTATCACGAACAACATCCAATGCAGTATATTGGTGTCGTGGCAGTCTGCTATGCTGCTGTTGCGGCAATTTGGACGGCGAGGATGAAACGTAGGCGCATTGGGGTGTTGAGGATTCTTGAAGTCTTGGCTGTTATTCTTGTCGCGCTCGTTCTTGCATGTCCGTTGGGCGGGATGCTCTGGCATTTCCACGACATGCTTGCTGGGTTCTTCCCGGATTTCTGGCTGCGAAAGCTTTTGGGTGGCTTTGCGCATGGACTAATGATAGGGCCGCTTCTTGTTTTCTACTCTTTCCCGTATAATCTCATAGGGTTGATTGTCGGCTGCTTTGTCACAACTTGTCTTAACTCATTCTTTTATCTGCTTGAAGATCAAAGGGGGATGAAATGAGAGAACGTGCTGTAAAAATAGAGATTGCGATGCTGGCGGTGGTGGTTGTCGCTGCCGCTGTTTCGGCGATAAGACCGCACAGCTTTGCCGTGTGGATGACTGAGATATTCTGGGTGGCGGGGCTCGTGGTTGTGCTGCTTGTGGCGCGGCGGATGTTCCGCTTTTCGCTCGCCGCGTATGCGTGCTTCTTCGTATGAATGATGCTTCAGACGGTTGGCGCGCACTACACGTTTGAACTCGTGCCGATGGACTGGCTCAAGGAGCCGCTTGGACTCGTTCGCAATCCCTACGACCGAATCGCGCATTTCACCGTCGGCTGGTTCGCCTTTCCGTTCGCCGAACTGTTTCTATGGTAATATATACGCGACATGCTGGAGCAAGGAAGAACTCTGCGAAAGAGGACGTGTAATGACAATGAATGCTCGGAAGAATCTTGCGTGCACCGTCGTGACAGTGGCAATTGCGGCGATTTCCGCAGCAGCCGCTGCGGAGGAACCGGCTAAGAGCGTGGATGCGGCGCCGCGGCCCGAGAAGTGGGCTGTGCCGATGACGCGCGCGGGCGTTCCCAATCTGCACAAGGTCTCGGACAAGCTATACCGCAGCGCCCAGCCGACGGCGGAGGGGATGACAAACCTAGTTGCGCTCGGAATTAAGACAGTGGTGAACCTGCGCGACAACCATTCCGATTCGGACGAGATAGGCGGCCTTCCGCTGAAGGCGCGTCGCATCGAGGTGTTCACCGGGAACATGAAGGACAAGTACGTGACGGATTTCCTCGCAATCATGGACGACACGAACGCCGTGCCTGTTTTGGTGCATTGCCAGCACGGGGCGGACCGCACGGGAACTATGTGCGCGATGTACCGCATCATGCGGCAGGGCTGGACGGCTGACGACGCGATCGACGAAATGAAGAACGGAGGCTACGGCTACCATTCCATCTGGGGCAACCTCCCGCGCTTCATCCGCAAGTCATCTGAGCGGCTGAAGCAAAAGTGAAATTGGACAGGATTAACCCTAAAAACGGCAGTTCATTTTTTGACGCAGAAGCGCAGAGACGCAAAGTGCGCAGAGAATGAAATTTGTTGTAAAAATGCTGAATTCCAAACTCTGTCCGAGAGCATGAGCCATCACCAATTGAGTGAATGATGTTGTCAGCGCCTACAAGGAGATGTCTTCTCAAAATGCATAAAACTCTTCGCGTTCTCTGCGTCTCTCGGCACTCGCTCCGCTCGGCTTGGCTCGCTACAAAACGCGAGCCCCGCTTGTGCGGCGGTTACGCGCCTCTGCGTTAAACACTACCCCATCCAACTACCGAATATAGGTTGAAAACAATCCTGTCTAAACTCGAACTGAGGTTCCCAACGAAAGAGAATCTTGCTGGGCATTGCCTTTCGCGGAGGTTGTATGGTATAATCCCAGCAAATCATGCAGAAAAAGGAGAATGATGAATATCTTTGAGAATCCTGTATTGGCACGGGGAATCGCGATTGCTGCAGCCGGCGTCGTTGTGGGGTTGCTGCTTTCGTTTGGCAGGGGGATTGTCCGACTTGTTTGGAAATACAAGCAGGAGGCCGCCACTATGCCCGTGGAAGAGATTCTTCCTGCGATGGCGTTGGCTGGTACGCCCATCACCAAGGTCTTCTATGCAATAGTCGTGGCTGTGGCTCTTTCACAGCGAAATCTTGCGGCGGGCGAGCTTTCGATTGGGTCGACTTTCGCCTGTGGAGCGTTTGCGCTCGTCGCTGTCGTGCAGGGCGCGGTTGCGGCAAAGTTGATAAACACGCCGGCGGCGAAGGATGGATTGATCGGCTCGTTTCAATTCAAGATGGCGATACTTGGCGGAATCGAGACTTTGGCCATATTCGCCCTTGTCGGCACCATCGTCTTCTCTGCGCGGTTTTCCACATGAGAGGTAAGGAGTCGTTTATGGAAAAGAAGAATGCCAATTGTTCATCGACGAGTCATAAGGTAATTGGCTCAGGGTGTGGCATTTTCGTCGCTCTCCTTTTCGCTGCTCCGCTCGCGCTCATATATTACTTGTTCTTTTCTGCTAACGCGGTTGGAGACTTTCGAGCTAAAGGTTTTGTTCTTCTGGCGATTTCCACCCTTGCCTTTGGCTTCGGCATATTTCTGGGCATCCGAGATGCAGTGCGCCGGTGGCGGGAGATATCGAAGATACAGGAAATCCTTGGCGCAATGACCGACGAGGAACGAAAGGAATTTGACGACGCCATCGTTCAGGGAGATGTCGAGCTTCGTACCGATGAAACTGGCAAAACCCATTCCATTCCGCTTGATCATTGATCTGTAGCAGGGAAAGGGCGCATTTGCGTTGTTCACCTGTCTCGTATCGAAACTCCGATGGCTGGGAAAGGGGCTACGCTACCGCTGCGCCTAATGCTCCGCGCCATGCAGCCAAACGTCATCGCCAACGAAATGTCAGTTTTTTGGGCGGCATCTGCGATGCCGAGGATATATTATGATGTCCAAAGTACACATGCGGCGAAGCCGCAGCAACAAACATAACCCGCGTGGAAAGCGGTTCTGTGGTGCGAAGCTCCAGGCGCAGCGGTAGCGGAGCCATTTTAACAACCCTCGGAGTTTGATCTTATCTTGAAGAGGAAAAAGCTTGGTGAATTACGGAGATACGCCACAGGGAATTATTGCTAAACGCGCAGTTGACTTTTGTTTCTGAAATGCGGTATAATATACGCGTATAAGAAACAAAGTCAATGAACTACATTACTTTCAGAGAGCGCTTCCACGATTATGCCTGCGTGTCGACCGAGCAGGTTTTGGCAGCGTTTCCCAACTTTGACAGGGGCAATTACCTGACTTGGCTTGGCAAGGGATACATCAAGCGCCTTAGGCGTTCGTGGTATGCGTTTGCCGATGTTGCCAACAAGCCGGGGATTGGCGAATACTTTGCGGGCAAGATCTATTCGCCGAGCTATCTTTCCTGCGAGCATGTGATGGCGCGCGCAGGACTGATTCCTGAATCGGTTGTGCAGTTTACTTCGGTGACCACGCTCAAGACGGCCTCGTTCAAGAACGACTTCGGCGAGTTCTCGTATCGAAGCGTCAAGCCGCAGTTGATGTTTGGCTATGGCGTGGAATCGGTGGGCGACGGATTGCCGGTCAATGTCGCGACACCGGCGAAGGCGCTTTGCGACTTCCTTTATCTCAACGCGCAGTATGACACGCCAGACGAAATCGAGGCGTTGCGCTTTGATCCTGATGTCCTCGCGGAGATTGCCTCGAACGGCGACTTGGATGGGGTGGTGGCGCGCTTCGGCTCTCACGCCCTCGCGCGGAGGATGCGACTTGTAAAGGAGGTGTATGCGCTATGATCGCGCTTGAATCGATAAAGGGGTTCTTTCCAGAGGAACTTCGTGCCGGACAGTTTGCGAAGCATATCCTAAAGGAATATGTCGAGTGCCTTGCGCTTGAGTGGATTGCGAGAAGCCAATGGGTGCCCCGTCTGACATTCATTGGCGGCACGAATCTTCGCCTCACCAAGGACATTGACAGATTCTCCGAAGACCTCGACTTTGACTGCAAGGATCTTGAGCCGGAAGAATTCGTGCGTTTCACCGATGCGCTCGTCGCACATCTTAGGCGCAACGGGCTTAATGCCGTGTCGAAGGAGAAGGCGTCAGATCGGCTAACGGCGATGCGGCGGAGTATCCTTTTCCCGGGTCTTCTGCACGAGCTGGGGCTTTCGGCCTTCAAGGAAGAGCGGTTTATGATGAAGGTTGAGGCGCAAGACCAGGGGCGGGAGTACAAGCGGGTCTCGGCCGACATTCGGCGATGTGGCTTTTTCTTTCCTGTGACCGTGCCGAACGAGGCCACGCTCTGCGCCATGAAGTTGTCAGCGCTTTTGACGCGCGGTAAGGGGCGAGATTTTTACGATGCGATTTTCCTTTTACAGCGCACGGAACCAGATTATCCGTTCTTGTCTGCCGTGCATCCAGAAGTCACCGACCTAAAGTCACTCAAGGCGGCGTTGACGGCAAAGGCGAAGTCTGTCGATCTTGAGCTCAAGCGCCGCGATGTCGAGCATCTCCTTTTCCATCGCGAACGCGCAGAACTCGTCACTCGCTTCCCCGCTTTCGTCGATTCGCTGTAAAGGATGGGCAGTTTTTTAGACAGGATTAACAGGATCAAGAAGGAACAAGCGGAATGAATGGGCGAATGAGATATGTGATTATAGCGGTAGCGGCGATTGTCAAGGTGGCGGCAATCGGAGGATGCTCCATGCTTGCGATGCGCTTTTTGTGGGAGATCAAAGGAGAAAGGCGTGATGTGATGATTGAGTGTCCCGCATTTGACGGCGGGCGTCTTGCGGAAGCTTCTTTTCTTGCGGATAGCATGGTGCCGAACAAGGCGACAGACATAAGGCTTCATCTTAGCTACAGTCGCGGCGGATTTATGGGCGGTCCCAAAGACAGGTTTGGTGGGCTTGGCGCATTTGCAGATATGCGTTGCAAGGTTTCCATGGAAGGTTTAATGGAGTTTGCCAAAAAAAGCTCTTATGAGTTTCAGTCAGAGTCTATTGAGAAGAATGCCTGCACAAATGGGCCGGAAGTGTCATTCATCGACGACGTGTGGCGTAAATACAACCCTGGTGATGTTCCCTATCCTACGAAATTCCTTGCCTATAATTTCATCCATGGAAATTGTGGCGGCTATTCGTTCTTGTATGATGTTGACAATGAGACGCTCTATGCAACATTCGGGAGTAATTGATAGCGAAAGATGAAAACTAATATGCAGACGATGAGTAAAACGGCATTGGCTGAGATCTCGATGCTTGCGGTGGTGGTTGTCGCTGCCGCTGTTTCGGCGATAAGGCCGCATAGCTTCGCCGTGTGGATGACGGAGATATTCTGGGTGGCGGGGCTCTTGGCGGTGCTGCTTTTGACGCGGCGGATGTTCTGCTTTTCGCTCGCCGCGTATGCGTGTTTCTTCGTATGGATGATGCTTCAGACGGTTGGTGCGCATTACACATTTGAACTCGTGCCGATGGACTGGCTCAAGGAGCCGCTCGGGCTCGTTCGCAATCCCTACGACCGAATCGCGCACTTCACAGTCGGTTGGTTTGCTTTTCCGTTTGCCGAACTGTTTCTGCGGAAGGGCTGGGTCAGGTCTGCGGCGCTTGCCGCGTTCTTCGCTGTCATGACGGTCGTGGCGATGGCGGGATTGTGGGAACTTGTCGAATGGCAGTATGCTGTCATCGAAGGCGGCGACGCGGGCGCAGCATTCCTCGGTTCGCAGGGCGACATATGGGACGCGCAGAAGGACATCCTCTGCGACACCCTTGGCGCACTCTGCGCCTCGACGCTGTTCCTGTGCAGTATGAAGAAAAGAGGTAAAGAGCGATGAGCATTTTCCCTAAGAAAATATCATGGACCGAACCTTGGGATTGGGAAGTCCGCAAGGAGAGGATTCGCCAGGGTTATAAGGAGCTATATAAAAATTGGGTGCTTTTTCTAATATTGTTTGCCGTTAGTGTCGCTATCGGCGCCTGCTCAAGGATAAGCAAGCAGATAAACAACATAGAGGCGCAGGAATCGCTGACATGCGGACAGATAGTCATTGCTATCGCTATACCTTTCTTTGGCTATGGTGTGCTTTTCCTCTGCTTTCCATGTTTGTTTTATGTGTTTCCGCAAGGTATCCAAGTTACGGAGAAGGGCGTATTCTTCCAAACCGGCAACTCGGCGAGCAGAATTGATGTAAAGGACATTATATCCCTCTCGTTTGAAACGCGCGATGGACGGCGCTACTTTGTCGTCAAGGCCAGGGATAAGAAGGGGCTGCCACACGAGCGTCTTGCATTGATGGCGAAGAAGGGTGTAACCGAAGAAAATGTGCGGCGCTTTCTCTACGACGTCAACCTCGCCCATCTGTATGTCGGTTCCAAAGGCGACACAAGGGAGGCGACGGAGGGTTTTAGACAGGATTTACAAGATTTACAGGATTAAGAAAGGAATGGAGTAATGAGGAAAATACTATTTGCCGCGATTGCAGCTGTGATGGTGTGCGGTTGCGTGAATAACGATTGTTCGGAAATGCTTCCCGTTCGTGAAGTGTTCGGGGCGAAGTTTGACGAACCTTGGGGAGGGGAACTTATGCTTAACGATCTTGGTCGTGGCGGTGCAGATGATGTCAGCGAGTGGCAAGAGCTTGAGCAGTCTTATGTCGTTTGGACAAATGATGTGCAGCTGTCAAGATTTTGTGGTCGTGGCTATGATTATAGCGATACCGCATGTAACGGAGTGGAAGACCCAAGGCGTGGAGGACCATTTGACGGGAAAGACGCCTGGATGGTGTCGGTGATAGCCGACAAGTCAACTGGGATGATAT
>JAEEGK010029010.1_pt1 | contig 11063 bp, 8 predicted proteins | sample 8958771 | NCBI WGS metagenome assembly JAEEGK01 (sample SAMN16246547, study PRJNA631951) | gut metagenome | biome: gut microbiome; feature: rumen; material: SC-attached | host: Bos | place: Iran: Karaj | collected 2018-10 | reverse complement strand
GCAGAACCTCCTCGTCTGTAAATCCCAAGAGTTCCTGCAGCAGTTGAGCATCCGGACATGCCATCTGTACCTGAAACTTGTTCACTTCCGGCGCTTGACCTGAGATCAGTTCTTTATAGAGCTCTGTATTAGGAATTGCCTCTGTTTCCAGATAGTGCTTGTCATCATACAACGCAAACAGCTTGGCCAATGCAGAAACTCGCGGTGCGCCTTTGCTGTTTGCGATAGAAACAATGCCGTGGCTGTATCCCAGAATACAGTACGTAAACCATTCGACTCCGTTGTCTGCGATCTCATCCGGTTGTAGGACCTCATAGGTGAGATTTGAACTATAGTCCCGTTTTTGCATGCTGTTGTTTGGCCGCTTCTTGCTCAATCGGGCAAAAAGGTATTCCTGCGTGTTTTCGAGAATGTCCAGGGTCATTGGCTCCACGTGTTCCATATCATGCGTCAATTTGATTGCATCATTTTTGGACTCGCGGTCAATAATGTTCTGAAACAATGCTTTGTATGCAGATACAGGAACAGTTGCTTTTGTTGCAGTCTCAGAGATTACAACCTTATAGAGATAGACGCTCTTTTGCGGCATATTTCTTTCTCCTCGCATCTAATAAAAGTAAGCATAATTATGCCTATTTTCATTTGACAATTGGATTCGCGGTTTTGCAACACATGAAAACATATTTATAACAATTTTCCAAAAACGGCATGGTGTGGCATTGCCCGTGCAGATATAATGATAATTGGAGATATTTACATAGAAATGGGGGTGTGATGCAAAGCAAAAAAAGAATAGCCCATATACATCTGAAGCAACAGACGAATGCCCAATAACGAGTAAACCGAGGAGGTCTTATTTTCAACTTTCGCATAATAATCGCTGTTTTTCTGTCAATTTATATACGTAGTCTGATCACGCTTGCCTTGATTCTCCAATCACCCTCAACGGTCTTGGCGAAAGTCCAAGCACTCTGCATCAACCGAGCCATACGGTCAACTAAATTTATGACTAAACCAACCAGTTGGCTTCCGTTACCGACAGTCAGATTGTATCGATTTGCAGGTCCACCTATACTGTTTTCGGAATCCTCCGGACGATGAAAACCTATCTGCGCAACTTTTGATTCAAAAAGCATGGTAGATTTCGTTAAATGAAATGGTAAAGAAAAACTATAATTCTATTTCGTGCTGGTAAGAAGGGAAAGCTTGGATAATACAAATTTATATTAGGAGAGCATAAAATGAACAACCATAATTCAAAAATCACCAGTTTAATGACAAACACGATTGCGAAAAAAATGATTGCTATTATTTCTATTTTGTGTATAGTATTATGCGTAAGCCCTATAGCAAGTGCACAAACGTTTAGCGATGTACCGTCAAATCATTGGGCGTATACGGCAATTGATTATGTAAGCACAAATGGATATATGATAGGAACTGGAGGCAACAACTTTAGCCCCGATATGGTCGTAACAAAAGCGCAAATAGTGACTACATTATTTAGGGTTGCGGAGACCCCAGGAACGCCGAATACTCAGCCGTATTCCGATGTTCCAACAAACAAATACTATTATACCCCAGTTTGTTGGGCATACCATAAATCATTATCTCAAATTCTCCAAACAAGCTCGACACTTTTTTCCCCAAACAATACTGTTACACGTGTAAAAATAGCTGTATTTCTCTGGAAATTTGCACAGGTATGTAATTGGGCAACGAATGAAATACCATCAATTTCATTGCCATTCAATGACATTAGCAGTTTATCTTCAGAACAGAAAAACGCCATTAAGTGGTGTTTTGCTAATGAAATTATGATTGGAGTCTCAGAAACATCTTTTTCCCCATACACTACTGTAACACGGGCCCAGCTTGCGGTGATTATTTATAATTTAGATGAATATATCTCTTATGGAAAAGCATTTTGCGTTGGTACAAACTATAACGATAGCAATGGGATTGACACATCTATTGATGCGACGAATGCACGAAATAGTTATGAAGCATTAGGTTATAATGTAAACTGCGTAACAGTTCCTACGGTTACCAATATGCGTAATAAGCATAGTATAAAAAGACACATTCTGTTTTTTAGTGGTCATGCAAATTATGATCATATTGCGTTCAACTATATGCAGTATGGAGGGCAATACAAGACCGGAGTTTATTATTCAAACAATTTTGATTCCTCAACATCGGGATATAAATACGTTGGAATAAATGGAAACATGGATTTTGTTAAGCTTGCCGTATTTGCGGGATGTAACACCGCGTTGGGAGATGACAATATAGCAAAACGCGCTCGCGACCAAGGAGCTAGGATATCTATAGGCTGGAATGACACAGTATACGCAGGCTCTCACACTAATTGGCTGAATCGTTTTAACTCCAGATTAGCAATGGGAACTACTATAGGGAGCGCATTGGTTTATGCTGATTCATTCATGTATTTACCGGGCAGTGGCGTGAATGACTATTCCATTTACAGCCATGACACACTGGGCATTACTGATTCTTTAGTCTTAAATTTAGAAAATCCTGATCTGCCTCAGAATTCATATGGCCAAAACCCGAACGATATACTATCAAAATATGGCGGTACAACTACTATAGCTAATCAAGACTATGCCATGGAAGTTGCAAACATTATTAGTAGTATAGTTGACGAGTTTAATATTGATGAATATAATATAAGTGTTTATGAAAATGGCGATGGAAAGGTCACTCTTGAATATAGATGGGTACTTGAAGGATTTGAAACTAATTGTGGATATATAGGCATTATTATTTCAGATAAACTCGTTGCATTATACGACAATACCAAAGTTCTTTCAAAAGAGGGAAGAGCTAATGTTGCGATGGTGAGCGAACAGTTTGGAGCTTGTGAAGACAACTCTTCAGAAAAAAATGTCAGAATCAGAAATGACATATTAGCACCTACTCGAGATAAAAAAGGGGCATTATTGGTTGCATTGCAATTAGCATTGGAGCAAACTCAATCATCACCAGATAAAGAAGCTCTTAGTCAAACATACCATTACTATTATGACATCGATAATGAGACAGCAAGTATACTCGTATATACAACTTATTACTTTGATGGGACCAATAGCTTAGGGGTTGATTTTTATCAGTATCCCATATCTACAATGGAGGACTTATATGATGAGATACAATAAGGCAATTCTTATCCTATTGCTTTTTTCATTTACCATGTTTTTATGCTCATGTAAAGCAGTGAAGGATGCAGTACCTTCCGAACCGAGAACAATTGTATTTGACGACCGTGTTTATTCAGAAGTCGAACAAGAAACCGTACAAGCACTCAGCTTGACGGTGGAATCAAGTGAGGGCTTAACAGCTATAGGAGAAGCTGAGGACCAAGAAAGCGGTTCTTCACTAAAAGCTTTTATATATCCGGATACAAGGTATCCTAATCTTATCGTTATATGCATAGACGATCAACCGAAAATCTATCAGTTTTCGAATTTTAAATCGTCCTATTGTGCAGACATAGAAGAAGTGAAAAATATCTATGGCTTTAAAAATTCCGAAGCTATTTCTAAGATAAGCGTTAGCAAGCAAAATGTATATTCAATGATAGGCGACGAGCATTTGATTACAGATAGAGTAGCAATCAATTCGTTTTATGAAGCGCTGAATTCACTAAAACCAATCAGTGAAGGGTATAGGGAGGAAGTGGATTCACTGCTTTTCCCATCGTATTATCTAAAAATCTATCTTAGCAATGGTTTTTCCCTGACCGTTGAATACTATCCACAACTTGAGCATCTCTATCATGGAAACACATTTTATACTTATGAAAAGGCAATGTCCAGCTGGCTTGCCTCGCACACATAAATAGCTTAAGATAGCATAGGGATCGGTTGGTTATATAGGAGGAAGCTGCACCGTGGCAATACGCCAGCAATCAGTCGAGGAAAAAATCGGCCAGCCATGACTTGGCAATGTTGTTTGGGTTTACAGTCATCGAAGTAAATGCGCCTTCGTAATGGCCTGGATAATTGCGGACCGAATGAAGAGCAGACAAAGTGGTTACAAGAATTGTTTGCGGGATAGATAGTTGTGGAAGGTCCCACGAAGCGCATCTATGTTAATGATGCGTTTCGTGGGATTATTAATTGTTCCCTATTTGGGGCGGTGGCGCTGGTAGCAGCCTTCCCAGATGTAGTCGTCCAGGCCCTTATACTGGGGGTCCCAGAGGTAGGTCCCGAAGTGGAAGCCCATCTGACTGAGCAGCTCGGTGAGACTGCGGTAGCCGTTTTGGACGTGCTCGTTGGTAGCGAGGTCCATATCGAAGGCTGTCTTGATCTCCTCCACGCCCTCCCTGCGAAGCGCCTCCAGCGCCTTCTGGAGCTGGGTCAGCGCATTGACGCCGGGAACGGCGAGCACCGTTGCCCCGGTGAGGGTGTGGATCACATCGGCCTTCATAGGCCCTTCCGTGAGGATGATTCTGGCCGTCGGCCTGCCTGCGAGATGGACCCAGCCTTCGGCGCGGCAGCCGTCGGGCTTCTCCGCACTGGAGACCCAGCGGAACTTCCGGCGGGAGACCTGGTCTCTCCGGATCTGGAGGCCCTGAATCTGCCCGTGGGTATTGCGGACCGGGATCAGAATCCCACGCTGCTCATGGATGAAGGTCCACGCCCCAGACTCAGTCCGGTAGAAGCCCGGCACACCGGCGAGATATAAGCCCTCGCCCTGCATTTGTTTTGCAATGGCCGCTGAGCCCAGGATTGGCGTGGTTTTGTATCCCAGTCTGGAGATCTCCGCCTCGGTCAGACCGCGGGCGAGCAGATTCTCCAGATGGTCCGGCGCCAGGGTCAGCTTGGAGAGCAGGGCCATGTAGGTCACATGCCGGGTGTCCACATCCGTGAGCGGGCACTCATGCACCACAGGCGCCTCCTGCCTTCTTGCCGGACGGACAGAGGGATTGCCCAGCTTTTCGATCAGAATGTCCCGCACCTTCTCCCGGGGAACCCCGGTGCAGATGGAGTACAGATCGAAGATGCCGCCGCTGGCGCCGCAGCGCGGACAGCGGAAGACGTCCTTCTGCAGGTTGATGTTCAGATGCTTCTTGCGGGGATCCGTGTCACAGCAGGGGCAGGTCACATAGTAGGAGCTTCGTCCATAGGGCGGCTCCGGGATGCCAAGCAGCGGAATCACGTCCGCCATGTGGTAGAGTTCCATGTCGCGTCCTTTCCGGGGATGGCCATTGCGGCCATCCCCTCTGTTTTTCTTAACTCGCCTGCTGTACCGCATACTCGCAGATCCTCTGGGCCGCGGCGCGAATCGTCTCGTCGCCCTGGTACTTGGTGGCAAGCCAGCGCAGCGCGCCGGGGTCAACGGTCAGTACCTCCCGGAGGGATTTACCGCTGAACTTGGTGATGGGACAGGGTGTGGCCATGGCCTGCTCCAGAAGCTCCTCCTCGGTGGGCTCCGGCTTGGCCGGGGCGACCTCGTAGGCCTCTTGGATCGGTGTGACGGGAGCGGGCTCCGTTCCGGCCCCAAACTCATTCGGGGCTACGGACTCGAATTCCTCGCCCGCCATGGCGAACTGCAGACCGAAGCCGGCATTCCGCAGGGCGATGCCGATGGCCGCCGTCTGCGCCCATTCTCTGGGAGAAACGGAGGGCTTGTCCGGCGCTTCGCCCCGGGATGCGCTGGCCTCCGCCAGATAGCAGTCCGCGGGATCCTTGTAGCTGGGATAGACCCGGGCGGTGGCCACAAAGCAGTCCTTGCCGGGCTCCGTAGTGACCGCGATCTTTCCCTCGGGGTACTTCATGCGGAACCAAGCCATCTGGATCATCACGGGCAGGCGCTTGCGCACCTCTCCGCTCCCCAGATCGGTGAAGTCCACGGCAAAGGGCGCGGGGTCAAAGCCGTCCACAGCGTTGATTTTGGCGATCTCCGCCAGCATGGTATTTTTGTCAGCCATTTTTCTTTCTCTCCTTTACTGAAGCTGAATGTGGATGTAGGTTTCCCGATACTGAAGCCAGATCGGCAGGAAGGTGTTGACCAGCTTGCAGACGGCACCCTTGTACTGATCCGGGGTGCTGACCTTGAAGCTGGAGAACTGACGCCGGTTTTCTCTGACCACCCGCAGAAGGGATTCCTCCGCGGTCTGGCGGCGCTTCATCCCGGCCTCGTCCGCCCGGGAGCCGAACTTGCGTTCTCCCAGCAGGAGCTGGATGTAGGCGTCCACCAGCTGATAGTGGAAGGCCAGCGTCTTGCCGTCATTGCTGACGGGAGCGGTCTTGCAAATGATCTGGAAGGTGTCGATCACATCCACACGGTAGTTGAGCTCCAGCATGGGGAGCAGCGTGTCCACGGGGAGCTTGCCGGCTGCGCTCTGGGCGTTCCAGGCGCTCTGGCGGAGTCTGTATTGTTCTAACACGGTAGCCATAGTTATAGATCCTTTCTGTTTTCAGATTTGATTGTCCGCAGCCGGTGGGCCAGGCAGGTGCCCCGGCGCTCGGCGTCAGTGCGGCTGATGGCCATGCACAGGGCACGGCGTTCGCCCACGATGATGACCTTTTCCTTCCCGCGGGTGATGGCGGTGTAGACGAGAGGCCGGGTGAGCATGATGTAATGTGCGGTCTGCAGGTTCAGGATCACGGAGCGGTACTCCGCGCCCTGGGATTTGTGGACGGTGGAGGCGTAGCCCAGATCCAGCTGGTCCAGCATGGACAGGTCGTATTCCGCGATCCGACCGCCGAAGTTCACGTGGAGCAGGGTGTCGTCGCCGTCTTCATGGATGGAGGTGATGTAGCCGATGTCGCCGTTGCTCACGTCCCGGAAGTTCCGGGTCTGCATGACCTTGTCCCCGCAGCGGAAGACGCGGCTGCCGCAGCTGACCTCGGCCTTGCCGGGCATGGGCGGATTCAGCAGATCCCGCAGCCTCTGATTGAGGGCGTTCACGCTGGTTTCCGTCTTCTGCCGGTAGGGCGTCAGCAGGGCTACGTTGTCCACGCCGCAGCGGCGGACCTCCTGCAGATAGAGCTGTACCATGGTCTCAGCGGAATTCGGGAGCTGGGGCGAGTTCACGAACTGAAAGTCCGAGCCGTACTCCAGGGCCAGATTGCCGTGACGGATGAGCTTGGCGTTGATGGCGATCCGGCTGCCCTCCCGCTGGCGGTAGACCTTGTCCAACCGCACCACAGGAACACAGCCGCTTGCGATCATCTCGCTCAGCACCGCGCCGGGGCCGACGGAGGGAAGCTGGTCGGCGTCGCCGATCAGTACCACCTGACAGCCCGGCTTGACCGCGTCAAAGAGGGCGCTTGCCACATAGATGTCCAGCATGGAGATCTCGTCCACCAGCAGCAGGTCTGCGGTCAGCGGCGTCGGCGTGCCGAAGCTGCCGTCGTCGCCGGCGTAGAGCCCGATGGCCCGGTGGACCGTGGAGGCGGGATGTCCGGTGGATTCCTCCATCCGTCTGGCTGCCCGCCCGGTGGGCGCGCAGCAGACGATGTGAGCCTTTGGATTGTGCTTTTGATAGATGTCCAGAATGGCCTTCTGGATCATGGTTTTGCCGGTGCCGGGGCCGCCGGTGATGACGGTCAGGCGCTCGGTCAGGGCTGTTTCGATGGCGGCCTTCTGTTCTGCAGCAAAGCGGATTTTCAGATGTGCTTCCTCAGCAGAGATCTCCTCATTGATATCCACGATGGAAGAAGCTCCGTTTTGGACACTTTGCGCAAAGATTTTTTCTGCCAGGTGCTGTTCCAGCCAGGCGGTGCGCTCCCGGTAGACGAAGCCGAGATAGGAGGTCAGCCGACCGTCCGCCAGCATACGGGCGGCGCGGTTGGCCAGCATCTCCTCCGTCAGCTCCGGCGTGTCCAGGAGCAGCAGGCAGGCGGAAATGAATTTGTGCTTGTCCATGCACAGGTGGCCTTTGCTCTCCGCGTCAGCCAGGGTGAACAAAAGCGCCTGATCCACCCGTTCCGCCGAGGCGCGGGGCAGCCCCATGGACATGGCGATGCGATCCGCCGTGTGGAAGGAGATGCCCGCCACCTCGCAGAGACGGTAGGGATGGTTCTGGACGATGTTCAGCGTCTGTCTGCCGTAGATCTCAAAGAGCTTGACCGCCCGGTTGGCTGTGATGCCGTGGGGCGCCAGAAAGGCCACTACGTCCCTTGCCGCCCGGTTTGCCAGGTAGGAGTCCCGGATGCGCTTGAGCCGGCCGGGGCCGATGCCGCGCACGGTGAGCAGCTGGTCCGGGTCGTGATCCAGGATGTCCAGGGTCTGATCCCCGAAGCACGCATAGATCTTCTCGGCGACCTTTGGCCCGACGCCCTTGATCTGCCCGGAGGTAAGATACGCCAGGATCCCTTCCCGGGTGGGGATCAGGATCTCGTCGTACTGCTCCACCTCATACTGCATCCCGTGCTTGGGGTCCCGCTTCCAGGAGCCCTTGAGCTCATACCGGAGATTCCCGGAAAGCGGCAGGCAGAAACCCACCGCCTTGATCTGAGTCAGCGGTGTTCCGCTGCTTCCCATCAGCTTCTCACAGGGCCGGTAGATGGCCACCATATAACTGGTGGGGGTGACAGCCTGAGCAGTTTTGGGATAGACCAGGCGTTCAAATTGACAAAGCATAGGGACCTCCTACAGCGGGGCTACGGTGACGTGAAGCTTTCTGCTTTCCGAGGCGCGAAGCACGTCGGCGTGCACCGTGGGGTATTTCTTTTTGAGCTCAGCGGAATCCACGCGTCGGGTAGTCTTGGTCACAAAGTCGATGAGCAGCTTGTCCGTGGTGGTCTCCAGGACCCCATGCTCATGCTCCTTCATCAGCTCCGCGATCTGCACGCTGTGGGCGGCGATCTCCTTGCGGTATCGATCCGCCTCGGCGGTGCATTCGGCCACCTTTTCCTCCAGCACAGCAATGCGCCGGAGCTTGGACTCGTACTTCCTCCCGATCTCAATGGTGGGAGTGCCGGGGACGCTGGGCCCGTAGATCCGGGCCAGCGACTCCAGCGCCAGTTTGGGCGCCACACCGGACATGGTGGGCGGCTTGTCGTTCTCCAGGCTCCAGATCCATTCGTCCAGGCGCTCGAAGATCATGTCCTCCTTGGCCTGGTCCCGTTCTAGGAACGGGAAGGCCATATCGGAGTCGGGATTGTTCCCCCAGAGGGCGGCGAAGGCTCCAATGTCCACATCGGCCACAGCCAGGTAGAACCGAAGCTGCAGCTCATAGTAGATGGGATAGCTGTCGTTGGCCCAGTGGGAGGCGTTGTGGTAGGTGCAGGATTTGCACTCCAGGATGCCGGATTTGCCGTCGGTGCTTCTGGTGAAGCGCCGGTCGAAGTTGGCCAGAGCGTAGGGATGATCCGCGTGCTGGTAAAGATTGGTGTCGTCCTGGACCTTGTTGCCGGTCATCTGCTCAAACCAGTAGGCCGCCAGGGGCTCCAGCTGGTGTCCCATGGTCAGCTGATTGGAATTGAGCTTCTTCTGTGGCTTGGCCCGGCCCATTTTGATCATCCAGAGCTCCAGCGGCGTGGTCCAGGGGCTGAGACCGAAAATGGTTGCCACGTCGCTGCCGCCCACGGTGAAGGGGATGTTCCCCTTGGGCCCGTGCATGCGGCAGTCCAGCCAGCGCTCGTTGGTCATGCCTGCGGTATCGCAGAGAATGATGGGCGCGGCCATTCAGCTCACCGCCCTTGCTCTGTCAAACTCACTCCAGCGAAGGGACATGGCGCGGGCCAGGTTTTCTTCGATGGTCAGCAGCTTGCTCTCTGAGGTGTGCTCGGTTTTGAGAATGTAGGGGATCTCCTGCATGGCCATGAACACGTCATGAGCCGTGGCGGGGTTGTCGCCGTAGGCCATCTCAAACATGGCAATGGCCTCGTCGGCTGCCTTCTTCGGCATGCTGAGCTTTTTGCAGACCCGGGTCATGGCATTGACGGGATAGTCCAGATGGACCTCCATCAAAGCCTGGAGCTTGGAGACCGCGTCCCCAAACTGGGCGAAGAGCTGATCCATGGCCGACTCGAAGTCCGCAATCTTGCTCTGGTGCCTGTGATCCACAGCCACGCAGCTCCCGATGTGGATCGGGTGCTGGCTGCCGGTCAGCAGGGCCGAGACCTTGGCGGAGGCCACGCCGGTATCCGAGGTGATAAACCGGACGCCGGGTGTCAGTCTGCCCGCCATGGTTGCTTTGCCGTTGGCAGCCAGGAGCTTGGCGTAGGTGCCCAGCAGATCCTCCCGCTGGTCGGGAAGCTGCCAGGAAGCACTGGTGATGGCGTGGTCGGTGTAGCCAGCCAGGAAGACGTTCCCGGGGAATCTGGCGTCCAGCTTGGTTTTGAGGGTCCCCAGCAGCTCGCTGATGGGCAGCACAGAGTAGTCCACCGCGTCTCCGGAATGCACCGCGGAGATCTTCCCCTCCCGAAGGAGGAGAAGGGCTTCCGCGGAGTGGAGATGCAGGCACTCGTTGAGCACCGCCGCCAGGACGGTGCGGGACAGCTTCGGCAGAGCGGAGCCGGAGATTTTGGCCCGGTCCAGCAGACTCTTGTAGGCGGTATCCCGGATCGGGTAATAACCGTCGTAAAGGCCCATGGCCAGACCGAGACCGGCCTTGGTGTCGTCCACCGCCTCCTGGCTGCACTTGCCGGCGAAGGAGCTGTAGCTCAGCGGCGAGGACGCGTCCAGCGGGGCCACCGTCAGGCTGTTCACCCGGCAGCTGCGCCACTCAGTCTGGGCGTCCTGCTGTTCGTGAAAGTTCAGCATGGGCGTGAAGGCGTCAAAGGTGGTGGAGAAGGCGTCAAGACAGGAGTTCATCTTGTGCACCTCCCCTCAGATGTGGCAGTCAACGCCGACCAGAACGGCATCGTCGTCCAGCGCGTCGATGAACGCGTCCAGCTCCAGGGCCCAGGCTCGGGTGCTTTTGGCCTCCTGCTCCGCCTCCTGCACATTCTTGGGGCAGCGGAACGAAAAGCCGGAGTCCTCATAGCCGCCCTCCGCCAGATAACCGCCGGGGGTGAACTGGTACTTGCTGTCTGCGCAGCAGCCGTTCCGGTTGAGGAAGGTTTCCAGACTCTCGCCGT
>JAEEGK010029009.1_pt1 | contig 11063 bp, 10 predicted proteins | sample 8958771 | NCBI WGS metagenome assembly JAEEGK01 (sample SAMN16246547, study PRJNA631951) | gut metagenome | biome: gut microbiome; feature: rumen; material: SC-attached | host: Bos | place: Iran: Karaj | collected 2018-10 | reverse complement strand
TTGAATCCGATATGCTGATCATGCGTGTCGGCGTGAATACTGGTGGCAACGACGTTTTGCTCAACCTCGACAACGGTCTTGGTGTGACCCTTAAGGCAGATGTGCTCTATGGCGGTTCAATGGATGTTAACAATTAATAATAGGAGGACACAACAATGAAACATATCAGAATAATTGCAACCTTAGTTCTCATGGCAGTGCTGAGCTCAGCCTCGGTTGCCCAAATCGTGTCGCCCGTCGATTTCATGCGTTACAACCCCAGGTCGGTTAACGCCAATCCGGCCTTCTATACCCAGGACTATGGTTATTTTGACCTGATGCTGGGCGGTTATACCGTCGGTGTACAGAACATCGGACTGAAATACGACAAGTTCTTCCGTTTCAACAACGCTGGACAACCCACCGTGCTCGACCTCGATAACGGCGTGGCCAGCCTGCGCGACAAGAACTACATTAATACTTTTGTCAACGTCGACGTCTTCAACTGCGGCCGCCGTACCAAACATGGTTACTTCAACTATTCGCACCGTTTCCGCGAGGTGGAGTCGTTAACCTTTAACAAAGACCTCGTGAAACTGCTCGCCAATGGCAACTCCGCATTCCTCGGCGAAGCCAATCCGGCCGACATCCGTGTCAACGTCTCAGCCCGTATGATCCAGGAATTCAACTTCGGATACCAGATGTCCTTGACCGATCAGTGGAACATCGGCCTTCGCCTGAAGTTCTTGATGGGCTTCATGGATGTCAAGACCAACGCCTTGAACGCACAGCTTTACACCGATCCTGAGACTTATGCGTTGAAACTCATGTCAGCTGCCGATGTCAGAGCTACTTTGCCATACGAGTTTGTCATGGAAGACGGCAAGATGAAGATTGTCGACCGCCGTTTCAACCCCGCCACACTGTTCAAGAACTACGGTTTCGGCGTGGACTTGGGTGCTGAGTACAAGATCAACGACCAATGGGGTGTAGCCGCTGCCCTCAACGACCTCGGCTTCATCAAATGGAACAACCATTCCGTGAATTTCGTTGGTGAGATTAATGATGGCGGCTCTTACTATGATAACGGTGCCTTCGTTTTCACTGGCTTGACCAATGAACAGGTGCATGCGATGATGGAAGACGAGCATTTTGCCCAGAATCTGATGGATTCCTTGACTTCCTACTTCAGCCTGACGCCTCAAGCCCTTGCGGGTTATACTACTGGCCTTTATACCAATATGATGGTCCGTGGTTATTACGACCTCACTCCCGAGCATCGTTTCTCAGCCCAGTTCATGGGATATAACGTGGGAATGGGCATGAAGCCTGCCATGACCCTGGCTTATACCGGTTCGTTCAAAGAGCAATACGACGTGGTGGCAACCTACACCATGATGCCTGGCAGCTTCGACAATCTTGGCATCGGCCTGAGCGCCAACTTCGGTGGCCTGCTCATGTATGTGGCTACCAACAACATCTTCGGTTTCTTCAATCCTGCCAACCGCTCGCATCTCCATGCACAGTTCGGCATCTCGTTCACCAGCGGTGAGAAAGTCAGCCGCGCTGAAACCATCGTCATCAGAGACCAAGAGATGGAAGCCGAGTCGGAAGATTGATTCCCATCGAGATGACTTCCGCCTATATCTTTGCAGTCAGCCGTCACCGTCTGTTAACAGACGGTGACGGCTGTACTACTTTAGTGACCTTCAACGGCTGTCCCCTTCGCTGTAAATACTGCCTGAACAAGGTGTCCTGGGATCCGCTGAAGGGCCGTCAGTACACCCCCGAATCATTGTTCGAGGAAGTCAAGATAGATCAGCTGTACTTTCTGGCTACTCGCGGTGGCATTACCTTCGGCGGCGGAGAACCCCTGATGCAAGCCGAATTCATCAAGGAGTTTAGGACGTTGTGTGGTCCCCAGTGGCGACTGGTGGCTGAGACCAGCCTCAACGTGCCCTTGGACAATGTCAAAACCGTTGATCCTGTACTGGATGGCTATATCGTCGATATCAAGGATCTTGATCCTGCCATCTACAAGTCTTACACAGGGATCGACAACGCCTTGGTATTAAGCAATTTGGAATGGATTTTGCAATATGGAGACTCTTGTCGTGTCACTGTCCGTGTGCCGCATATTCCCAACTTCAATACGGATCAAGACGTGGCCAAGAGTAAGGAACGGCTGAAGGCGATGGGGGTGGCAAATATTGACGAGTTTAACTATATAATAAGGTGATATCATGGCAAAAGGCAAACAAACTTGCAAGATCCTGAAGGAAATCCGCAAGCAGATTGCGGCGGAGAACGACATTAAGTTGGTCATCGAGGAATGTACCTACCAAGGCGACTGCCTCGGCACTTGCCCAAAATGCGAGGCCGAAGTGCGCTATTTGGAGCGCGAGCTGGAGAAACGCCAACGCATGGGCAAGGCGGCGATGATCGCCGGTGTATCGCTTGGGACGATGCTCACGGCCGCATCCTGCGATACCGTTGAACCCATCATCCATGGGCCTCTCCCGGGTGAAATAACAACCACTGAATTGGTGGATCCGCCAATTCCGGAAAGGATTGAGGATACAATCAAAGAACCATTAATGGGCATCGTTCCGTGGTTCAATACAGAATACGTTTTCGATTCCGATACCTACAATAAACTGCTGAAGGACCATTTTGTCTTTCACGGCATGGAGAAAATGACGGTTGTCGGCGGAAAGATACGTTACGGACATATTGGAAACGGGAAAGAGTGCAACACTTTGGAAAAACTGGTGGAACAGGCAAGGGAATTCAGCGCACCCAGCTATCCTGGCGGAGAGCAGAAGATGCTTGAAGACATCGCCGACGAGTTGAAAGGGGAGCCTTTTTACGGCCATTATAACGGTGTTATGGAGGTTGCGTTTACGGTGACTCCAGAGGGTGATGCGGTGGATGTGATGATAGAGAAAAGCCTTGACCTAAACCTTGATGCCGCTGTGATAGCCTTCTTCCAGGAAAAGAGATGGGAGCCCGCCCGTTATGAGCTGAAAGATGGTGATGCTTCCCTGTTCGAATGCCGTTGTGTGCAAAAGATAATGTTCCCTTTGGATTAAATATTAATAAAAAAACAATAGAACTATGAAAAAAGGCAAACAAACCTGCAAAATCCTGAAGGAAATCCGCAAGCAGATTGCGGCGGAGAACGATATTAAGTTGGTCATCGAGGAATGTACCTACCAAGGCGACTGCCTCGGCACCTGCCCAAAATGTGAGGCCGAAGTGCGCTATCTGGAGCGCGAATTGGAGAAACGGCAGCGAATGGGCAAGGCGGCAGTCGTTGCGGGCCTTTCCGTAGGTTTGTTGGGCGCAAGTCAAGTGGCTTTGGCGCAGCAGCCGGATAGTTTGCGGATGGATACAATTGTTGAGGAAGAAGTGATGGTTGAGACATCGGAGTTTTTTGGGTGTATTGTGGAGACCATGCCTGCATTCCGTGGCGGCGAGCAAAAGTTGTTTGAATTCCTCGGGAATAATTTGGTCTATCCCAAAGAAGCCAAAGAAGCCGGCATAGAAGGCAAAGTGTTCGTTGAGTTTTATATTGAAAGAGACGGCACTGTATGTGATGCAAAAGTGCTTCGTGGCATTGGCTACGGCTGTGATGAAGAAGCACTCCGTGTGATAGGTCTAATGCCAAAATGGGAACCAGGTACCCAAAGAGGGAAAAGAGTCCGTGTGAGATACACATTACCCATCAATTTCAAATTATCAAAATAAGGAATAAAACTATGGCAAAAGGCAAACAAACCTGCAAAATCCTGAAGGAAATCCGCAGACAGATTGCGGCGGAGAACGATATTAAGTTGGTCATCGAGGAATGTACCTACCAAGGCGACTGCCTCGGCACCTGCCCGAAATGCGAGGCCGAGGTACGCTATCTGGAGCATGAACTTGAGAAACGGCAACGGTTGGGCAAGGCTGCAGTTGTGGCAGGGCTTTCCGTCGGTTTGCTGGGAGCGAACCAAGTGGCTTTGGCCCAGCAGCCAGATCCTCAGAGAATGGATACTACAGAGGTGATTTTGGAAGGGTGTGTGGTTCCAGAAATGGGCGAGGTGGGAAATCCAGAACATGAAGTTTATCAGATTGTTGATGAAATGCCTGAATTTCCAGGAGGCGAGGAAAAACTGATAGAGTTCGTGTCAAAGAATGTTGAATATCCTCAAGAAGCAAAAGAAAAAGGTGTTCAAGGGCGTGTTTTTGTGGGTTTCGTTATTGAAAAAGATGGAAGCGTTGGGAATGTCACATTGCTTAGGGGAATCGGCCATGGCTGTGATGTAGAAGCAGTTCGTGTCGTAAAAATGTTGCCGAAATGGAAGCCTGGAAAGCATAATGGTGAATTTGTTAGAGTGTCATACCAAATTCCTATCCTTTTCAAGTTGGAAGATCAACAGGATTGATTTCTCTTTCGTTTCGTAAAGAAAAAAGCCTTACCTTTGCAGCCGCAAAAGCGGTAGAGGGATTGGTGCTATTGTCACTACCCCAAGCCCTTTGCCGTCATTGCGGGCTTGCCCCGCAATCCCCTAAGCGATAAGGACTCCCTCTCGCGTAGGGGATGGCGGATGCTTCTCCGCCATGACGGATAAGGCTTGAGGGTGGTAAACCCCAGTCTCAGGTCTCGCAACCAACGATTAAACGATCAACAATTAAACAACACAATATGAAACAACTCATCGAATGCGTGCCGAATATCAGCGAAGGCCGCGACAAGAATATCATTGACCAAGTGACCGCTGAAATCGAGAAAGTGGAAGGCGTCAAGCTTCTGGATGTGGATCCCGGTATGACTACCAACCGCACCGTCATCACCTTCGTGGGCGAGCCCGAGCCTGTGTGCGAAGCCGCCTACCGCGTGGTGAAGAAAGCCGCCGAACTCATCGACATGAGCCAGCATCACGGTGCCCACCCGCGCCAGGGTGCCACCGACGTGTGCCCCCTCATCCCCGTGAGCAACATCACCATGGAAGAAGTGGTCGAGTATGCCCACAAGCTGGGCAAACGCCTCGGCGAAGAGCTGAACATCCCGATTTACTGCTACGAAGAGGCCGCCTACATCAAGGAGCGCCGCAACCTCGCTTATTGCCGCACGGGTGAATACGAGAGCTTGTCCTCGCGCCTCGGTACCGAGCAGTGGAAGCCCGACTTCGGCCCCAACGAATGGAACGAACATGTGGCCCACACGGGTGCCACCCAAGTGGGTGCCCGCGACTTCCTCGTGGCCATTAACTATAACCTCAACACCACTTCGACGCGCCGCGCCAACGCCATTGCTTTCGACGTGCGCGAGAAGGGTCGCCCGATGCGCGAAGGCGGCAAGGTGACCGGCAAGCCGATGAAGGACGAAAACGGCAAACCGATCATGATTCCGGGAACGCTGAAGGCCACCAAGGCCATCGGCTGGTTCATCGAGGACTACGGCATCGCCCAGGTGTCGATGAACATCACCAACATCAGTGTGTCGCCCGTCCACGTCTGCTTCGAGGAGGTCTGTGCCAAGGCTGCTGCTCGTGGCGTGCGCGTCACCGGCTGCGAAATCGTTGGCCTCGTGCCCAAGAAGGTGCTGATGGACGCTGGCAGGTTCTATCTCGCCAAGCAGCAACGCAGCCTCGGCGTGAGCGAAGAGGAAATCATGAAGATCGCCATCAAGTCGATGGGCCTCGACGACTTGAAGCCCTTCGACCCGAAGGAAAAGGTCATTGAATACCTCATCGAAGACCACAGCCAGAAGAAACTCGTCGACATGACCTGCACGGGCTTTGCCAACGAGACTGCTAGCGAGAGCCCTGCTCCTGGTGGCGGTTCCATCTCGGCCTATATGGGTGCCCTCGGTGCCTCATTGGCCACGATGGTCGCCAACCTGTCGTCGCACAAGCCGGGCTGGGACGAGCGTTGGGAGGAGTTCTCCAACTGGGCCGTCAAGGGTCAGGCCATCAAGGACGAGCTGCTTGAACTCGTTGATGAGGACACCAATGCCTTCAATAAGATCATGGATGCCTTCGGTTTGCCGAAGAAGACCGATGAAGAGAAGGCTGCCCGCAGTGCCGCCATCCAAGAGGCCACCAAGTATGCCACTCAGGTGCCTTTCCGCACGATGAAGGTCGCCTTCAAGGCTTTCGAGGTTGTCCGTGCCATGGCTGAGACGGGTAATCCGAACTCTGTCACCGATGCCGGTGTGGGTGCTTTGTGCGCTCGTTCGGCCGTGATGGGTGCCCATTTGAACGTCAAAATCAACGCTTCTTCGCTGAAAGATGAGGCTTTCAAGGCCGAAATCTTGAAGGAAGCCGCCGAAATTGAGGCTGAGGCTTTGAAGCAAGAGGCTGAAATTCTGCAAATTGTGAATAAGGTTATCGCAGGAGAATAAAATTTTGAAAAATTGGTTGCGGGTATTTGAAAAAGTTGTACTTTTGCAGCCAAATTTGAAAGGAAGATAAGCTATGTCAAAGAAACAGAAAGACGCACGCGTGAAGGTTATTCTCGAATGCACTGAACACAAGGCTAGTGGTATGCCTGGCACTTCGAGATACTACACTATGAAGAACAAGAAGAACACTCCAGATCGTTTGGAGTTGATGAAGTATAACCCGATTCTCAAAAAGATGACCCTCCACAAGGAGATTAAATAATTAGAGTTATGGCAAAGAAAGTTGTTGCTACCCTTCGTAGCTTGGACAAGACCTATAGCAAGATCATCAGAATGAAGCGTTCTGAGAAGACAGGTGCCTACTATTTCGAGGAGATTGTCGTTCCTGCCGACAAGGTGCAGGAGTACCTTGCTAAGAGATAATTTGCGTTAACCGCAGAACAACAGAGCTTTTCCATAACCTTATGGGAGAGCTTTTTTGTGTTTGTATAATCGGACACGAGTCGGCCCTTCGACAAGCTCAGGGACCTCAACAATTGACTACGTCGAATTATCATTTCAACGGTTAAACAATCAACAATTAAACAACAACACATCATGGGCCTATTCTCATTCCTAACACGAAAAAAAGAAAACAAGGAAGACCTCGACAAAGGACTTGAAAAGACCAAGACCAGTGTCTTCTCCCGTATCACCAAAGCCATTGTTGGCAAGTCGACTGTCGACGACGAAGTGCTCGACAACCTTGAAGAAATCCTCATCACCTCCGATGTTGGCGTTGAGACTACTTTGAAAATTATTGACCGCATCCAGGCGCGCGTGGCTAGAGACAAATATGTGGGCACTAGCGAACTCAACACCATATTAAAAGAGGAGATTATGGGCCTGCTTCAGGAGAACGAGTCGGGTGATGGCACCACCTTCGACATCCCTGCTGACAAGAAGCCGTATGTCATTATGGTTGTCGGTGTGAATGGTGTGGGCAAGACCACCACCATCGGCAAGTTAGCGCACAACTTCAAGAAGGCGGGTAAGAAAGTCGTGCTAGGTGCTTCCGACACGTTCCGCGCTGCCGCTGTCAGTCAGTTGCAGATTTGGGCTGAGCGGGTAGGTGTGCCTTGCGTCCAACAAGGTCAAGGCGCCGACCCAGCTTCCGTGGCTTTCGACACGGTGAAGTCGGCCGTAGCCCAGGATGCGGATGTGGTTATTATTGACACTGCTGGCCGTCTGCACAATAAGGTCAACCTTATGCGCGAGTTGACCAAGATTAAGACCGTTATGCAGAAGGTCGTTCCTGATGCTCCACATGAGATTCTGCTCGTGTTAGATGCCTCTACGGGTCAGAACGCTATCGAACAGGCCAAGCAGTTCACCGCTGCCACTGAGGTCAACGCCCTCGCGCTGACCAAACTCGACGGCACCGCCAAGGGCGGTGTGGTCATCGGCATCTCTGACCAGTTCAAGATCCCGGTCAAGTACATCGGTGTCGGCGAAGGCATTGACCATCTGCAGGTCTTCGACCGGAAGGCATTTGTGGATTCGCTGTTCGAATAGTGTTTCATCAAGATATTATATTTATCAAGAATTAGAGAATTTGAGATTATTTCATTTTGAGTCTACTTTTTTGAATTTATGAGGAATTTGAGAGAAAATCGCTTGCGATTTTCTCTTCTCAAATTCACTGAATCGAAGGTGCAAGACTTCAGTTTGCAAATTCTCTGTTTTCTCTAATTCTTGATAGAAAAAAAACGTGTAATGCGAAAACCTTCCTTGAACATCATCACTCTCGGTTGCTCCAAGAACAAAGTCGACTCGGAGCATCTGGCCGCTTTGTTGGAACACCGGTATGTGATTCGTTACGACTCAGATAAGAAGTCGGATGTGGTCATCATCAACACCTGTGGCTTTATTGGAGACGCTCAGGAGGAGTCCGTTGATACCATTCTCGAATATGCAGAGCTGCGCAAGCAAGGCAATATTAAGAAGTTGTACGTTACCGGATGTCTCTCGCAGCGTTTCCGCAGAGACCTGCAAGCAGAAATCCACGAGGTGGATTCCTTCTATGGTGTGGAGAGCGTCAACCTCATCGCCGCTGACCTGCTGAAAGAGGAACCACAGCCTGAGTATTGCAGTCGTCGCGTGCTGTCTACTCCTAAACATTACGCTTATCTCAAGATCTCCGAAGGTTGTAACCGCCGTTGCGCCTTTTGTGCCATACCGCTCATTCGTGGCGGTCATGTCTCGGTGCCGATGGACAACCTCATCGAGGAAGCCAAAGGTTTGGCGAAGCAAGGCGTGAAGGAACTCATCCTCATCGCTCAGGACTTGACCTATTATGGTCACGACATTGACGGTAAGTCGCATATCGTGGAATTGGTGAAGGCTCTTGCTGATATTGATGGTTTCGAATGGATTCGTTTGCATTATGGCTATCCGCTCGGTTTCCCCGATGAACTTTTAGATTTGATGCGCGAGAACCCCAAAATTTGCCATTACATCGACCTTCCTTTGCAGCACATCAGCACCCATGTTTTGCAGGCTATGCGTCGTGGCGTGGACCGCGAACAGACCATAGGTTTCGTGAAAAATGTGCGTAAGCACGTGCCCGACATCGCCTTCCGTACCACCTTCATCGTGGGCTTCCCTGGCGAGACCGAGGCCGACTTCGAGGAGCTCTGCCAGTTTATCAAGGATATGCGATTCGAGAGGGCAGGGGTGTTCGCTTTCTCGCCCGAGGAAGGCACGGCGGCCTACGAAATGAAAGACGATGTTCCCGACGAGGTGAAACAGGAACGTGTCGACAAGCTCATGGACATCCAGCAGAATATCTCGTTGGAGATCAATGCCCAACGTGTGGGCAAGACCGAAAAAGTGCTCATAGATCGTCTCGAAGGCGACTATTACATAGGTCGTACACAATACGACTCACCTGAGGTCGATGATGAAATCCTCATCTCTGCCGAAAAGAAATTGCAAATCGGGAATTTCTACCAAGTCAAAATCACGCAGGCGGATTTTTTTGATTGTTATGCGGTGGTGGTCGAATAGCAGCAAGGTCATCCCCACATGGGTCAAGTCAGCAGCTCTGTCATTCTTGCGTAGGATTGTGCAAGTGCAAGGAATCTATGGCTGCGATTTTACTATATGTCCATAACCCTTTTTGTCTACCTCTTCTTCGTCAATCTCATGGTCCTTGCTGCCCTATACGCCTTGGACAAATCGGAGTCGAATCACAAAGGAAGCAGTCGCATTCCCGAATGGACACTGCTGAGGGTGGCGCGCCAGAGGAGTTCAAGTTGCTGAACTAACTTTCCTTTTTATAAAACGCTATCAGCGCCTCCATGCTCTCGAAGGGCGTTTCGTCCATATCCATCCATTCGTCGTTTTCGCAGCGCTGCATCTTCCATCCCGTTACCGCTCCGTCCACCATCACGGGAATGATGCGCCGGTCAAGACCCAGATTGAAACCTTTTCCAATAAGCCCATCATACTTCTTGTTCATTTTGTCGACGATACCGCTCAGGCTTCCTTTTATGTTCTTGTTTGGCATAGGATTTCGTTTTATTCCATATTGTTCAAGGTGCAAAGGTAATAATAAAAACGTAATGTCTAACGATGACCCTATATATTATATAAGGTGTTCTGGTTTGGAATGTCCCAATTCCAAACATTTTGCCTCAGAAATCCTTCCAAAAACGGAGTCGTACGATTCCAAAATCTCGTCAAATAACTATCCAAACATTAGTTTTGTTTTGAAAAATGTGTTGAAATGTCGGAAGGATCAAAAAATATGTAAATTTTTCTTCTTGACAATCAGTGTAATAAAACAAAGATGAAAAATAAATGAAAAAAGTGCTTGCCAGTTCGGAAAAAGGTAGTACTTTTGCACCCGCTTTCGGAACGGAAGAGGGGACGAAGAGAGGGGAGACGGAAGCGAAGTTCTTTGAAAGTCTGAGGCCAGCACAAGACCTGCGCCGCGGGAGCGGCGCGAGGGATAGGAACCTTTAACAGAGGAACACCAAAGAGAACATCAAGGCGGAACCCGAGATTCAGAATAGAAATTTGAGTACAACAATATTACAACGAAGAGTTTGATCCTGGCTCAGGATGAACGCTAGCGGCAGGCCTAATACATGCAAGTCGGACGGTAAATGCCCCTTCGGGGGCATGAGAGTGGCGGACGGGTGCGTAACGCGTATGCAACCAACCCCGACCAGGCGGACAGCCGGTGGAAACGCCGGATAAGACGCCATGCGGCCCTGAGGGGGCATCCCCTTGTGGTCAAAGCGGAGACGCGGGACGGGACGGGCATGCGTGCCATTAGATAGTCGGCGGGGTGACGGCCCACCGAGTCGACGATGGCTAGGGGATCTGAGAGGACGGTCCCCCACACTGGTACTGAGACACGGACCAGACTCCTGCGGGAGGCAGCAGTAAGGGATATTGGTCAATGGCCGAAAGGCTGAACCAGCCATGCCGCGTGAGGGAATGAGGCCCTACGGGTCGTGAACCTCTTTTGACCGGGGACAAGGACGGCGTCGCGAACGCCGTTTGAGGGTACCGGTAGAATAAGCGTCGGCTAACTCCGTGCCAGCAGCCGCGGTAATACGGAGGACGCGAGCGTTATCCGGATTCATTGGGTTTAAAGGGTGCGCAGGCGGCCATGCAAGTCAGCGGTGAAAGCCCGGGGCCC
>JAEEGK010029007.1_pt1 | contig 11064 bp, 8 predicted proteins | sample 8958771 | NCBI WGS metagenome assembly JAEEGK01 (sample SAMN16246547, study PRJNA631951) | gut metagenome | biome: gut microbiome; feature: rumen; material: SC-attached | host: Bos | place: Iran: Karaj | collected 2018-10 | reverse complement strand
CCAAATCCCCAATCCCCAATCCCCAATCCCCAATCCCCAATCCCCAATCCCCAATATATTTTTTTATTATAATTAATATTCAAAATATTATTTAATATTTAAATCTTATAAATTATAAATTATAATTTATTTTTAATTATTATTAAGTAAGTAAATAAAAATTAAATAATATAAAACGTATTAATATTTAATTTAAGACCAATTGCAAAAAATAATTAATTCTTGAGAACGGTCATTATATTCATAATTAAATTTATTAAATTTTCCTCTTTTACTTCTAATTAAATCTTGATATAATTTACTAAATTCAATTTTATTATTATCCCCACTTTCCCAATTTTTAACAGTTCTATTAAATGAAATTACACATTTAAATTCAAATCCTTCTTTAGAACTAAAATCATTATAATCAATTGAACCTATCCATTTATTTCCTTCATTCCATTTTAAATAAAAAATATCATCTTTTTTCCAATTACCTAATACTGGTAAATTTCCTAAAATTCCAATTTCTTCTCCAAAAATTGTTTCATAAACCATTTGAAATGTAATTTTTCTAACATTATTATTATTTTGAGTAACATATCTATTTTCATTATATGTCATTTTATATGATGGTTCATCATTTGTATTTTCTTCATTATTTGTATTTTCTTCATCATTTAAAGAATAATCATCATCTGAAATTGATTGTTCATCACTTGTTTGTTTATATTCTTCTCCTTTTTCAATTTGTAATGCTTGATTATAAATTTCTTCATAATATTTTCCTGAAAAATCAGATAATTTTGCAGAATTTAAATTAGTAAAAGGAATACTTAACAAATCTGTAACTTTATCAATAACAATTTTATTTTTTTCATTTGACATTTTGTTTTAAATAATATAAATAATATTTTTAATAATATAAATTAAATTAATATAAATAATATTTCATTTTAATAATAATATAATAAAATTTAACATAAATTTTAAAATTTATATTATTATCAATAAAATGATAATAAATTAAAATATTAAAATATAAAAATAAAAAAAATTAAAAAAAAAATAAAATGCCACTTAGTGATTTCTCAATAGGCAAAGAATTAGGAAAAGGTGCATTTGGTTCAGTTTGCATAGTAAAACGTAAATTAGATAATCAAGTATATGCAATGAAACGAGTTCGTATAGTTCAACTAAACGAAAAAGAAAAAGAAAATGCATTAAATGAAGTTAGAATTCTCGCCTCTCTTTCTCACAAAAATATAATAGCATATAAAGAAGCATTTTTTGATGAACCTTCAAAAACATTAAATATAGTTATGGAATACGCAGATGATGGAGACATAAGTACAAAAATAAAATATAATTTAAAAAACGGATTAGTTTTTCGAGAAAATATTATTTGGGATTATATAATTCAAATTCTCGAAGGTTTAAAATATTTACATGAAAAAAAAATTATACATCGTGACTTAAAATCTGCAAATTTATTTGTAATGAAAGATGGGACAATAAAGATAGGTGACCTAAATGTATCTAAAATTAATAAATTTGGAATGGCTAGTACTCAAATAGGTACCCCTTTTTATGCCTCTCCTGAAATTTGGAAAGATCAACCTTATGATTATAAGAGTGATATATGGTCTATTGGATGTATCATATATGAATTATGTCAATTAAAACCTCCTTTTAGAGGAACTTCTATAAAAAATTTAGCTAAATGTATTATTAAAGGTAATTATGATGATATAAGTGATTGCTATAGTAATGATTTAAGAAAAATTATTAAAATGTGCCTAGTTTTAAATCCTAATAATAGACCTACTAGTCAACAATTACTTAATTGTGATTTTGTGCAGGATAAAATTAAAAAATTCTATAATAAAAGAGAAAATGGAAAAAGTTTTTTAGATGAAAAAGCTGATTTGATTAAAACTATTAAAATGCCTAAAAATTTTAAAGAAATAAATAGAGCTTTACCTATGAAAAGATATAATAATATTCAAAGAGAGGAAATGCTTATGAATGATGAATATGAAACGAAAAAAAGGTTTTTTCAAAATAAAAATGATTTGGATGAAGTTAAAGAATTTTTTGATGTTGAAAACAATAATAATGTTAATAATATAGAAAATAATTATAATAATTCGAATAAAAAAGAAGAACATAATTATAAATATAATTATAATAACATAATGAATAATCAAAATAATTATCAAAATAATTACAATTATAATAATATTAATAATAATAATAATATAAATAGACCCAATTATAAAAATTATATAAATAATAACAATAATAAGAATATTATACCACAAGACAATAAAGAACAATATAATCCATGGTTCAATGACAATTACAAAAAAAATTATGAAGATTTTCATAATAAAATAAGCAATAAATCCTCAAATAATAAGCAAAATAATGGAAATTCAAATAAAGTTATAGTTCAAAGAGTTTATTCAAATAAAGTAAGTAGTAATCATGTTCATAATAATATATTAAATCAAAATATAAATAATAATAATATGAATTATAATAACGATAACAAAAGAATAAAATCAGCTGTTCCAATTCGATTAGCAAACAGTAATCAAAATAGTAATCATCATCATAACCACCATCATCACAATAATAATAATCAAAATAGATATGGCATAGAAAATCATATGGTAAAAAATATAAATTATAGTAATAAAAATAATAATAATAATAATCGCGGTTTAAATAAATCCCCTTTTAATAAAAGACCTTATTCGGGTGCAACACCTTCTAATAATAATAAACAATTAAATGATATTAATTATAGAAATGTTCATATTCATAATCCAACTCCTATGAATAATAATAATAGACTTTTATATAATAATAATAATAATCAATATAATAAAAATAAAAATAGGGTTAAAAGTGCAGTTCCTCAAAGAAGAATTTATGCTAATAAAAATGAAATAAATAAAAATCAAATGTATAATAATAATAATAAAAAATATAGTCAAAATTATAATAGAATTAATAATAATATATATAATAATAATAATAATGTAAATTTAAGAAAAAATATAACTCCTAATCCATTTAATTATCAAAAAAGATATCAAGGTAATAATAATATTAATATGAATAATAATATTAATAATAATAATAATTTTAAATTAAGAAATGGGAATAATATTATTAATGTAAGTAATCAAAATAATAAAAAGAAAAGAGTAATAATAGAAAAAATAAATTATAATCCACATATGAGATATAATAATAATAATAAAAGCAAAATAGATAGAGCAAAAGAATATGAAAGAGAAAGAATTAAAAATGTTATTAATAAAAATAATGCATATAATTTTCGAAATTATGTTGATAAATAAATAAATAAAATATTTTTATTATTCTTAATAAAGATAATAATAATAATATTTTAATTATTATTATTATTATTTTATAAATTATTAATTTTTATAAATTTTATTTAATATGTTTTAAATTTTCATATAAAAATAAAAAAAATATGAAGAGGCCTCAAACACCAATAGTAAGAATGGGAGATTATGTAAAATCAAAATCAGAGCATTCACAAAACAAAGATTATTTATTAAAAAACTTTTCAAATTTTATGAAAGAAGTAATAGAAAAAGAAAAACAACCTTTTTTAAATGGAGACAAAAACATAATTCAATATATTTTAAGTAAATATTTAAATATTCCAGAAAATGATTTATTAAATTTAACTAAACTTTCAATATTAATAAACAATGATTATGGTTTATTAAATCAATTTGGTACTTATTTACCTTCTCTTAAAATATTAAAACTTAATAATTCAAATATATTAAGTATTAATAACATTGGAACTAATTTTACAAATATTCTTTGTCTTCAAATGAAAAATTGTCATTTAAAAGATATTAATGGAATTATATGCATGCAAAAATTAGAAATTATTGATTTTGAAGAAAATCAAATATCTGATTTAACTGATATTGATATGTGTTCTGAATTAAAAAAAATAAATTTAAAAAATAATAAAATTTCTGATAATGATAATTTAACTTTTTTAAGTAATTTAGATAATTTAGATTATTTAGATTTAAGAGAAAATCCAATTTGCCAAAATGAAAAATATAATGATTTAATTGAAAATTATTTTGGAAATTTAAAAGAAAATTTTATTATGAAAGACAATGATGAAAAAAATATTGTTAAAGATTTTGATAATGAAATAAATAATAATAAAATTGTAAAAAAAAAAGTAACAAATAATATAAAAGTTATTAAAAAAGAAGAAATTGAAAATAAAGATAAAAATTTTGAGGAAGATGAAAGAAATAAAGAAAATTATCATAAAGTAATAAATAATAATAATAATAATGAAAAAGAAGAAAATATAACAATGGAATCAACTGGATATATTATAAATAATAAAAAAGAAAAAAATGAAAAAAATATTTTTAACAAAACAGAAAAAAATATTTTAGATTCTTTAATAAATGATAATAATAATACTGATAATAGAATATTATTTAATTCTACAATAAAACAACCAAAAAAAGGTTTATTAAATTTGAGAAAAAATACAGCTAAAATTCAAATAGATGCAAATAAAAATAATAATATTTTAGATGATAATGTAAATAACAGTAATAATAATATAAATTTTTTTAATAAAACATCCAATAATAATAATACTAATAGTTTAAGATTAAGTTTAAGATCATCAAATGGAAAAAAGAATTCATTAAAACCTATAGTTTTAAAAAGTAATAATAATCTCATTAATAATAATAATATAATAAATAGTAATAATAATAATAATAATATAAATAATGATAAAATAATTTTAAATAATTTAAAAATAAGAAAAATGCCAAAAATAGTAGTTAAGGATAAAACAAAAATATTTGATGTTTTTAATAAAAGAGTTCTTAAAAATAAATAATCTATACACATATATATAAAATGAATATTTATTTTATTTATTATATAATACTTTTATTTATAATATTATTAAAAAATTAAATTTTTTTTTTATTATTAGTTTGATAAATACATATTTATAAATCAAAAAGAATTTTTTTCTAAAAATTCTTTTAATTTTTTTAAAATAAATTGATTTAATTCAGAAATATTATTAAGTAATTTAAGATTTGATTTTGATTCTTTAATTAATTCTATTATTTCAACAAAACAATTATTATCATCTAATTTATGAATATTAAATTTGATATTTGTATTTACATTATCACTTAAATTTTCTAAATTATAATAATATTCAATTTTATCATCTAATATTTTATAATTTTTTGAAGATATTTTTTCTTTTTTTTCAAGAGTTATATTATTAACTAAATAAATATCATTTTTTTCTTTTATAATTTTTTTCGTTTCATTTTCATCACTAGCTAAATAACTTAAAAAATAAATTAATTTTTTTCTTTTTTTAAATATATTTAACATTGAATTATTAACTATTATTGATTCCATTTTTAATATTTTAGGAGTAAAATCAATAATAAAATTATTTATATTTGAACATAAATTAAAACATACAGCATGATTACCAAAAAATTTTTTAAAAATTTTTGAAAAAGGAGCATTTAAATTATCATAAATATTTTCAAATGTCATAAATGTTTTATTTTCATCTACTGAATAAAAAGTATATTTTACATAAATTGGAGAATCTATTTTTTCTTCATTATAATGTGTAATTTTATGAGTAAAATATTTTTCTGTAAATGTATTTTTAGAATTTATAGTTTCTACAGATAAATTAAAATTTGGAGTATATTTCATTATCATTTTTGTTTTAGGAATATCTGTATTATTTTCTTTTGGCAAATAAAATGAAGGAAAAATTCCCTTATTTTTTAATATAGAAAGTTTTTTAATACATGTAAAAAATTCATAAATAAGTTCAATATCTCTATTAAACATAAATGAAATTGTTATTTCATTATGTTTTTTAGATTCTATCATTTTTTTTAATATTTAATAAATAAAATAATTTATATGAAATATTTAATTATTATATTATATGAAATAAAAAATATTAATTTTAAATTTTATGACAGAAGACAATAAAATTGTAATCAATAAAATGACAGATTTAATCAGAATACCATATTCTAAATTAATTGATGCTAAATTAACAGATTTAACAGGAAAATATTATGAAGAAATATATAATGAAGCACTAAAAATAGAAAAAGGCGAATATAAAAATTATAATAAAGAGGATTTATCAATTTCTGATGATGATAGTAGTTTTATAGAAGATGAAAAAAAAAATGATAATAATAATTCAAATATAAATAATAATAAAAATAATTATAATTATAATAATAATAATATTAAATATATAAGTAATAATAATATTAGAAAAATAACTTTTCATATAATATATAATACAATATTTGGTGAGGAAGTAGGTATATTAGGTAATTTAAATATATTTGGAAATTGGAAAAAAGATAAAATATTTTATTTAAAATGGCATGAAGGTAATAAATGGATAGGTTCAATAAATTATAATGATTTTAATATTAAAGAAGTATTTGAATATAAATTTGTAATTTCATATCATAAAAATGTTAAAAAATGGGAAAGTGGTGAAAATAATAAAATCGATTTAATAAAATTATATCAAGATTTAATTAAAAACAAAAAAGGTAAATTTAATAAATTTAAATATGAATATAATGATAAAAGTCAGGAGTTATTAATATATTGTAAATGGATATAAAAATGTAAAACAATGTAATAATATTTTATTGTTGAAATATATAAATATAATATTTAAATATTATGACATATATAATATATAAAATATTAATTATATAAATATAATTAATTAATTTATAATTATTTAAATTTCTTATGACAACATCAACAGATTATTCAATTCAAAATAATTTACAAACAATTGAAAAAAAATTATTAACAAAAAATCATAATTTTTCTGATTCATTATTTATTCAACAAATTTCTTCTTTAATTGATTCAATTTTTTATCCAAAACAATTTAATAAAACAATATTTAATCATATAATTGATTTTTCTAATTTAAATATTAATAAACCAATTAAATTAGAAGATTTTTTTAAAGGTTATTTATCAGTCTATGAAAGTATGTTAATAAATAAAGAACAATTTGAAAAAAAAATTTCTTTATTAAATATGTATCATCAACAATTAAATAATAAATTGAATACTTTAAATAATGATAAAAATAATAATTTAATAAATAATAATAATGAATTATTTTCAAATTCAAGAATTATTATTCATTATAAAATTTTAAATGAAGAAATTATTAATAATAATTTAATATTCGAAATAAAAAATTATGATAAAAAAGAAATATTAATTAATTATGATAATAATTCAAATGAAATAATAATACCTTTAAAAAACTATGAAATAATTTCAAATGGATTATTTGTTTATTATAATAATAAAATAATTGATCATTTAAATATTTGGAATCTTTTAAATAAAATAAAAACTAATAATTATGAAAATAATTCTTTTTCTGTTTCATATTTATGGATTAATTCTGAAAAAGAATTTATAAATGTCTATATTGAAGAAATCAATAATTTAATAAACAATGAAAAAGAATATTTAAATATGTTAAATGATTCTTTAAAAGAATTAGAATTTATATTTAAAGAAAATAATAATAATAATAATAATATTAAAAATAATACTGAATTAGAAATAACAAATAATATTGAAAATTTAATATTAAATTTAACAGGAAATGATATAATAATTTGGGATAATATAACATTTTATACAAATATGATAATTTTATTAGGAGTATTAATACAATTTTTAACAAGAAGTGATTATATAAGTTTATTGAGTATTTTTTTAATATTTTTTACATTATTTAATCTATTAAAAAAAAATATATTATATAAAATTTTAAAATTTGATTTAATAACAATAATAAATGATTTAATTTATTTTATAATAAATATAAATAAAAAAAATAATGATATATTAGAAAAAATAATAAATGTAATTATTATTATTATAATATTTTTAAAAATAATTCAATGCTTTAGTTTATGGAAAATGGCATTGGAATATAAAATTTATTATATTAATAATTATGAGTATTTTCAAAAAAATCATTCATCTAAATCTTTTTTTAGAAAAATGAGTGTTGCTCCTAAATTAACTATGAGTAATAATGAAGATGAAATTCATAATTTATTAGGTAACTTTAATAATTTTCTTTTTATAAATAATTAAAAAAATATTTATTAATATATATAAATAATATTATTATTTTATTTTTAATTTTCATTTTATTAAAATTAAAATAAAAATTTTATATTGAAAAACAAAAATGGATAATAAAGCAAGAACAAGTCAAGATAATTTTTATAAAAAGGTAGGGAGCAGTAGAGGTTTTATAGGTGGTACTCAAAGTTCAACAAATTTTTATATTCCACAAAATAAAGGTGATAATTTCACAAATATAATCCAAATGTTAAAAACAGATTTATTATCAATTCAAGATTTAATAAATAAAAATTCAAAAGATATAAAAATGTATAAAATATTATCAAAAAATCCATTATTAACAAAAAAATTAACAGACATTGAACAAACTTTACATATAAATGCATTTATTGAAAAAATCAATGAACAATCAAATAATATAGAAAAAATATCAAAAATTTACAATTGTAAATCAAATAATGAATTAATTCAAAAATTATATTTAGAATTAGGTTATAATGATTTATTAATTAAAAAAATATGTGATTTTTTTATTTTAATGAAACTTAAATTATGTAAAGACGATACTTATACTGAATCAATAAGTAAAATAATTCCTATAAAAGATTTTATTGAAAAAATTGAAAATATTGTAAATACATCTTCTTCTACAACAAAACCTTTAGTTAATAATAATATTAATAATAATATTAATGCTGAAGTTGAAGAATATTTAAAATTAAGTACATTAAATGAATTATTTGATTATGATATGAAAGGAAAAAGAATTTTTTTACATACTAATAAAATAGTAAATGATTATTTTAGAAATTTAAATATTAATATTACAGAAAAAATTACTAAATATGATGCTGCACCATTAAAAAATTTAAATAATTTTAAAGGAAAAGATGTTGATAAATATTTTAAATTAAAAGAAATATTTGAAAATATTTTAGAACAATACAAAATTAAATCTGAATCAAATATTAGTAAAAATAATAATAATATTAATATTGAAAATGATAAATTAAAAAAAGAATTAAATGAATTAAAAGAAAAATATGAAAAAGATTTAAAAAATTCTCAAAATAAAATAAATGAATTAAATAATCAAATTGAATTATTAAAATCTCAAAATAATAATAATATAAATAAAGATTTAAAATATACTGAAAAAGATTTTAATGATTATAAATTAAAATTTGAATCAAAAAATAATAATAATAATAATGAAAAATTAATTAAAGAATTAAACGATAAAATAAAAGATTTAGAAAATGAATTAAATAATGAAAGAGAAAAAAAAAATAATTCAAATTCATCTGAAAAAATAATTCAAGTTGAAAAAGTTGATATTAATCAAATGATGAAAAAACATGAAGATTTATTAAATAAATTACATAAAGAAACTAATTCAAAATTAGATAATGAAATAAAGGATTTAACAATAAAATTTAATAAATTAAGAGAAGAAAATAATAATTTAAAATTAGAAAATTCAGATTTTAAAAAGAAACTTTCTGCTTTACAAGGAAAAAATTTTGACCCAGAATCATATGAAGCTGTTTTATTAGAACAATTTGAAACAATGAAAGCTGCCTTTGTTAAAAAAGTTGATGCACTAACAACTGAATTAAATGAAAATAAAAGTAATTCAAGAAGACAAATTTATGATATGCAAAATGAATTATCTGAAACAAAAAATTTAAAAAATATATTTTTACAACAAGTAATTTCTCTTCAAAAACTTGTAGAAAAAAAAAATTAATATATAATATATATTTTATTAAATTTAATATTTATTAAAATAATTTATTTATATTTTTATTTTTTGTTAAATAAAATTTATTGTTATAATTGATTTTATTATGATGTTTAAATAATGTATTTATAGTGTTTTCAATAGATTGTTCCAAATTATTTTTTTTAATTTGATTATTAATTGGTCTTTTATTTTTTTTTATACTTAAATATATATCTTTATATTTTTTTTTATCTTTCATATCATCATATAATCTTTGAAATGGAGATTTTTTTTGTTTATTTTTTAATTTTTTATTTTGAATTTTAAAATTTTTATTATATAAAGTTGGGACAAAAGGACATAATAGATTGTTTAAATTTTCATTTTCTATTAAACTATTTTTATAGTTATTTTGTGTCCTTTCTAGGAATTTCTTTTGTCTAGTTAATAAATTATCAGATTTTTTGTATATATTTGATGTACTTCGACTTTTTATATTATTATTTTTTTTATTATTTCTAACAAAATTATTATATGATTTAAATATTTTTGTTGAATCAAAATTATTTATTTTATTTTCATGAGATATATTGTGATTAAATGTTCTATATAAATTTTGTTCTATTATATTATAATTAAATTTCCATTTATTTAAATATATTTTTAGTATTCTTTTTTCTTTATTTATTAATATGTTTTTTAATGAATTTAGTAATATTTTATTTTTATTTTGTAAATATCTTAACATTAAATTAGAAGAAATTTTTAAATAATTGTTTTCAGTTAAAGAAGATAAATAATTTCCTAACGAATTTATAATTAATTCATGTAATTTATTAATATTTAGTTGATTATTATAATTTGTAATCATAGTATCTAAAATATTTGTATAATTAAAAATATTTTCTTCTGATAAAATTCCAATATATTTTAAATATTCAATAAAATCTTTTGTAATTGAATACATAATATTTTATTTTTTTAAATTTATATTTAAATCTTATTTTTTAAATTTTTAAATATAATATTTGTATAATTTATTATTTTTTTTATCCAATATTATTATTATTATTTTAATAATGAAATTAAAAACA
>JAEEGK010029002.1_pt1 | contig 11066 bp, 8 predicted proteins | sample 8958771 | NCBI WGS metagenome assembly JAEEGK01 (sample SAMN16246547, study PRJNA631951) | gut metagenome | biome: gut microbiome; feature: rumen; material: SC-attached | host: Bos | place: Iran: Karaj | collected 2018-10 | reverse complement strand
CTTTGTACGCTGTTGAGCCCAGCGGTGCAAATAAATATTGCAATTTCTATTATTTCTTGCGGAGGTAGACGAAGAAAGTGGTGCCTTTGTCGGAGGTTTCGAACTCGATGCGGCCACCGGAGCCTTCGACGATATGCTTGGAGATAGCGAGGCCGAGGCCGTTGCCGTTAGACTTGGTGGTGAAGTTAGGACGGAAGATTTTCTCCTGTATATCCGCGGGGATTCCGGGCCCGTTGTCGGAAATGGAGATCTGTACCTCGCGCTCCGAATAAAGGGCGTTGAGCACAACGATGATGTCGGGACATTTACCATTTGACCATGTACCATTTACCATTTCGCTTTCCAAGGCCTGAATAGCATTCTTGATGATGTTGACGAAGACCTGCGAGATCTGTTCCTGGTCGGCGAGTACCATGACGCCCGAATCGGGGCCGACATAACGGACTGGAATCTGCTCGTCGTTGGCGCGTTGGAGCGTGATGACATGGGACAGTTTTTCGGCAATGTCCACTTCGGTCGTGACCACATCGGGTTGCTTGGCAAACGCCGAGAACGACTGTGCGATGTGCGCCAAGTTGTCGATTTCGGAAATGAGCATTCGGGATGTCTTGTCGAAATAAGCGTCGAACTGGTCTGTGCCGTGCTTGAGTTGCAGTTTCTGTACCGACAGTTTCATCGGCGTGAGCGGATTGTTGATCTCGTGGGCTCTCTGCCGCGCCATCGTCCGCCATGCGCCTTCGCGTTCCGAGTTCGCCAACTGTTCCGCACTCTCTTCTACCCGATCAACCAACATGTTATACCGCTCCACAAGTGCACCGAGTTCATCGTGATACGGGTAGTCGATATGATTGTCGTTGGCTCCCATCTTAAACCGGCGCATTTTATCGGTAAGCATAGATATCGGCGATGTCATCGATTTGGCAGCCATAAAGGCAAAGAACAGCGCCAATAAGAGCACGATGATATACGGCGGTAACAGGCGCGCTAACAAGGCATCCACCTCTTCATTCCGTTTCTGTTCGCTCAAGAAAGAAGGTACAGCGATGTAACCGATTGCGACGAACGAACCGTTATGGAAGGGAATATACGATACCAAGTACGGATGGGAGGCTATCTGCTCGTAACAAACCACCGAATGTGCCTCTGTATAGAGGGCTTCCGGCGCCATGCGACGTGAGAGCACACCGTTATTGAAGAGTGCCGGCGAAGAAGAAGCTATCAGCTCGCCGTTCAGGCCGTACACGTGGATATCCTGATTCATATCGTAGCCCAAATCATGCAGATCAACCGCCAAGCCCTGCGACTGCGATGAGGTGAGCGACACATCCCAGTAATAAAGCGAACGCAGGTACGACTGAATATACTCCGATCGCATCTGCAGATCGTGCCGCTGATGCTGCTCGTAATTACGCTTCACGTACTCGATCGACATGAAAAAGACATAGATGAACACCGCCAAAACGGGCGTCAGAATGATATACATGATACGCGTGGAGAGGCGCATGTTCCGAATACCACGATTGCGTATCAAACCGATAATACCGATGAGTATCACCAAAATAAAGAGCGCGTGACAGAGGAAGAACGATAAGCGCGAACGGGCATAAGGTTGTTGGTCGTACGTCAACATCTCGCGAAACGAGAAGGTCTGCGAAGCGATCGTATTGATGTCCGTAAAGTCCTCTAATTCCGTGTATTGCGTTGGGATGACCGTCAACACATTATACATCCCCGCTTTCGTCCAACGCACCAATCCCTTGGCATTGCGGAAGGTCTGCTCACGCCACGTGTCGTACGAAAACAGATAGATATCGTCCGATGCCAAACGATTCGATGACCAATAGACCATCTGCTGGGCGTCGAAGACATAAAACAGGGTATTCTTGCCTTCCGCGATCGCACGTATACTATCCAAGGATGCGTTATGCAGCAGCGCCTCGCACAAGACTGCAGTCTGCTGCTCTGCCTCTTGTTGCCGCTCCGCCAGCGACGCGTCGCGACATGCCGAGAGCAAGACAACCAATGCTAAAAACAATATGTTCCTAAACCATTTCGTCATTTGCGACTGCAAAATTAGCTAAAATTTTCTAAATACACAAGTATTACGATTAAATTTTAACAAATTTTTTGACATATGCAAAAATTTTCGTATCTTTGCAGCCGTTTTTGAGACAAGAGGTATTCTATGATACAGATTTTAACGGCATTACTGCTGGGATTACTGACCATTTTAGACCCGTGTACGCTGATGACCAGTATCACGGCCATCGGGTATATCGATAAGGAAATCAACAACAAACGGCTCGTGTTGACGAACGGTTTGATGTTCGTGCTGGGTAAGTTGGCGACCTATGTGCTGCTGAGTATTCCGTTCCTGATGGGCGCACAGACAGAAGGGATACAGCACGTGCTGAGTCATTGGGGTGAGCCTATTCTAGCGGGCTTTATGCTGATCTGCGGTGTGGTACTGCTCTTTAGCGGTCACCATCATCACGAGCACGATCACGGGATCAGTAAATGGCTCAAAGAAACGGACAGCAAAGAGAGTTGGCTGTGGTCGTTTATCCTCGGTATTTTCTTTGCGATCGCGTTCTGCCCGCACAGATTGGTGTATTTCCTGACAATGATTGATATCACGCTGACCCTTCCGAACAGTTGGAACTGGCTGATGCCCATCGTGTTCGGCTTAGGAACTGGTCTGCCGATCATGCTGATCGCTTGGTTGGTTAGTTACAGTGCGGTCAGCATAGGTAATCTGACCCAGAAAATGGGTACTTTCGAGAAATGGTTCCGGCATATATGCGCGATATTATTCTTGGTTTTGGGCGTTTATCTGACCATTCATTGCGTGATAGAATATCACGAGCACGATCATTGTTGCGAACATGAGCTTCCGGTTCAAACAGTTCTTCATTGAGGATAGCCAATGCGCGATGAAAGTCGGCACGGACGGCGTGTTGTTGGGCGCGTGGACACCTACGGGCACCCGTATTCTCGATGTAGGCACAGGCAGCGGATTGATTGCCCGGATGATGATGCAACGCTGTCCCGAAGCGGAGGTGGAAGGCATTGATATCGACGAAGCGGCTGTTGAACAAGCTTGTGAGAACGGGGTACGTGCTTTACAAGCACGATTGCAAGATTGGCAAGGCTCGTACGATCTAATCGTAAGTAATCCACCCTATTTCCGGAACTCGCTAAAGAATCCCGATGAAGGAAGAAAGACCGCGCGGCATACCGATACGCTGAGTTATGCCGAACTGATTCATCACAGCGCACGGTTGTTGACAGAGAACGGTCAATTAGCCCTTATTCTGCCGGCAGAGGCAGAGAACGAAGTGCGCCAACTTGCAGCGGCAGAGGATCTTTATCTCACGCGCGCAACACGCGTATATAGTAAGGAGTCAAAGCCGGCAAGGCGCGTATTACTTTGCTTCGCAAAATTGAAGATTGAAGATTTTAGATTGGAGATTGTAGAAGACTCCCTTGTCTTAGAAGACGAAAAAGGAGGCCGAAGCCTCCCTTATCAAAATCTGTGTAGAGATTTCTATCTCTGATTATTTAGCAACATTCACGGCACGCACCTCACGGATGACGGTCACCTTGACTTGTCCCGGATAGGTCATCTCGTCTTGGATACGTTTGGCGAGGTCGAACGAGAGCAGTTCGGTATCCTTATCGGAGATCTTATCCGCTCCTACGATCACACGTAACTCACGACCTGCTTGGAGGGCGTAGGTCTTGACAACACCCGGGAACGACATAGCGAGGTTCTCGAGGTCGTTCAGACGCTTCACATAACTCTCCACGATCTCACGACGTGCACCCGGACGGGCACCGGAGATAGCATCACAAGCTTGTACAATCGGCGCGATGAGCGATTTCATCTCACACTCGTCATGGTGCGCACCGACAGCATTGCAGATATCGGGTTTCTCGCCGTATTTCTCGCACAGTTTCATACCGAGTTCTGCGTGCGGCAGTTCGACATCATCGTCCGCTACTTTACCGATATCGTGCAACAGACCTGCACGTTTAGCAGCCTTCACATTGAGTCCGAGTTCCCCGGCCATAGCTGCACAGAGGTTAGCGGTCTCACGGCTGTGCTGGAGTAAGTTTTGACCATAGGACGAACGGTATTTCATCTTACCTACCAGACGAATCAACTCAGGATGCAAACCATGCACACCGAGGTCGATGGTCGTACGTTTACCTACTTCAACGATCTCGTCTTCCACTTGTTTGGTCACTTTCGCAACCACCTCCTCAATACGCGCGGGGTGGATACGTCCGTCTTGAACGAGTTGATGCAAGGCCAAACGCGCTATCTCACGACGTACGGGATCGTACGCAGAGAGCGTGATGGCTTCGGGGGTATCGTCTACGACGATCTCCACACCGGTAGCGGCTTCAAGGGCACGGATATTACGTCCTTCGCGACCGATGATACGACCTTTGACTTCGTCATTCTCAATATGGAAGACCGAAACGGTCGATTCGGCTGCAGTCTCAGAAGCCACACGTTGGATGGTCTGGATGATGATCTTCTTCGCCTCTTTGTTAGCCTCCAGACGTGCGTTATCCATGATCTCGTTGATGTATGACATCGCCGATGTCTTAGCCTCGTCCTTGAGGGCTTCCACGAGTTGTTTCTTCGCCTCTTCAGCCGACATACCACTCAATTGCTCGAGTTGTTTCTCAGCCTGCTGATGCATTTTCTCCACTTCTTGCTGCTTGTAGTCCAACGCTTGTTGACGCTGCTCTACCTGCTGCACTTTCTGATTAACTTCGTTGAGGGCTCGTTGTACATCTCCTTGACGCTGATTGAGCTGTTGCTCGCGTTGTTGCAAACGTTGCTCTTGCTGCTGCAAGCGCTTGTCTTGCTCACGCACACTATTGTCGTGCTCCAACTTCAGGGCGATGAATTTCTCCTTAGCCTCAACAATCTTGTTTTTCTTCACCACTTCCGCCTCTTCAGTTGCCTTCCTTACCAGGTCAGCTCCCATCAGACGAGCGATGAGGTAGTAGCCACCGGCTCCCACAAGGATACCCGCTACTATAAAAATTGCTGTCATCATTTTGTTAGTTTTTCTGTTATTAATTGATTTAACTCTTTGAGTTCTTTCTCTACGGGCGCGAGACTCTTCTCGCGGGCATCCGACTGCAGCGCCACCGCTATCTCGAGCGCCGTGTACATCCACAACTGCTCTGCCGAGGCATTCGGACGCAACTTGAGATAGTACTGATAACGCTTATTGAGCAACTCCGCCGCGAAACGATAGTTGGGTTCCTGATCGCGCGGTACATCGAGCCCTACGGTATGGGCATCGAGATGAAGATTGATATGTTGCTTGTCGGAAATCATTTCTTTAATGCGACTATAGCACGGTCGACTTGCGCGATAAGGGCATTCAGTCGCTTGGTTGCCTCTTCGCTGTTCTCCGCCGAAGTCATCGAATTAACGACTGCCAAACGGCGGTTCTTCTGCTGCAGTTCGACCAGTTCGCTATGCGTACGTATCAGTTCGTTACGCTGACGCTCGATGTCTTCGCGCAAAGCCGCGTTCTCCTGCTGCAACGCTTCATAGCGCTCCAGAAGCAGACGCACATTGCGTGAGAAATCATCGAGAACCTGCATTAGAACGAGTAGCCTACGCCTATACCGAGAATACCTTTGAACTGCACGCGCTCTTTTTCAATAGGGTTACCGCCTTCCTCGGCAGCGATCAGCGTGCCCGGATAGTACTTGAGGCTCGTTTGAAGCGTTACCTGCAGACATTTGAGGAACTGATAACTCAGCGCTACATCCCAGTCTACATCGAACATTCCGAAGAAACGGTTGTTGTTCGAATAATCGAAGTAATAGCCCGCTTGATTATAATCGTCCCTGCCTTTACCGGGGTTGTTCTCCAGCCATTTCTCATACACATTGAATCCCTTGCCTTGGTACGGGGTGAAGAGAGCCAGCGTCGTGCTGAGCTTGAAATCCTTATAGGTATATGCGATAGACCCTTTGAAACTCAAACCGAACTCCGCACGGGCATTACGGTACACTTTGTTTCCGTTCTCGTCATACTTGATCGTTCCGTGCTCATCCTGAAGCATACTGCGCAAGTCCAGATGTTTGTCCATCAATTCCTGATAAACAGCCTGCGTCCAGTCGGCTTCCGTCTGAGTGGTGTTGTCCTCTAGCCACATCTCTTTCGTATAACGCTCGTTCCATGCATTTCCGGTGTACGCAGTCGTAATACGCCCCGCAATAGGCGACAGGTATACCGAGAAATCCGCACCATTCACGCTGTGCTTGTAGTCAATACCGACAGAAATGTCGGTGTACGAAGGTGCCAGCCATTTGGAGACGATCGGGTTATAGCCGTCCTGATATTGACGACCCAGCGCATACTGGCTCTGGAACGAACCAAGAACAGTCAGGTAGAAATCCTTATGGAACTCCCATCCGAATTTCGTAGCGAGTTTGATATTATCGCTGGATTTCTGGAACGGATCCTCTTTCTGCTGAATCCATGTCAATCCAAAATCGGTGTCGAAATTCGTCTCCCATGCAATCGCATCCTTATGATAAAGTAAATGCAACTTGGCATATGCGATACCGTTCACATTATTCTTACCGCCGGCAGTCCAGTTTACCAAGCCTGTTGCGGCAGCGTTAAGGCCTACTACACCATCGAATTTCCATGCTTTCTCTCCGGCCTCCAGTTTCTTCAGATCTGCGCCTGCTTTGGCAGCCGCGTCTGCATTAGTAGTCACCTTGGCTTTATCCACCTCTTGTGCGGTCATTGTAAGCGCTGCAAAAAGGCAAAGCGCTACAGATAAAAATTTCTTTTGCATTGTATTCAAATAATTGTTTGTTATACGTTTGTTGTTCGGTTTTTGCGAAAAACCGCACAAAGGTACAAAAAAAATCTCACATATGCAAATAAATAATGTTCGCGCGCGGAAATTTTCGTCATTTGTGTCAATTTTTACACATTTTTTTTGAATATCTGCACACTTATGTGCAAAAATTGTAGTAATTTTGCACCGTGATTTAATATCCCCTAATGTGGGTCTATTGAAAAGTTGAAAGATAAATAAAACAAACGATATGAAAAACATTTTAAAGAAAAGTTTATTCATTGTAATGGGTTGCCTGCTGGCAAGCGCTGTATCGGCTGCGGATGCCACGTTTACGATGGCGAACATCTTTGACGGTAATGGTCTTAGTTTTACTGTCACCACTCCGACTAATGCGACAGTAAGTTCCAACACATCGAAGAGCAACGCCAAAGCTGGTAAGTTAGGTAGTGACGGACATTATTTTGAAATCGTTTTAACCAATGAAACGTTTACCGCAGCCAGCATCAACGGCTATATTAACACGAATGACCAGAGCAAAAACTGGGCTTTTCAGTTCAGCACGGATGGAGGGGCCAATTGGAGTGCGGAAGTTACCCAAGCAAATGACGGTAACAAAACGGCACATGACATCGCTGTTAACGTAACTATTCCCGCTGGAGCAAATGGATTCCGTGTCATTCGTAGAGCAGGAACTTCTACGATGGTTACCTCTATTACGCTTACTTTGCCCGGAGGCGGTGGTGGAGGTGGAGACCCTACGGTTTCCAGCGTGACCGTTTCACCGGCGAGTGCGACTCTGGAGATCAATGATACGCAACAACTGACTGCAACAGTAACTGCTACGCCGTCATCTGCTGACAAGACCGTTACTTGGACGAGTAGCAATCCAAGTGTAGCTACCGTTAGTGAAAGCGGTTTGGTAACAGCTGTGGCACAAGGAACAGCCACCATTACCGCCACCTCGAATTTAGACAACACCAAATCGGGAACTTGCACAGTAACCGTAAATACTCCTGCAGCACCGATACCGGTAACCGCTATTGCGTTAAGCGATGCAACGGTGGCGGTAGGAAGCACGACAACGCTAACGGTAACCTATACTCCGGCAGACGCCAACACCGGAAAAGCTATCTCAACTTGGACCAGCAGCAACAACGCAGTAGCTACCGTAGCTAACGGCGTAGTAACCGGTATCTCCGCAGGAACAGCGACTATCACCGCGACCACGGAAGGCGGTAAGACAGCGAGCTGCACCGTAACGGTAAATGTTGTAGCGGTAACCGGCGTCAGCCTCGACAAGACATCCGCAAACCTTCAGACAGGCGGTTCTATCACTTTAACAGCTACCGTTACCCCTGCAAACGCTTCTAATAAAGCCATCACATGGTCCAGCAGCGACCCCGCAGTGGCTACCGTAGGGAACGGTGTAGTTACCGCTATCGCAGCGGGCTCGACCACCATCACAGCAGCCTCCGTTGCGGACCCGACAAAGACTGCAACCTGCACCGTCACAGTAACTGCCGGTCCTCCGGTACCGCCTACTACGCTCGCACTCCATGAACCGGAGGTGTATGAAGCAAAGACCAAAGACGGCGGATACGGTGGTCAATTAGTGGTTAATGGCGGTTATGAATATGAGGTATTTTATGCCGGTCGTTTAGACGAGGGAGGTACTAAACTGACGATTCATATCGATCCTATTGACAAGTCAAAAGGCGTCACCAAGAACGAGACAAACACTTCCTATGAAGCTATTGACGGTTGGTTCAAAGGGTCTGGTACAGATAAAGGTACGAGCTTTGTTGCATTAGAAGAGTTTAACAAGGCTACATCTCGTTGCCACACTGTAACGAGTTCAAACACGATTGAGATGCATATCCAGGGCTATGATCAGTTCTCGTTGTATGCAGCCGATAAAAAATGGAATCCGTCCAAGCCAAGTGACTGCAAGTATTTCAAAGTGTCTATTGACGGCGTAGAACAGACGATGACATCTTCTACCGATCAAACCATTCGTCGTTTTGGTATCACGACCGGCAGACACCTCATTAAGATCACGTTGGTCGGAGACGGTAACTTGTTCGGAGGTTTCTCCTTGCGCGTGCCGCGTCAACCGAAAGTGAAATACCTCAAGGGTAATGACTCCGCGCAGGTTGTACTGCAGACCATGGATCTGAAGAAGATACTCTACACGACCAAGTATAACAACATTGAAGGCGCCGATACACGTCTGGTGTGGAACGGTCGGGCAGCAAAAGATATCTTTTTATCGAAGGTGAACACGGACGCTCAGATGATAGATACCTTCCAGTTGAGCGGACATGCCAACTGCCCTGTCGGTAAATACGCTTACGATGTGATCGCCTATTTCAACGGCGTGGAGACCAACCGTGTTTCCGGCACGTTCTCCGTCATCTCGGATATCAAGTCCCTCACGGGTGTCAATGCAGAAGTATATCAAGGCGAGGAGATGGATCAGATTCGCTTCCGTTACTATGCGCTTTCGGCCGACGATGTGACACTGACTTGGCCCAACGGTCAACCGCAAGGAGTAAGCGGCAGCGGTAACAGCGGTACGTACGTCATTAGCGGTATACCGACCGTTGTCAATACATACCCCTATGAGATCACTGTTGCAGGAGCAGACACTGTGATTAAGGGCGAACTGACCGTCAAAGAGTTGAACTACGGTCAGAATCCTGTGCTTTACCTGTATAAGAACGACTTGGCTTACACCAAGGACGGCACCTACCATTACCTATTGGGCACAACTACCGGCAAATGGAACTTCATCACCCGCAGGGAGAAAGAAGACGGTTTGCGTTCGGCAGATCAGTACAGCAAATACAAATGGATCCTGATCTCCGAGGATGTCGATGCCGACAATCCGGAGGTTCTGGCGCTCGCCCGTGGTGAAGTGGCACTGCCTGTACTGAACATGAAGTCCTTCACCTACACGCCGGGTCGCCTGGAATGGGGAGAACCGGATAACGGTTCGTTGACCGATGAAGGTCGTTATATCACCGTCTATCGTGCAGACCACCCCATCTTCAAAGCGCTGAACAAACACAAAGACGACCGCATTATGGTACTGGATACCGTGGAGGGCAAAGGTTTGATGCCGATCAATGTCAATTACGACAAGACGCTCTGTCTGGCAACGGCCCTGACGCGCGACATCGACGATTACTTCGGTGACGGACCGGAACAAACCATCATGCACGAGGTTCAACGTCCAAACGGAAAGAAATATATCTGCTTCCCGATGGGTATTGAAGGCAGCAAGCATCTGACCTCAGACGGAAAGAAACTGATTGACCAAACCATCAAATACCTGCTTAGCGATGAAGCGACGATTCAAGCACCGTCGTTGGCTATCACGGAATTCAAAGTAGGCAAATACACAGGTGATATCGACGAAGCCAATCACCTCATCACGATCCCTGTATTGGATAAGGATAGCGACCTGATGAAAGCAGCCACTCCGACTATCACCTTAGCCAGCCCGCTTACGTTCGTTACACCGAACTCCGGTGAGACGGTGGACTTCTCGAACTGGCATTACGGCGTTCGCTATGAGGTACGCGACTACACCTCCAGGAAATATTACAACGTGGTTGTTCGTCTCTATAACCCGCAAGGCATTGACAATATCGAGGCCGGCACGTGGCTGAACATCTTCGATGTATACGGCCGTAAGGTGGCTACCACGAATCAAGACATCCGCACGATGGATCTGCCGCACGGCATGTATATCGTTGTTACGGAGAGCGGTCAAACGATTAAGATAATGCGATAATGCGTACAGAGAAAGAATTGGAAGGCGTGACGCTCTTGGGCAACCAAGGCACACACTATAGCGACAACTACAACCCCGAGGTACTCGAGACCTTCGAGAACAAACACCCGGAGAATGAGTATCTGGTGACGTTCAACTGTCCGGAGTTCACGACGCTGTGTCCCAAGACCGGTCAGCCTGATTTCGGACACATATACATCAGTTATATCCCGCGGGAACGGATGGTGGAGAGCAAGAGTCTCAAGCTCTATCTCTTCTCTTTCCGCAATCATGGCGATTTCCACGAGGACTGCGTGAACATCATCATGAAGGACCTCGTCAAACTGATGGATCCCAAGTATCTGGAGGTTACCGGTTGGTTTATGCCCCGCGGCGGAATCAGTATCTATCCTTTCGCCAACTACGCAGAC
>JAEEGK010029000.1_pt1 | contig 11066 bp, 5 predicted proteins | sample 8958771 | NCBI WGS metagenome assembly JAEEGK01 (sample SAMN16246547, study PRJNA631951) | gut metagenome | biome: gut microbiome; feature: rumen; material: SC-attached | host: Bos | place: Iran: Karaj | collected 2018-10 | reverse complement strand
TAAAAATAAAGAAAATAATAATTTAAGAATTAGAATTTATAATTGTTTAAACAATTAAAAAAAAATTATATATATATAACATATGAATTTCATATTAAAAAAATTAAAAAAATTAAATTAGTTTATTTAATATTAAAGAACTTAAAGTTTCTGTTAAATAAGGTTTATTTTCTATTTTCAAAATATTTAATTCATCAAATATATTTTTTAAAATTAAAAAATCTTGCGAATTTTTATCAATATTTTCATTTCCTTCAAAAAATTTAAATATTTTAAAATAAATCCAATTTATATTTTCACATAATAATTGAATATCAATTTTTAAATATAATTTTAAAATAAAAGATTCATATTGTTTTAATATTTTTATTTTAGTTGGCACATCATTTTCATCTATAGAACTAATATAATCTTTAAAAATATTAAGAACATCTTCAACTAAATAAATTTTATTAAATAATTCATTTGCTTTAGTGCTTATTATTTTATCAAGTAAATTTCCTAAAAATTTAAATTGTAAATTTTTTAAACCATTTTGAAATAAAATTGAATTAATCATAAAAATTAAATTTTTATTATTATAAGAATCTTCTAAAACATTAGAAATATATTCATCAATATTTTCTTGTTCTTCAGTTCTAACAAAAATTTCTAATTTTAAAATATTTTCAGTTAAAGAATTTGTTATATTTGAATTTATTATATTTATTTTTTCATTAAAAATTTTTAATAATTCTTCGTTTTTTTTTTCGATTAAAAAATTTTGTAATATTTTTATAGTATTATTATAATTATTTTCATATAAAATAAATTTATTTTTAAGTTTTATAAATTCTTGTTTGTTATTTAATTTTTCATTTAAATTATTTTTATTTTCAATTAAACAATTATAATCATATGTGATATAAAATAAATTTAAATTTTTATAAATTTCAAATAATGTAAGAATTTGTTTAATCATTTCATTCGAAAATTCTGAAATTTCATTTTTTAAAAAAAAATCAAAATTTAAAAATACACAATTTATCATTTTAAATAAATCTATAATAATTGATTCAGGAAAATTTTCTTTTATTTCTTTATTTTTAGTTAGATCGATTAATAATTTAATAATATTTATAATAGTTGATATTTTTCTAGTAATAAATGAATCTTTCTTATTATTTTTATCAAATATTTTATTTTCTAATAAATTTCCTAAAATATTAAAAATTTCAGAAAAATTTTCTATTGATTTAACAAAATTTTGCATTTTACTTGTATAATAAAAAACTTCATAACAACAATCCATTAAACTATAATTTTTATAATTTTCATTTATAATTATTTGTTCATTATTATTATTATTTTCATTATTATTTATTTCAATAAATTTTTTAATAAAACTTAATAAAATAATACTAAATAAATTAATTTCTTGAAAATTATTGATATAAATGAAATTTATAATTTTAAAATAATAGATTAAGTCAAAATTTTCAGAATTATTTAATAAAATAAGTAATTTTTGAATATTATTTAATGTTGTCCATTTTATTCCTTCTCCTAAAATTAATATTATTTTAGCATAATAAAATAATGAATTAGGTTGAATAATATTTTTATTATTTTCTGGGTCAATTTCATTTAATAAATTTTTAAGTTTAATAAATTCTTTTTTTTCAATATAAATTTCAATACTTAAATCACTAAATTTTTTCCAAAAATCATATTTTTTAATTTTTTTTCCTCTATTAATAATTTCTATTAAAAAATAACTTCCGAAATTTTCATTTAAATTATCAATTGTTAAAAAAAAACATATTATATTATGTAATATTGTTGGTATTAAATATAATAAATTATCATAATTTTCATAAAAAATATTTTCTAAAAAACTTTCGCTTAAATTTTTTAAAAAATCTAAAAAATTTGGATTATTAATTTCATTTAATAATTTTTTTTTAATATTAATAATATCCTTAAAAAAAATGTATAAAAAAACAAGAGTAAATTTTGGAAAATTTTTTAAAATTTCGAAATTAAATATTATTTTTGAATTACCAAATTTAAAATTTTTCATTTCATTAATTTTTTTAATAAATATTTTCAAAAATAAAATAGGTTCAGAATTTTTTGATATTTTTATAATAATTTTTTCAATTAAATCTATAGTTAAATCTTTATGTTCAAAAATAATTTCAAGAATATTTTGTAATTTTTCTTCTGATTCATTTTTTTGAAAAAATATAATAAAATTTAATATAAAAATTTCAATTTCTTCTTTTGAATTTGGTTCAATTAATTGTAAAATTTTTTTAATATTTTTTTCAGCATTTTCATATTCATTTTTTTCAATTAAACCATTTATATAAACTTTATTTATATTTAATATAAGTTCATTAGATAAATTTTCTTGATATTGAAAATTACTAATAATTTCAAATGCTTTTAATTGATTTTCTAAATTATATTCACTAATAATTTTTAAAATTTTTAATAATAAATTATAAGTATCATTTTCTTCTTTAATAAATTTAATATCTTTTAATAAATATAAAATTGAAATTATTTCATTGAAATTAATTTCTTTATTATCTTTTTTTTCTTCTTTATCAACAATCATTTTATCACTGTCATTTTCTAAATCATTTTCAATATAAGCATCAATATAAAAATTAAGATAATCAATAAAATTTCCATAAAATTTTTTATCTAAATTAACAAATGTATTTATTTCATTAATTCTTTCTGTCATAAAAATTAATATTTTATTTATTTTTTTTATCCATCCTTCTTTAATATTTGATTGATTCCATAATTCTTTTAATGAATTCCAACTTTTTCCTACATCTGATATTATTTGTAGTAAAGAAAAAATATCTTGAATTGAAATTTCATTTCCGCCAAAATTAACTGAAAAAATTGTAAAAAATAAATCACATAAAAAATCTTTTATACGCAATAAAGCAAAATTATTTTCTTCATCTTTAATATTTCTTATATAATTTAATGTTTTGCAATAATTATAAATTCTTGAAACATAATTTTTTATATATTTTATAATATTCAAATTTTGAGCCTGAGAAAAAGAAAGTAAAATATTAATTTTTTCTTTTTCTAAATTTTGAATGTTTTTTTCATCTATAAAACCATTTTTTATATCTTTTTCAAAATTATTATAAAATTCTATAAATTAAAATTAAATATTATTTTTTAATATAAAATTACCTTGTAAAATATTTGAAGTTTTTTCCATTTAATTTAAATTTTAACTAAAATATTTAAATTTAATTTAATTAAAATTATAATATAAAATTAATTAATGAAAAATACAAATTCAAAAGTAAGTTTTAAATTTAATATTTTAAAAAATAATAATGATAAAACAAAAGATTCATTTTTAAATAACTCTAAAATAAAAACTTCAAAATTAAGTAAATATAAATTATTTAAATCAACAATGAAAACAAAATTTTCTTTATATAATAAAAAAACATTTATTGAAGATGAAGATGAAATAAATGACTCTCTTTCATTTGATGAAGAAGATAATAAATCTATGTATATATTAAATAATATTCAAATATATGATATCTTTTCTTTTGCAAGACATAATAAATACCAATATTTAGAATCTCTTTTTGAACAAGGATTAAATCCAGATTCAAAAGATGAACATGGAAACACAATTTTAATTATTGCTGCCCAAAATAATAATAAAAGAATATTAAAATTAGCTTTAAGATATGGAGCACAAATTAATATGCAAAATATTATGGGAAATACTGCTTTACATTTTGCTAAAGAATATCAATATGATAATATATTTAAATATTTAATTCAAAAAGGAGCTGATCCTGAAATTAAAAATATTAAAGGTTATAAAGCTAAAGATGGTATAAGACCAAATATTCAAGAAAAACAATTATTTTTAGGAATGAATATTAAAAAAGAAGATGAAAATATTGAAATCATAAGAAAAAAAATATTTTAATTTAAATAGAAATTTTATAATAAACAACCTATAAATATTTATTTATAAATAATTATTTATTCTATTTATAAAATTTTGAATATAAATTAAAATGTAAAATAAGTTATATATATAAAAAATATATATATAATATTTTGAAATAAAAAAGATATAAAAACCTATTAATAATAATAATATATTTTTTTGAAATTCATTATATAACACTATTTATTGATTCAATACATTGCCATGGTGTAACTCCAAATCTATTTGTTGTTTTTTCATCAGCTCCGGCTTCAATTAATAAATCTGCTATTTGATAATTATGATATGACAAGGCATAATGTAATGGAGTATTTTGAAATATATTGCTTGTATTAGGGGTAGCTCCTTTAATTAATAAAAATTTAACTATATCTATATTATTACTTTGCACTGCTAAATTTAATAATGAATTATTTTTATCATCTTTTGTTTCTACATTTATATTTTGATTTTCAAATAGATTTTTAAATCCTGCATAATTTCTATCTTTTATTAAAAAAATAACTTTTTCAGAATTATTCATTGTTTTTAATAATAAATGTTTAATATCATTAACAGAAGAAATCATTTGATTCTTACTAAAAAATCCAAAATTATTTAATCTATCTTGTTTTTCTAAAAATTTTTCTTGAGACATTACTTTCTTTTTTTTGTTTGATATATAATAATTCTTTGAAATTTTATTAAATTTTAAAGATGAACGATTTCTAATAAAAAATTTTGTATCAGCTAATTTTTCACTTAAAAAATTTTTTAAAGCATTAGATTCTATTATTTTTGAAGCACTTTCACTATTAGTTAATTTTAAATATTTAGATTTTCTTCTTGAAGGTTTATTTGAAATTAAAGGTATTTTTTCTTTATCTTTTTTCATATTAATTGTATTTATACTATTATTACTACTATGATGATTAACATTATTATTATTCAAACTATTATTGCTCATATTATTATTATTTAAAGAATCTACTTTTTTAATACTACTTAAACTATTTTTTGGTAAGATTAATAATTTTATTTCATTATTACTTTTTAAACTATCGATTATTTTTTTAAATTCAATAAATAAAAATTTTCTTAAATAATATAAATTAAAATTATCTAATTGAATATTTATTAAGTTTATTAATTTAAATGTATTATTAATTCTTATTGTTTTTGTTTTTGTTTGTGCTCTTGAACATAAAGTTCTAATTTTTCTATTTCTTCGTTTTGGAATTTTACTACTATTTGAAATAATGTCTGTGCTTTTTGAATCTATTGTTGAATTTGGATTTTTAATATTATTATTATTATTATTATGAAATGAATATTTTTCGATTAAATAATTTTGTTCAAAAATTATTTCATGAATATTAATTTGAAAATAATTTGTAAAAATTAAATCACGAAAAAAATAATTATATGAAAATTTTTTTAATTTTAAAAATTTTAAATAAATTATAAAATATTTAATAAAAAATTTTGTATATTCAACACGATTTTTGTTTTTTAAACTAGGAAAATAATATTCAATTTTATATTTTTTTCTTTTTGATTCAGAAACAATTTTTTTTTGTATATTTAAAACAATTCTTTTTTCATTATCTTCAGTAAAACCACATTTTTCTAAATACAAATAATCAAAAGTTTTATTAATAAAATTAATTTTAGTTTTTGTATTAATATTATTATTTTTATCTAATTTTTCTTTAATTTCTTTTTCAATTTTTTCCAAAATTTTAGATGAAATTATTCTACTCGTTGTTAAATGTTTAAAAGTTCCTCTTAAATTATATTTATTAATATTTGATTCTGCTCCATTATTTTGATTAGAATTTTTACTATTAAAACTTTCTAAAGTCACTTTTTCTTCATTGTTATTAAGAGTATTATTTTTTGATACTTCACTATGAAATGAATTAATATTTGAATTTTCTTCTTCTTCTTCTGCATCGCTTAAAACTTTTTCATTTATTTGATCTAATTGTTTTTTTAAACCCATGTGAAAATCTCCTGGTTTTTTTTTTATTGAATTTGAACTCATTGAATTTTTTAATATTTTAACTGGTTTATCTTCAATGTATTGAGAACGTGTATTTTTTAATATAAAATTTTGGGAAAAATTTTTTTTTAAACTTTTTGATTTTTTATCTTTATTTTTATTATTATTATTATTTAATTTTGAAGAACTAGATGAATCCATATTTAAAATTTTTTGTGATTTAAATTTTTTCATGTTATTATTTAATATTAATGATTTTGAACTTTCTCTTATTTTATCACTTTTATTTGAATTTGTTCTTATATTTTGAAGAGAAAAAATAATTTCACCTTCATCAAATTCAGAAGAATCTAAAATTTTACTATCATTTTTTTTATTTACATTTACATCAATTTGTCTATTATTTTTATTTTCTATATTATTATTATTATTATTATTTATATTATTATTATTATTATCATTAATATCAATTATTGTTTTTTCATCTTCTTCATTTATATCGCTTATTACATTTTCATTATTTTCATCAAAAAATTCTTGTTCTTCATTTATTACTTTTCCAAAATTTGGTAAATGTTTGATAGAAACTTGATCAGAAAATGTAACATTATTATTTTTTTCTTTTCTTTCTTTTGCTAAAGCTGATTTTTGCCTATTTATATATTTTATCATTTCTCCATCACTTTTTTCTCCATTTGAATCTTTAATAAAAATATTATTATTATTGTTATTATTATTATTATTATTTATATTATTTGTACTATAGCTATTATTTAATAAAGGAAATTTAATATCATCTTTTTTATTATTTAATTTAAATGAAATGTGCATTTTTTTTTTATTTTGACGTTTCATTTGAGAAATTTTTTCTTGATTTGAACTTAAAATAAATTTTTGAAATATATTATTATTATTTTGTAAAATTGATGAATCAGAAGTTTGAAATTTATCTAAATTTGTTAATAAAATATTATTAATAACATTATTTTGATAAATTGAATAATTATCATTATTTGTTTGGGTTGATTTTAAAAATTTATTACTTAAATTATTTTTTAAATTTCTTGTTCGAGCTGATTTTGTTCTAAAACCATTTCTTAAAGAAGGTTTGATTGATTTTATATTATTTAAATTTAATAAATTTAATGTTGGTTTTACTTGAGAAATATCTAAATCAGATTGATTATCATTTTTAAATAAAAATGAATTATTATTATTTTTTTGGTTATTTAAAGTAAAACTTTTCAATGAAACTAAATTTTTTTGTGTCATTGAACTATAATTTTAAATTTATAATTTTTTTATATAAAATTTTTTTACTTGTTTAAATCTTTTCTTAGCATTATTTTATTAATGTTAAATTTTTTATTAATTATTATATTTAAATTATTTAAAATATAATATTTTTTTTATATTATAAATTAATAAATATGATTATATAAAAATTTATTTTATAAATTTTTATTTTCTCATAAATAATTATTTTATTTAATTTTTAAATACATTTTATTTATTTTCTTTTTTATAAATGGTTGAAAATAAATCAAAATAAACATTAGTCCAAAATTTTAAAAGATTATTAACTTCTTTTTCAATAATTGGATTTTTTTGTAAAACGCAATAAAAAAATAATTCATCTATTGTATATTCATTATCTAAATTTTTTAATATATTTACATATTTTTCATTTTTATTTTCAAATTCTTCTTCAGTCATAATATGATAATATTTTTTATTTTTTATTTGAAGAAATGATTGATCTTTTTCAAAATCATCAAAATCAAATGAATCAATTTTATCTTTACTTATCATTTTATTAAATTTTGTTGTAGTATCATAATTAAAAATATCAAATTTAAAAGCATATTTTACTTTTCTTTTATTAAAAGCATAATCAACACTATTTCCGCTTATATCATTTGAAATTTTATCCATATTTCCAACTAAACATTCTTCACAATATTTATTTTTAAGATAATCTAAAATATTCAACAAATCTTTAGTTTTTTTTTTATTATCAGAAGGAGCAGTTAAAGTTAAATTACCTGAACGAGTATTAATAAAAATATTTGGTTTAATTTTTTTCATTATTTCTTTTACTAAACGTGTTTCATATTCACTAAATGGTTTTCTTCCACTATTAATACCATTTATAGGATTTATTTTTTTATCTATAATTTCTTTAAAATCATAATCATAATTTCTTGTTAAATCCACATTATTTTCATTTCCTTTATGACAAACAAAACTTTGAGTTAAACGTTTTCTACCATATTCATTAACAACAGGAATAAAATTGATTTCATTTTGTTCTAAAATTTTATCTATTGTGTCTTTATTATAAAAAGGATAATCATTATTTTTACATAAAATATTTGCTAAAAATATAGCTAATTCAGTTCCAATTGCTTCTTGTGCTTTTTCTCCAAAAGTTAATAAAACTTTGTTTTTTTTTTTGCTTTTTTCTTTTGAAGTTATTGTATAATAATTTATAGATTTTCCTGTTTTTTTATCTTCCATTGAATTTATTTCTAATTGATCATCACATTCATCTGAAAGTTCTTCAAAAATTTTATTTACTTCTTCATTTGTATGATATAAATAATTATAGAATCTACAATTGTATAAGTTAATTGAAAGTGAAAATATTAACAAGAAAATGAGCGTTTTATTTTTCATTAAATTATATTAATTATTATTTATTAAATATAAATATTAATATATTTATTTATATATTAAATATTAATTAAGATTATTATTATTTTTAATAAATTATAATTATTAAAGAATTTTTTTTAATGTTTTTATTGCGGCTGAAAAATTATTTTGATATTCTTCATTTTTATTATAAATTTCTATTTCATTTGAAAATTCTGTTGTTAAAAATTGAAATAAATGTTTTGCCCATTCAATATGATCTTCATTTTTTATTAATTTAGCAAATAATAATTTAACTTTATTTTCATTACTTTTTTCAAAATAAAAATCAAAAATAAAAATTACAAAAATTTTACAATTTTCATCAGAATTTTCAAAATTAAAATGTAATAAAACAGGCAAAGTTATTTTTTCTTTAATTAATAAATTAGAAATTAATTTACTTAAATTATGAATTTTTTTCAATTCATTATTTTTAAATGTATAAAAAATTTTCATGTAATCCCAAATACAATAATGAATAGTATATTTATTATTTTTATCAACAGTTATTAATTTTTCAAGTAATAATTCATAAAATGGATTATAAACTTTTTCTTCAATACATAATTGTAAAATAATTTTAATTATTTCTCTTTTTTGCTCTTTTTTTAAATTCAATCTTATTAATTTTTCAAAACAATCTGTTATATCAAAAGATGTTAAAATATTTTTAAAAATTATTTTTTTTAAATTTGTGTTTATATTCATTTTTTTCATTTTAATTTCTAATAATTTATTTGTTCTATTATCAATTAATTCGTCGTTTATTTCAATATTATTTAGTAATTCATTATCATTTTTTGTTTCTATAATTTCATTATTATTTAATTTTACAATTTCATTTAAATTTATTTTTTTAATATCATTTAAATTTATTTCTATTTTTTCTCCTTTTTTAATATCATTATTAATATTTTTATTTATGAAATTTTTAAAAAATTGAAATTTTTCATTTAAATTAAATTTTAAATATTTATTTAATTTAATATCTTCAATCATTTCAACTATGAATTTAATTTTTGATAAATTTTCATAATTTTCTATTTTTAAATTATTATATTTTTTATTTACTTCTGTGCTTATTATTTTTAAATTTTCTGGATCTTCTTTTCTTATTTCAATTCCTGTGTAACTTAATAATAAAAGTAAAAATTCTGAATAAAATTCATTAAAATTTTCTATAAAAAATTTTATTAAATCATAAATTAAATTGCTTGTAATATTATTAAACAAATAAAATAAAATTATTTGAAAAATTGAATTTTTAATTTGAAATTTTTCTATTTTTGTTAAATCTGAAAAATATAAAATTTTTTCAAATAAAATTTTTATATAAAAATAAATAAAATTATTTCCAAATTTAAAATGCATTATAGATAAAAAAGAACAAATACAACTTGTAATAGGTAAATTTGTTATTTGTTGATTTAATAATAAATTTAATGAAATATTTGAAATAATTTCAAATATTGTATAATTATCATTATTAATATGATTTGAAAAATCTGAAATTTTTTTAAATAATTCAGGAATAATTATTGAAATATTTGATTCGGCAATTTTATTTAATAAAGATGTTATTTCTTTTTTAAATTTTAATATTATTTCATTTTTTGTATTTTCTTTATTAATGTTGTTATTTAAAATATTTTCTTCATTATTATTATCTTTATTTATAATTTTATTATTATTTGTTTTCATTAGTTTTATTTCATTTGAATTTTCTGATTGTTCATCATTTTCATTTAAAATTTTTTTTTGTTTTATTTTATTATTTAATTTATCTTCTTTTTTTTCATTTAATAAATTTTTTGATTTTTGGCTTGAATATTTTTTATATGTTTTTGCATCTTTATTTTTAATATTATCAATATTATCTAAAAAATCCATCAAATCTTCATCATAATTTTCACTTGCTATTTTTTTATTAAATTTTTCCATTTTATTTTTATCTTTTAATTTTAATTTATCTTCTAAATATTTTATTTCTTCATCTAAATCATCTGAATCAGATAAATCATTTTCTTTTTCATTTTCATTTTCTGTGTTGTTGTTTTCTTTTAAATTAAAATTATTATTTTTATCTTTTTTTTTATAAATTTTATTTTCATTTTTGTTTTTTTTTATTTCATTTAAATTACTATTATTACTTTTATTGCTATTTATTGATTCTTTCCTTTTTTCTTTTTTATTTCGATAAAACAAATCTCTTTTTTCTTTTTTTTGTTTTCTTTCTAATTTTCTTTTTTGTTTTCTTGATAAAAATTTATTTTCCATATAAAATTATTATTTTTATTAAAATAAATAAAAAAAATAAATAAAATTTTATTTTTTCTCATTCAAAAAAAAATTTTTTTTAATTATCTTTTATTAAAATTATAT
>JAEEGK010028997.1_pt1 | contig 11067 bp, 8 predicted proteins | sample 8958771 | NCBI WGS metagenome assembly JAEEGK01 (sample SAMN16246547, study PRJNA631951) | gut metagenome | biome: gut microbiome; feature: rumen; material: SC-attached | host: Bos | place: Iran: Karaj | collected 2018-10 | reverse complement strand
ACAAACCATCTTCTTGTGATTCTCCTCGTCGATGATGACATAGTTGATGGTAGTCTCGGCAGCAGTACCTGCAGTCGTTGGGAAGCAGATCACGGGCACGCTCTTATGCTTGGTAGGAGCTACACCTTCGAGGCTGACAACGTCGCTGAACTCAGGATTGTTGGTAACAATACCAATTCCCTTGGCAGTATCCATTGAAGAGCCGCCACCGATGGCAACCATGAAGTCGGCCTTGGCATCAGCAAATGCCTTCACGCCATTCTTCACATTGGTTACGGTTGGATTGGGCACTACATCCGAGTAGATCTCGTAAGGGATGCCGGCCTCATCCATAACGTCGGTCACCATCTTGCATACACCAAATTTTACCAGACCTTTGTCGGTTACCACGAGGGCTTTCTTGAAACCAAGACGTGAAACCACTGCGGGCAATTCCTTGCGTGCACCAGCTCCGAAGTAGCTAAGTTCATTAAGAATAAAACGGTTTACCATAATAGTTTGTTTTAAGATAGAAGGTTGAAAATAGGGGTTAAAACTCTAATTGATTATCTCGTTATAAGTTGTATTTCTCATAAAAGTCACGCTCGGAAATGATTTCGACGCCCAATTGACGCGCCTTGTCAAGCTTGTTCTGCCCTGGAGCATCGCCCGTCACCACATAGTTGACCTTGCCGCTCACCGATCCCACATATTTGGCTCCGTGTCCGGTAAAGAATGCCTTGATCTCGTCGCGTTTGAAGCGATAACTGGTGCCTGTGAAAATCACCGTCATGCCTTCAAGGGCATTGCCAAGTTTCTCGGCACTCTGATAGTCCTGCTGGAACTGATAGTCGGGCGAACCTATGCAAGTATAGTCACTCAGGTCGGCATCAAGGATGTTCCTGGCCATGATTTCGCCGATGCCATCGATAAGCAGCAATTCTTCGAACGTCGCAGCGCGGAACTTCGACCAGGAGCCGAAATGTTCGGCAAGAAGCTTGCCAGTGATCTTACCCACGCCATCGATGCCAAGACCTCCGATGATGCGGTCGAGGGTCAGTGTACTTATGCTTTGCGCAATGCCATCGAACATCAGCGCCACCGACTTCTCGGCATACCCCTCCCCCAACTGCTGCTGAATGTGAGTACGATAATTGGGACAGAAGACATCGGGTTCCCACGTGCTCTCGTCCTTGACAAAAACGCGATAAAGGTCATCGACCGAAGCAATGTCCAGCTTGTCATAGAGGTCGGCTAGGACGTTTGGTCCCAGGCCCTTGATATTCGCGCAATCCTTACCGCACCAATACTCAAGACGCTGGATGGCCTGTTCTCGGCAATGATGATTCGGACAGATCCAATATTCGCCCTTCTTTACCAGCGCTGTTGCGCAACAGGGACACGTCTCGGGGAATTTGATGGCCTTGAGTTGTACCTCCTCGGCTGCATTGCGGAGCGCATCGATGCCGGTCACCTGAGGAATCACCTCGCCAGCCTTTTGCACAAAGACATACGAACCGATGGCCAGACGGAGGCTGCGGATATATGACTCGTTGTTCAACGTGGCACGTGCTACCACCGATCCGGAAATGGTCGTCGGTTCAAGTTCGGCAACGGGTGTGATATGACCTGTCATGCCCACCTGGAAGGTCACGTCGCGTATTACCGTAGACTGTGCCTCCTGCGGGAACTTGCGCGCCTTGCACCAGTTGGGGAACGTTGTGTTCAGTCCCAGGAATTCCTGGTGCCGACGTTCATTCACTTTGACAACGACGCCATCGCAATCGTAGGGCAACTTACGGCCGATACGTACCTCGTTGAAGGCATTGATGGCATCGGTAAGTTGCTTGAGGTCGCTGAAAGCCTGACGTCCAGGGGTCTTGTAATAGTCAAAGCCCAGCTTACCAAGCAGTTCGAGCGTTTTCTCCTGGCTGCTTAACACATCGCGCTGGAATGCCTCATCGGTCGAATAGGCAGCGTAAGCATTCACCACAAGTCCACGTTTGGCAGTAACCTTCGGGTCGAGTTGCTTCAGCGAGCCACTCGCAGCATTGCGCTTGTTGGCAAATGGACGTTCTCCGTTCTTCTCCTTCTCAGCATTGAGTCGATCAAAAGCACCTTGCGGCATCAACACTTCGCCTCTCACCTCGAAGTAGGATGGCAGTTGGAGTTGATCTGCGGTTTCGGAACTTTCTTCGGCAAACAGGTCGTCGAACAACGAGGGTTCCTTCGAAGCAGTCTTCGATGCTGTTTTTGTGCCACCTTCGACCATCAGTTTCAAAGGCACGTTTCGAATGGTGCGCACGTTGGCGATCACCGATTCGCCCTCGATCTGATTGCCGCGCGTCACGGCATCGACGAGTTCGCCTTCGCGATAGACGAGCGAGATGGATAGGCCGTCATACTTCGGCTCATAAGTGAACGAAATTTCGTCGTTCGGAAAGGCAGCCTTCAACTTCTGGCTGGTCGAAAGCAACCATTCCTGTAGTTCCTCGTCACTATACACATTCTCGATGCTCTGCATGGGGATGACATGACGATGTTTCTCGAAGGCGCCTTGAATGTCCGAGCCGACACGCTGGGTGGGGCTGTCGGGCAAGACCACGCCCGAAGCCGCCTCCAATGCCTGCAACTGCTTGAACTCCATGTCGAACTCAAAGTCCGTCATCGGTGGGTCATTCTCTATATAATATTTATAGGAAGCCCACGCCAATGCTGCGGTCAAGCTGGCTTGATCGTTGATGTCACGCTTGTTGAATTCCTCAAGTGTCATCAGTCGGTTCTCTTATAGGTAGTCAATCTTGATGACAATCTTACGTGGGGTGCATGGCTGCTTGCCGATGCCGGTCGCCTGATGTATATCGTCGGGGAAGAACAGATAGAAATGCTTGGGGTCGGAGTCGATTACAAGGCACTCGTTGGCAGCTGGGATCTTTTTCTTGTCCCAGCCGAAATTCTGCACATCCTTCTTCTCGTTGTATTCGTTGCGTGGCACGAGGCATTCGGGCGAATGGGTCACATGGTAACGCTCCGAACCTGTCACATCCCATTGCAGGTCGATGGTGCGACGATGCTGTTCCCACTGGCAATTCTCAGGAGTGCGCAGTGTCTGATTGAGCACCTTCACGTAAGCATGGCTCCATTGCATGGCATTGTTGCTGGGCTCCATCTTCACAGGATCGACGCTGGCAAGCCATGCAAAAATCGAATCCCACATGGCGGGAGCCTTCTGATACTGCTCGTAGAACGTCTGCACATTGATGTGATCGTAGGGTTTCACCTTGAAACCATTCTTCCATTTGCCTTTTTTGAACCAAGCCATGGCCTCGGCAGTTGCCGTAGGTTTAGCGAATGACGCCTCCTGTGCCATAGTTACACAAAGACAAGATAAGGAAAGAACCAGAATGAGGAAGATCTTTTTCATCGTACAAAATTGGGTTATAGATAATTTTTCGGAGCAAAGATAAGGAATTTTATTTAAAGTTGTATCGGCAAACGTAAAAAAAATGTTCGATTTTTTGTTTTGTTAGGAAAAACCTATTATCTTTGCAGCGAAAAACCAACAAAAAACACTACACAGAATGATTATCAAGCAAGTCAGCGTCAGCATCGAGGACCGTGTCGGTTCCAGCTGGCAGGTTTTCCAGTCTTTGGCCGACAACCGCATCAACATCCTTTCGTATAGCATCGAAGACACTCCGCCCCAAGGCACCCTGCGACTCATCGTCGACGATGCGACCAAGGCCGACGAAGTGCTGCGCAATGTCGGTTTCCGCACACAACTTACCAACGTGTATTCGATGAATGTCCCCAACCACATCGGATCGATGAGTCGTGTGCTCAAATACCTGACCGAAAAAGAGGTCTCGATTGACTTCATGTATGTCTTCCAGTACATGGGTATTTCTCAGACCGTTCTGCATTCGCGCAACATGAAGCAGCTTGAGCAAGTGCTCACCCGATATGAACAAGAGCAGCTCAACTTGACATCCAAATAAATCAACTGTATGGGCTTCATAGGAGGATTTTAGGATTTTTTAATACGATATTTTTGCCTATTAGTCGAAAAATGATTATATTTGCGCCGACTAATTACACACATTCCCCTTTCCTTCGGGTTGAGGAAGTTGCTTAATAAATAAAAATCATTTACTGTAAACCATATAAATAAAATTAATATCCGCTATGAACAAAATTTACAGTGACCCTATCGAGAAGGCACAACTTCTCATCGAGGGACTTAAGAAAAATCGTTCCTATCTTGAAACCAAGGGCTACGACCTGTCTGTCATCGAGCGTCTTGAAAAAGCCTGTGAGGAAATGACCCGCGAAGGCGAAGCTGTTGCCGCCGAAGAGGAGGCTCTCTCGAAGCATCGCGTAAGATGCCACACCATCCTCAGTGGTCTGAAGCGTGATCTATACGCCGGCAAGAATGGCATCAAGACGATGTTCGACCAAGAGCAGTGGAATCAGTACGGCGTGCCCGACAAGCGCTGATCTCGATTGGATTTTGGCAATAGATAGGACAAAACACCAGCACGATGAATAGATTGTCCATCTTTATTGCAACACTTATCCTCAACCTGACCTTCTCGAAAGGCTGGGCTGAGGATTTTCATATCTATGTATCGCCTGTCGGCAACGACACATGCCAGGGGACTCTCCTCTCGCCTGTCGCATCCTACCAACAGGCTTTGCGCTTGGCTCGCGAAAAGCGACGCACGAGTTGGAACGAAGGAGTCATCATCATTGACTACCCCGACACGCCCGAACACTTTCTCCTCTCCGAGCCCATCCGCATCCGTCCCGAAGACAGTGGCACACCCGAAGCGCCTCTCGTCATCACCGGAAATTCGTCGATCGAAGGAAGCGAACTGTGCGGCGGCATGCCTATCACCCGATGGAAACGACAGGGCAAACTGCTTGTAGCCGACGTTCCTGAATGGAATGGCTATCCCATCGATTTCCGACAGTTCTACACTCCCATTAAGGCTGTGCGTGCCCAGGATGTTCCCATAGGCGTTGATTCCGAACAGGACGAATACGAACAGATGTCTCGCATCCTGAGCCTTGACAAAACACAGCGCATCCTTTATGTGCCCGCCACGCCGGCCATACGCAAGATTGCTCGTCAGGGCGTAGGACATGCCGAGATGGTGCTGCACACAATGTGGTGTATCAACAACCTCCGCATCAAGACAATCGCTATCCAGGGCGACTCGGCTGCCATCCGATTTCACGAACCCGAGGCTGATGTCTTTTGGGAACATCCCTGGCCTCTTCCCTTCACTGGCCAACACGCCTCACCTTTCTATCTCACCAATCATTTCGCCCTTTTGGATGAGCCTGGCGAATGGTTTCCCGACATCGGTGCACACAAGCTGTACTATTATCCCCGCAATGCCGAAGAAACCGACTGGATGCTGCACCCGGATTCAAACCGAATGCTAATCCCCTATGTACCCGTTCTTGAGAATATCCTCATCATCGAAGGTACGGCCGAACGTCCCGTCCATGATGTCGTGATTCGTCAACTCGCCTTCTCCGGCACCAGCTGGATGCGTCCGTCCACCCATGGGCATGTGCCGCTCCAGGCAGGCATGTATCTCATCGAGGGCTATAAGGTGCGACCCTCCATTGTTCGTCTAGATCGTAATCACAAGCTCGACAATCAGGCTTTCTGCGGTCGTCCTGCGGCAGCTGTCCGTATTCACAATGCCCAACGCATTACTTTCGACCAATGCTCGTTCTTGCAGACCGCCTCAACGGGTCTCGACTTCGAGGAAGGCACCCAGGACTGCATCGTCGCCAACTGTACCTTTTATAATATAGGTGGTGCGGCCATTGTGGCAGGATCTTTCAGTCCAGAGTCTTTCGAAGGACATCTACCCTACTCACCCCAAGACCCTCGGCAACTCTGCCGCGGTCTCATCGTTGCCAACAACTGGATAGAGAACACTGGCCTTGAAGATTGGGGCACTCCCGCCATTTCGGCCGGATGGGTCACCAATGCGCTGATTGCCTACAACACCATCCGCAACGTGCCTTACACGGGCATCTCTTTGGGCTGGGGATGGACGCAGTCGGTCAACTGCATGAGCGGTAACGAGGTCTATCGAAACCGCGTCACTCGATATGCGCGTCATATGTACGACGTAGCTGGCATCTACACCCTCAGCGCACAGCCCAAGACCTACATCACCGAGAATGTCATCGACAGCATCTGCCACCCCTCCTACGTCCACGACCCGAACCATTGGTTCTATCTCTACACCGACGAAGGTTCGTCGTTCATCTCCGTGCACGACAACTGGTGCCCAGCCGAAAAGTTCCTGCAGAACGCCAATGGTCCCGGAAACACCTGGCAGAACAATGGTCCCCACGTCCCCGACTCCATCCTCCACCACGCTGGCTGCAAACATTGGCTATGGGAGGGCTCAGACCCCGTCCCCTCGATGAGTCTCGATGACATCAAACGTATCCGTCCCTTCCTCCAAACGCGCAAGCCCAAAAAATAACCTTTCGAACCCAGACCCCCTCTAATCCCATTTCCCATGACCTGGCTTTGGTACCCCGCCGACTTCGAAATCTGGCTCGGCAATCGCTTCAACAACCGACGCACCGAACGCGGTGCGATGTTCCCACCCTTCTGGAAACAGGACAGCCATTGGGCTACCGTCGAATTCAGTCGCGAATACGAATTGGCAAGGCCCGAAACCATCCGCATCTATGTGGAGGGTCGCTACAACTTCATGTTCGATGGCAAGCTGCAGTTCGGCGAACCCACCGAATGGCTGGTTCCCGCAGGTCGCCACAAGATCAACATCAAGGTCCACAATCCTGCCACGCCTCCTGCCCTTTTCATCGAGGGCGAGACCATCCAATCCGACGCCACCTGGCGCGTCACCCACGAGGACAAAATCTGGATTGACGAGAACGGGGTTGCACATGGTTCGGGCATCTACCTCGTCCCCGGCTTCTGGCATTTCAATACCCCCTCCGATCGTCCTTCCCGCTTCCAGCTTGCACGCGAGGAATGGAAGGCAGTCTCTACGCGCATCCTTTCCGAAGCATCTTCCGGCAACCAATCGAATGGGAAAGCCACCACGCTCCTCGTCGATTTCGGCAGGGAGACGATGGGCTACATCGTCCTGAACGGCATCCAGGGCCGCGGCATCGTCGAACTCTATTACGGCGAAAGCGAAGCCGAAGCGCTCGACAAGGACTATTGCGAAACGCTCGACAAACTCATGGTCGAAACCTGTCCGCGCTTCGTAGTCCCCGAGTCGAAGGCATTCCGCTTTGTGCAGGTCGTGCTGCCCGAAGGGATGACAATCGAAAGTGTCAGCATGGAGTACGAATACCTGCCGCAGGACCTCTCTCGAAGCGGCTCGTTCGAATGTTCCGACGACGAACTCAACCGCATCTGGCAGGTCGGTGCCTACACGATGGATCTCACGACGCGCGAGTTCATGATGGACGGCATCAAGCGTGACCGCTGGACCTGGTCGGGCGACGCCATCCAGTCCTATCTGATGAACTACTACCTGCGTTTCGACAGCGACACCGTGAAGCGCACCATCCGCCAGCTGCGCGGCAAGGATCCCGTCTCCTCCCACATCAACACCATCCTCGACTATACCTTCTACTGGTTCAAGTCGGTCTATGACTACTACCAATATACGGGCGACCGCGACTTCGTCTGCGAGATGTATCCGCGCATGCTCACCCTCATGGACTATTGTCTGGGCCGCCTCTTCGAAGGATGGGCCATCGGCCAGCCCGACGATTGGGTCTTCATCGATTGGGTCGATTTCCCGATGCACAAGCGCGGCATCGTCTGCTTCGAGCAGATCCTTTTCTGCAAGAGCCTCGAAACCATGCAGCTCTGCAAGGACCTTGTTGGCCCGCTCTCCGACCTGCAGCTGAGCAACCTGCACCTCTCCTATCCCAATGTGGACTATGGCGCCCTCGCTGCCGAACTCCGCTCGAAAATCGACAAGACCTTCTGGAGCCCCGAAGCCCATGCCTATCTCCATGCCCTCGAACCCCTCTTAACCCCTCTTAACCCTTCAGAACCCCTCTTAACCCCTCTTAACCCTTCAGAACCTCTCTTAACCCCTCTTAACCCTTCAGAACCCCTCTTAACCCCTCTTAACCCTTCAGAACCCCTCTTAACCCCTCTTAACCCTCAGGTCACGAAGTTCCCCAGCATGTTCGCCATCCTCTACGGCTATGCCGACGAGCAGCGCCAGCAGGAGATACTTGAGCACGTCATGCAGAACCCCGACGTGCCTGCCATCACCACGCCCTACATGCGCTTCTACGAACTCGCCGCACTCTGCCAGCTGGGGCTGCACGACGATGTCCTCTCCGAAATCAAGGCCTATTGGGGCGGCATGCTGCACGAAGGTGCCACGACGTTCTGGGAGAAGTACAATCCCGAGATGCAGGGCGACGAACACCTCACGATGTACGGTCGCCCCTACGGCAAGTCGCTCTGCCATGCCTGGGGAGCCAGTCCCGTCTATCTGCTCGGTCGCTACTTCCTCGGCATCGAGCCCACCTCGCCCGGCTACGCCACCTGGCAGGCTCGGCCCCATCTCGCCGGTCTCGACTGGATGCGCGGTGCCGTCCCCACTCCCTTCGGCACCATCCGCATCGAAGTCACTCCCGATCGGGTTGTCATCTCCACGCCTGAAGGCATCGGCCCCGGCACCCTCTTCCTCGCCGATCAGGTCATTACCCTTTCCCCCGGTCAAACCACCATCAGCAGAATCACACCCTAAATTGACAATCTCACGGCCCGGACGATGTCTCCTGCGCTGGGGGCTTGCACTTTGTCGGCCCTAAAGATGCCTCCGCGCTTATGTGCCTGTAATCTCTCGGCCCTAAAGATGCCTCCGCGCTTATGTGCCTGTAATCTCTCGGCCGTGACGATGCAGGTCCCTCTTTTGCTCGTTCATTCTTCGGGCCGTCAGGTTGGGAGGCAGTACTGTGGGTGGGCACTTTGTCGGCCTGGGGGATGCTTGCGGGTTCGGAGGCGGGTTGTTTCTCGGCCGTGGGATGCGTGTTCGGGGCGGGGCTGCACTTTGTCGGCCTGAAGAGGGAACAAAGGCGTTGAAGCAGACATTTCACGAGGCAAGGGGAGGCGGGAGGGGTCTGATTGGATTTCACATTGTCGGCCGATAGGGTGTCATCTCCAACCGAGGAAGATACATGTCGGCCGTCAGATTGCAGTTTGGCAGAGGATTCGTTGAACATGGTTTCTTGGGGTAATAACATAGTTTCTTGGGACAATGAAGTTGATTGATGAGATAGAAGATCACAAAAGTAGAGGTCTCAAAGGTGCGCGCATTTTCTTTTCGACAGTGCAAAGTTACGCATATTCCGGAGAAATTAGCCGAAAACATGCCTCCAGACTGCAAATTTAACAGATTTTACGATAAAAATTTATCTTTTTCTCCTAAAAATGTCCATATATTAGGGGACAACATTTGGAATATTCCACATCGGTTCCTAAAAAAAATACACACGAAAAAATTTCTTTTTTTTCTTTTTTTATTTATTTCTTTTTTCAATTTCACGAAATTTTTCCGCGCGATATTTATATATTTATATTAATTATATTTATATATTTATATTTAAAATATTTTGCAAATAAACGCATCCCCCTTAAAATTAATTGTCCCCCACGGAATAAAGAAAAGAAATAATAAAAAAAAGAAATTCTAGAAATAATTGATTTTCATAAGTCGCTGATAATCAAAGATTCGAACGTTTCGTTATTATCTAACCAACGAAAATAAACAGCAAAATTTATTCGTCAAGGGCAAAAAATAGGCCCAAAATTGCGTCAAAAATAGCTTGTTAAGGGTGGTACACTTTTCAGTTACAATTTACAAATCGCACTACACGAATAAAATAATTGCACGTCTCGACTGGTTTATAAGATCACGGATTTTGCGAATCTTTTATTCTTGTCCCAACCACGCCCATTCGCATTCGTAGATTCGAGTGATTCCTGGTTTCAATATCTACTTTGTCACCGCCCTTTTCCGTGAGTTCAGTGAGTTCTGTGTGCCCCTAATCCGGACCAGCATCCGTGCTATCCGCGCTGAGTGCGACGAAGAAACGCACTCAGCCTCCCTTTCGACCCACTGATATCCGTTGAATCCTGGTTATCCGTGATCTGCTAATCCATTTTTCGTCCTTTTCGTCTTTTCGTCTTTTTTCGGAATTACTTTTGGGTCCGGATGGATTTTCTGCACGAAGTGCAATTTCCTAGGCAGCTCATTTTCCGGCAGAAACAACCAGGCCATTGGGCCGAGGTTGTCTGCCATTTTCGCCCTACTTTGAATGTCGTCGAGGTTGTCTGCCATTTTCACCTTACTTTTATAACACGAATTATCATGAATTACTCACGAATTTTTCATGAATGATTATTTTTGAGTGCTTAAGTCGCTGAAAAACAAGGCTTACGCTGAAATGGCGCAAGCCTCCTGTCTTTGATTTTCAAACGCGTTTGTTGCCCCGATTGTCGCCTTGGATAGGAAGAATGGGGTTGTAAATCGCTGATACACAGGAATTGTTCCGTTTTGGAACGAGCCTCGTTTTTCAATTTTTTCAAATTTTTCAAACGTCAAATCATCAAAGGACTACAAGACGCTGGAATTCAAGGCTTCGAACGAAACGTTAAAAGCCACTTATTCAAGGCTTATTCTAAAATGGAATAAGCCTCGCCATTGCATTACTGACTCTAACATCTTGAAATACATGAATTCGAACGAATCGTTAGAATTGAATCGCAAGTCGCTGAAATTCAGGAATTTTTCCAAAATGGAAAAATTAAAATGACTCCTTAATCAACTGATTTACAAAGCTTGCCTCGTTTTCGGGCAAGCCTCCTGGACAAACCTCATCTCCCATTGACATCAATAGGCTCACCGGCCACCTATTTCTCATTTTCTCATTTTCTCATTTCTCATTTTTCTTCAATAAGCTATTCCAGGCTCCAATCCAAGCAAAAGCAACAAGCCATTGATTTACAAGGTTTTCATCGAAACAATGAAAGCCTCCGGGACAAAA
>JAEEGK010028993.1_pt1 | contig 11068 bp, 7 predicted proteins | sample 8958771 | NCBI WGS metagenome assembly JAEEGK01 (sample SAMN16246547, study PRJNA631951) | gut metagenome | biome: gut microbiome; feature: rumen; material: SC-attached | host: Bos | place: Iran: Karaj | collected 2018-10 | reverse complement strand
ATCTGAACAACAATCATTTTCACCAGCCGCACCGATTTCAATTCTTCTTTTACGAGTAGCTTTAAGCGTATACATACTTTTTAAGTTCAGATTCGGCAAGAAAGATTTTAAGTCGTTCTCTTTCGCATCAACTTTATCGATATTATGCATTTTGCTTTTCAACGCATTTTTATGGAATTTTATCGCAGGATTTTTTTCATCTTCAAGCAAGGATGAGCTAGAAAAAATCATGCCGGAGGGATTGTTGCCTAATTTCTACGTATGGCTAAGCCTTTTTGTCTCTGCGTTTTATGAGGAAATACTTTATCGTAAGTTTCTTCCGGATGAGTCATTTAGCATTTGTTCATACCGATATTTTAATCCCACTACAATTGAGGAAGCGAGTGTTGATTCGAAACAAAACTCTTTGAAGTATCGGATTATTGTAGAATCATTGATTATTTTGATTTTTGCACTTGGGCACAGATATTTGGGAGTCTGGGCGGTATTAAACGCAGTTTTTGCAGGCGGAGTATTGCGATTTTTTTGTGTAAAGACAGGTTCATTCCTTTCTGGATTTACAGCGCATCTGATTTATAACCTGATTGTGTTTTTCCTTTTGTGATTTTTTCTTAAAGTAAACCCACTGTTCACTTTTCTTTACAGTTTCTATAATATCTACATATGAACAGAATACGCATTCCTTACGAACTTCAAAAAATGAACAAGATTTTCCGCGATAACGGCTTTGAGGCATACCTTGTCGGTGGTGCCGTGCGTGACATTTTGCTTGGCAAAAAAGCTGCCGACTGGGATGTCGCTTCTAACGCAAAGCCAGAAGACGTAATGCGTATTTTTCACAAGGTTATACCAACAGGGATTGAGCACGGCACTGTTACCGTACACTTCATGCAGCACGAAATTGAAGTCACCACATACAGGATAGACGATGATTACACTGACGGACGGCACCCCGGCTCCGTCACCTATACTTCAGATATAACTCAGGACCTTTCACGCCGCGATTTCACAATGAACGCAATAGCCGCTTCGCTTGATGACGGAGCCGTCGTCGATCCGTTCCACGGTGAAGATGACATTAAGCATAAAATAATCAGGACAGTCGGAAAGCCAGAGGAACGGTTCGACGAGGACGGGCTTCGCCCTGTCCGTGCCGTCCGGTTCGCCGCAAAGACGGGCTTTTCCATCGATCCGGAAACGCTCGCCGCAATTCCGCGCGCACTTGGCGTTACGGCAAAAATTTCGATAGAACGCTTCCGCGACGAGTTCCTTAAGCTCGTTGGCGCGCCAGAGCCTGTAAAAGGACTGCGCCTTATGGAAGAAACCGGCATAATGAAGCTTTTTCTGCCGGAGTTTTATAGTTGTCGCGGTGTCGTTCAGGCAGACGGGCGAGGAATCCATCAGTTCGATGTTCTTGACCATCTTTATAACGCTTTGGAAGGCGCAGTCTGGATAGAAAATCAGCGCGGAAGCGACACGAACTTAATGTTGCGGCTCGCGGCATTGTTCCACGACATAGGAAAGCCCGCCTCACGCAAGATTATGGAAAAAGCCCTGGACCCGGCGGCTCCCGAAAAGACTTCAACAATCTATACGTTCTATAACCACGAGGCCGTCGGCGCGGAAACAACGTTTAAAATACTTAACCGTCTGCGGTTGCCTAAAGCGCAAAGCCGATACGTTGCTCATCTTGTGCGGCAGCATATGTTCTTTTACGAAAGCTCATGGACAGATGCCGCAATCCGCCGCTTTCTCGTGCGGATTACGCCGCCGGACGCAAAAGACACTTCGCCATCTTCCGCAGAAATAGACGCGGCTCTTAACGACATTTTCGATTTGCGTATCGCCGACGTTTACGGCATGACAAGAACGCCGCCGGTTCTTGCGAAAGGCGTTTGGAGCGAAAACTTGATTGAGTTCAGGGAAAGGATCGACAAAATAATCGCAGAAAAAAACGCGATTACCATAAAGAATCTTGCGGTTAACGGAAAAGACCTTATGGGCGCGGGAATCCCATCTGGTAAAGAAATAGGCAGGATTCTGAACGAGCTTCTTGAAGCCGTTCTGGAAGATCCTGCCCTTAATGAAAAAGAAAAACTGCTTACGATAGCGCGAAATTTCGTGAAAGAAACCCGCGCCTAAAGCTACACTAAACGAGCCCTGCGCTTAGTTTGATGCCGCAAGAACAGCCGCACCAAGCGTAATATCGTTCTCTATCGTAAGAATCTCGAAGTAGATGTGGCGCTGTGCCGTAAGAACGTCGTGCAGATATCCAAGAAGCCTCTCCTTAAGGTGATGCGTCTTGTAGAATGTCGTTCCGTCGCAAACAATTCCCGCAGGAAGAGCCGCAGACGTTCCTTTTCCGCTCTTAATAACTGAAGCAGAAATCAAAGCCGCCGCAATCCGTGCAGAACGCTCAATCACAGCATCAAGAAGTGTATAAATCACATCAGCATCTTTCTGAGTTCCCTTCGCAACGATTGCACCGAGCACTGTCGCTGTATTTTTTGGCGCATACAAGAACTGGTCTGCGTCTTTAAGCTCAAACTTCGAAAGATTGCGCAATCCGTCTGCCACAGCCGCTGACAAAAGTCCTTCTTCCGCAGCCTGTTTCATCATTATCAACGCAACCGGTCCGAGGTACGCTCCGGAACACATCTTTTCCGTAACATAAAGTCCTGGTGTATTTGCATGCTTATCAAACTCAATGTCAAAATCTGAACGCTGAATCTTGTTATAACGGCCGGATTCACAAACAACAATCTGAGAAGAAGGAATCTTAAAGCCTTTTCCAGCAAGGTCAGCAATCTTTTTTATAGGTTCATTCTCGATGTAAGCTGAGTTCATGCCTGTACCAAGAATAAAGCCGACATAAGTGCTGTATGCGCGGCCTTCTTTTGCGTTTGAAGCACCGGCAAGCAACGCTGCTGTCGTATCATTCAAAAGGAAAATCTTTTCCGGACGGTTCCAGCCACGTGCCACAAGCGCATCAGAAAGACAAGCACCTACTATTGAACCTTCTACTTCTGGAGCTTTAATCTCTTTTGAGAACTTAAGAACCTGACCATCGCCATCAGGAGTAATATTCATAGCGTATGAAAAACAGAATCCGATTTTTGAGGCTTTGTTCTTAAGGTGATCAAGATTTTTTGCTATCGCATCATAGAAATCTTTTTTGCCAAGCTCTTTTTCAATTCCCGGCATAGATGTTTTTTCCATTTCACTGATAGACGCATTGCCTTCACCATCAAAGCTTACAAGGCATGAACGGAAGTTTGTTCCGCCAGCATCAATTACGATAACAGTCTCGTTCTTTGGAGCTTCCTTTGGTGGCAATCCCCATGTAGGAATCATATCCTGAGATGCTCCCATAGCTCCGTTGTCACCGATGCCTTCGTCAAGTCCTTTCTGCATGTCAAAAAGCAAACCGTCAATCACGGTGTTAACATCATAACCTGCCGCAGAAAATCCATGTCTGTTCAAAAAAGCTGTAACTTCCTGAAATACGCCCATTTGTTTCTCCTTTTTGAAGAACGCGCCCAAAATGGCAACGCCTTGTAAAACGGTTTAATATTATCAGCTTTCATTCAAGAAGTAAAGCAGACATCTTGACGGGGTACGATACTTTATTTTATACTTTACGTATGTATGGATATTTAAAGAAAGTCTTATTTATATCACTTATATTTTTAGCTTTCTCTTGCATATTATACGGTGAATCTTACTCATATAACACTTCTTACCATACACAAATCTACAACAGGCTCAGATCTGATGGCTACGCACCGATACGGCAGCCTTTGTCCAGCTCACGCTCAACACAGTTTCCATACAATGTAATAATCAATTGCTCAAATCCAGAAAGCACGCTTGCCATAATAATTGACCAAGCTTTTGCGTTCAATCACTTAAGTCTTATAGAAGATTTGTCAAACTTTGCTGAAATCGCAATTACCGTAAACGATGAATCATATCTTCCTGACGGGATTGCAAAGGATATGCCGGCTGGTATTCGCACTTATATTTCATCGCTGCAATTTCCGGCGGATATGGCAGTCCTTGTCTTATCGACAGACAACTCCCTTACCGAAGATAATGTCGTTATTGTTCCTGGCGCGAACGGAAAACTTACGCCTTACAGCTTTTTTAAGAACATAATAAACTCGCTGCAAACGGATTCAATTCCGTTCACAATTAAAAACAAATTTCTTTCTTTATACAGACTGAACATCACAGAATACTCAAAAAAGCTTTCCGTTTGCCTGAATGAAGGCTGCTCTGCGCTTCAGCTGAATATCTCGCCGGAAATAAAAAACTCAACGCTCGCTTCTTTCGTAGAGACGCTTCTTGGCGATTACCTGAACACGGAGATGGACCGTAACATCAACTACTCTTTTATCCGAATTGGCGTTAAAAACATCATAATCCCGGAAATGTTCAGCACAGTAATTCTTGTCATCATGACAGGCATTATTTTGTTTTTTCTGTGCGGATTGTCTTTTGCTTTCGGCAAAAAGAAAGAGCAGCACAAAACAGAATTTGTCAAATACTGGATTCTCGTTCCAATTGCGCTTGCCATGTTCACGCTTCTTTTCTATGCCGCGCAGTTTACGGCAATCAAAACAGTCGCAAACTGGGAAAACTACCCCATTTTCACGATTGTATACAAACTTTTAATCACGTGCTGTTACTTCTTTATATTCTCGCTTTTGCGCCACGTCATAAAGATTCCGTGCACTGATTTTATTTACGGTTATCTTCTTACATTAACTTGCTTTATAAATGTTTATATTTTCTCCGCGATAGATCTTTCGTTGCTTGTACAGTTCGCCACAGCCTGTCTTATTGCGTATTTATCACGCATGACAAAAAAAACATCGCTTCTAATTATATTCACGCTTTTTATCACTGCGCCAGTCATTCTTTACGGAATTTTCTCGCTATCTTATATCGAGTATGATGCTCTTCTTAGAGTCGCTAACGCATCGCTTTTATTAAACGCTATTTTTGCGGCAATTATTTTGCCTTTCATGTTCATGATTATAAGGATTGCAGTAAGTACAGGTGTTCCTGGAAAAATGCCAGGAAGAAAAAAAAGGATTCTTATAGAGTCTATAACTTCAGTCAGCGTGACGATTCTGATAATCGTAACAGTCGCCATTGCATCACGGACGACAGAACCGTATCAGCCTGAACAAGAGACAGAGATTACCGAACGTTCCGGCATAATGATGACATCTTTGAGCAAAATCAGCAAAAAAGACCGTACCGATTTCGAACTTTCAATTTCTTCCTCTTATCCTGTAATAAGATACGATATCTCAGCCTCTTCCAATACGACAATGCCGTTTTATTACACGGATTTTCCGTATGAATACGCTTCTTCTGGTGAGGAAATAGACTTCCTTCTCGACGAAAATCCGCCTACCCCGTTTGTGCTTAGCGGTTCGGTTCATCCGTCAAGTGCAATAACATTCACTATCAAAGCGTACATGCATAACGAAAGCGAGCTTTTCATCGAGACAAAGACATTGACGCTTTCTCCCGGCGGTAAGTAACAAGGCGTAAAAATGTGCAAGAAATCATTCCTTCATGTTGATTTGGACGCATTTTTCGCTTCTGTGGAGCAGCTGGACAATCCTCAATACAAGGGAAAGCCTGTTATAGTAGGGGGGCTACCCGGTGACAGAAGAAGCGTTGTCTCAACATGCTCATACGAGGCCCGCCGTTACGGGGTTCATTCCGCAATGCCGACAGTGAAAGCAAAGCAGCTTTGCCCGAACGGAATATTTCTTCGCGGAAGGATGAAGCGCTATCACGAAAAATCATACGAAGTTATGTCGATTTTCAGGGATTTTTCGCCTGATGTGCAGCAGATGTCCGTTGACGAAGCATTTATCGACATTTCAGGCACGGAGAAACTGTTTGGTCCGCCAGAACAAACGGCTATTGAAATAAAGAAACGAGTCAGACAGGAAACAGGGCTTACAGTTTCAGTTGGGCTTGCATCGAACCGATATGTCGCAAAAATCGCCTCCGGGCTTTCAAAGCCTGACGGATTTTTTCATGTTAAAGACGGCGATGAGGAAGCTGTTATGCTTTCTTTGCCTTTGGACAAACTTTGGGGTGCCGGCTCAAAAACACGGCAGCGTCTAAATTCGTGCGGCTTTTTCACGATGAAAGATGTTCACAACGCTTCTTTGTCGACACTCTCGACTCTGTTCGGCGAGCATACAGGCAAGTTTCTTTACAACGCCGTACGAGGAATAGACTCTGACCTTTTTGAGGGCGAGGCAAAAAGCCATTCTATAAGCGCAGAGCAGACTTTCCCGTTTGATCTTACTGACCTTTATATAATCGAGACAGAACTTCTGGAGCTTTCTTACGATGTTTTTTTCCGTCTTCTTAAGGAAAACTGCAACGGAAGGACTGTACAGGTAAAAATCCGATATGATGATTTTTCTACTGTGACAGTAAGCGGCACTTATCCGCGCAATATCTCAACATCAGATGATTTGTTCGAAAAATCGTGCGCGTTATTGCGTAAAAAATATGAGGTTGGGCGTGGTATACGGCTTTTGGGTATCGGGGTTCAGAACCTAGAGAACGGAATGGACGATGCCCAGGGCGAGCTTTTTGATTTTGGAGAAGGCAAGAAAAAAGCTGTTGAAAAAGCGCTATACACGATGCAAAAAAAAGATTCCTCGCTTTATGTCCGCAAAGCGAGGAATTTTATAAAAAAGCCGTAAAACAATTACTCAAGCGGAGCAAAATATCCTGTTTCCGCCCTGCCAGACCTGTTCAAAAGATAAACTTCAAGCTCTACAGGAAGATAGCTTCTTCCAAAATCGGTTGCCATGCCTGACGTGTACGTAAGCGTATAAATGCCTGACGGAATAGCCACTAAATCGCTGACAATAGACGAGATTCCTTCGCTTCTGTACAAATAATACGAGTCACCGCTTGTGTTTTCGGTAATAAAAGCAAACTCAGTTCCTGCCGCCTGCTGCGCCGTGCTCACAAGCGCGAACGAAATGCCGTTGTTGTTCAAATATGATGAAAGATCGTTGAGCGTATAATTCGAGAACGCTCCGTTCGTAACAGTTCCTTCTGTAATGAATACCACAGCCCTTTTGTGTTCGCCGTTCACAAGGTCGTTCGCAGCAAGGCGGATTGCAAGGTCTGTTGAGCAAGAATCAGAATACTCAGTTTTTATCTGCTTAATGTTGAAATTGAGCATTTCGTTAGGAGTAGCTATTATCTCGGATGTAGGGATATAACCGGAACTTACAATGCGCATTGTTCCTTTTCCGTTCATTGAAGCGGCTATTTCCCTTATGGCATACTGCACGTCAGCCTCATACGCTTTCATGCGGGAAGACCGGTCAATAATAACTGTGATGTCGCACTTGTCGTTCAAATCGGCGCTTCCTGTAAGCGTTTGGCCCGTAACGGCATATTTGTCTTCGGTAATAAAAAAGTTTATGTCCGAAAGCCCGACAATCGGCTGACGACGTCGGTTCTCTATGCGCACTTCAAGGTCGACGCGCGGGAATTTATCAGCATTTACGCGGCTTATCTCTACGTATAGGCCGCCGATAAGCTCCGGCATCCTTGCAAGCACATAAAGCTCGTTCGCCTTAAAATCAGCTGCAATTATATTGCCGTTCGCATCTTCTTCCGCGCATGTAATATGAGAAGGACCTTTACCCATATTGGCGACAAGAACAGGCGCACCAGTCTCTATGCTCACGGAATAAAGTTTCTCACTGTCGCAAATAAGCAGACCGTCTTTGTACAGACGCATCGCCTCTGGATTATCAAACGTATCTTCTGGAACGAAAAGTCCCTCATAGTTTCCAGAAAGGTCATAGCAATAGATGCTGCCAGTGTAGTTGTCTGCGATATAAACGTTGTCACCATATATGGCTATACCAGTTGGTGACTTGAACTTACCAAAATTAAAAAGAAACTCACCTTCTTCATTGAAAACGGCGACGCGCCTGTTTCCATAATCAGTAACGAATATGTTTCCGTTTGAATCCTGGGCAATGTACTGAGGTCCTAAAAGCTCACCGTCGCCGCGTCCTTTTGTACCGAAAGAGCTTATGAACTTTCCGTCCTCGTTAATGAAAGAAAGCCTGTCTCCGGCAAATTCAGAAACTACTATTCTGCCGTCTTTCATACGAAGCATGTCAAAAGGCCTGTCGAATCCGTTCAAAGGTCCGTTGCTCCGCTGAACGATTACGCCGTTGACATTCACCCTGATAAGCTCGTTTGAGCCGTATGCGGAAACCCAGAAAGAGCCGTCTTTATTAGGCAGAATAGAAACAGGCTGACTGTAATGGAGAACATTTCCGTCCGTTGCAGGGAAACTTCCCGATTCAACGAATCTGCCGTCCAAACCATAGTCGCCTGTAAAAATGCGGCGTACGCTTACAATCTCTATTGTATTCTGAAGAAGCTGTCCGCCGTAGCCATTCTGAGCGGCGTAATTCCATTCCTGAAGCGCGGCATCTTCCATACCGGCCCTGTAATATGCCTTACCGAGCCATTCAAGGATGCGGTTGTCCTCTGGCGTATAAGTAAGCGCGTCCTCGAACTGGAGAACAGCATCATTAAAAGCTCCTCGATAATAAGCCTGAACGCCGCGCCGGAAACGCTCGTCTGCAAAACCATGGTCTGCCGCTGTCTGCGCGAACAAAGCATTCGTGGCAAATATGGCAAAAAGTAAAACTGAAACTACAAAAACTATATGATGAAACTTATTGTGAAAATCGCACCTGAACTGTTTATCATGCACTCTCATCATTTTTTCCCGCCCTGAGATCCATTTTTTTCTTTGCCGTTCGGTCCATGCGTCTCTGTCGTAACAATCGTATAATGCTCCGAAATCTCGATATTAGCAGGAGCTTTCTCATACGCGCGCTTTATGAACGAACGCGCTTCTGACATAAGCCCGAGTTTGTAATAAACCCAGCCTAATGAATCAAGGAACGCCGGCGAATCCGGGTTCTTGTCGACAGCGCGCTTGCAGCAGAACAATGCTTTTGTAAGGTCGTGGTTCATGCATGCAAGAACATAGCCAAGTCCGTTAAGCGCAGTCGAGCTTTCGGGGTTAATTTCCAAAGCTTTCTCGTATAACTGGACGGAGCTTTCTTCTTCCTTTCGAACCCAAGCCTCATAAGCCATTACTGAATAAACGTCAGATGTCTGATATCCGCTCTCAAGAAGTTTTTTCAGCTCAAAATCAGCTAAAGAAGCGCGTTCTGTCTTGCTGTAGATTACGGCAAGCGCAAGGCGGCACTGGTTAACCCTCTTCGGGTCAGCTCCGCCTGTAACAACTTGCTCAAGATATAAAAGCGCATCGTCGTATTTATTGAGCCTTGCATAAGAAAGCCCTACATAATAAGCAACTTCGAGCGCGGGATTTTCCGTAGAGTCTGGCTGAGAAAGAAAAGCATCGAGAGCTTCTTCATAATTCTGTGAATTATATAGTCTTATACCTTCTTTGAATATCTCTGTCATCACTTATCTCCGTCGGAAAATGGCTGCGGCTGGCTGTGAACCCTGTTTATCGAAACGTATCCGCTCTTAACGGCATCCATATCAGAATCACTAACCTGCGCAGAATCTACATCGCTGAACAGTTTGAACGCATATATTCTTCCGTCAGGAGCATTATAAAACTCCATGCGGTCATGGTAAATCCGCTCTGCAGGAACTGTTAGCCGCCATCCTTTGTAAGAATCAAAGTCGCATGCGTTCAAACTTACATAAACATTACGGCGGCAAAGCGAAACGAGCATATCAAGATTATCGCGGACAAACTCTGACAGCGGCTTAAAATTCCATGTCTGATTCGGAGAACCAAGGCTTACTGCAATGCCGGGAATATCTTCCATAGAAGCATGACGCGCAGCTGCCGCAGTTCCAGAGAAAACAAGGTCTGTTCCAAGATTGTAGCCTTTGTTTATGCCTGAAAGAACTGCATCGGGCATAAATCCCAAAAGCCCTGCCAAAACAACATGAACGCAGTCAGACGGAGTACCCGTGCACGAGTACCAAGTTATACCGTCTTTTTTTACAGGCTGACTCATAATGACTGCATCCCTGAGTGTAAAGCTATGAGAAACGGCTGACCTGTTTTTATCTGGCGCGACGACGTAAATATCATGCAAAGGGGCAAGAACATCCGCCAAAGCTTTCAAACCTTCACCATCTATTCCATCGTCGTTCGTAATAAGCAGCTTCATTTAGAATAGGACTCCACAACATGCGCTCCGTCAGCAGGCTTCACTTCGTAGTAAGATGCACGGAACCCGAAGATACGCTCGTATTCGGCAAGTTTCTGCTCATAGTTTTCAACATCAGTCTTCTTTATAATAGAATATGAACAGCGGCCATAACCTTTTCCGGTTACACGCGAACAGGCGGAAGGATTCCTTGCCGATGACGTGGAGTCGAACTCCAGCACTCTTTTTACGAGCCAATCTATTTCGGGACAAGATATATTGAACATATCGCGCATAGCTTCATGCGACTTGTTCACAGCCCTTGCGAAAAGCTGGAAATTACCGGTTCTAAGACCTTCCGCCGCATCCATGACATTCTTATGTTCTTTCATTATACAAAGGAGACGGCGGCGCATATCTTCGTTCACGCCAGAAAGTATATCGTTTATTTCGATTTCCGAATCCTCGTAAACCCAATAATTATTCTTTTTAACTTTAAGCTCTGCAAGGAGAAGGAAATTCTCCGGGGTACGGACAAGATCCTCGTTCCATACAGTGATTCTTGGAACCCTCGCATCTGTAAGGATTATCGAATAATCATCAAATGAGAACGGAACTAATGACCAGCTTGTTTTGGAATGATCTGTAAGAATGCAGTTGTCAGCTTTAGAAAACATCGCCGTAAAAATATCAGCTACATAGTTCTCGACGCCAAGGAACTGCCTGTTTCCAAGCTCAATAATCTTAAGAAGCTTTACCTCATCACATTCAGGATGAAAAAGCTCCTTGAAAGCGAGCGCTGAGACAACTTTCATTGCCGTTGTTATGCCGAA
>JAEEGK010028989.1_pt1 | contig 11069 bp, 10 predicted proteins | sample 8958771 | NCBI WGS metagenome assembly JAEEGK01 (sample SAMN16246547, study PRJNA631951) | gut metagenome | biome: gut microbiome; feature: rumen; material: SC-attached | host: Bos | place: Iran: Karaj | collected 2018-10 | reverse complement strand
GGTAGCCAGTCCGTAGAGTTCGCCCTGTCTGGTAACTGTCATCGCCTCGCCACCCGTCATTATCTTGTGGAAATCGGCAATGTTGATATACGCCACGCTGGGCATGTCGCTGTAGAAGCGTAGCGCCACCTGTCCGTAGGCCTTGCCGTCGCGGTTCACATCTACCGTCTTGTCTGTGTGCGAAGGTCCCGCATCGATGGCACTCTGTGGGGTATTGTCACTCGGATTATCGTCGTTGTCCGTACATGCTGTCACCAGCACGAAGGCCAGCAACATTAGCAGTTTTGTTGCTTTCATCATATCTTCTTGTTTTCAAAAAAATAGTTTCATGATTAGATAGCCCACGCCGATGCTAACAAGCGTCGTAATCCACCCCGACAGTTGGAACGAGTGGTTTATCACGAATTTGCCGATGCGTGTCGTGCCGGTACGGTCGAAACCGACGGCAGCCACCTCGGTGGGATAGTTAGGCAAGAAGAAGTAGCCGTTCACCGCAGGGAATAGCACCAGCAACATCATTGGCGACACACCCATTGCCAGACCTACCGGGTAGAGCGTCTTGGTGGTGGCAGCCTGCGAGAAGAGCATGATGCTGAACAGGAACAGCGGGATGGCAAAGAGTAGGGGATAACTGCTGAAGACACCATCCACACTGCCCAGTATCGTCTCGTCGTGACCATTGAAGAAGGTGCTTCCCATCCATGCTACGCCGAATATCGACACCATTGCGTTTATGCCCGAGGCAAACACGTTGCCCTTCATGGCCTCACGCACGTCGGCCTTACCCACCAGCAGTATCAGGGCGGCAATACTCATCATGATGATTTCTATTGCTGTACTCAGGTTCAGTGGTTCCCCATTAAAGGTAGGACGTAAGGAAGGGAAGATGCCCAACAGCACCACCATCGCCACACCTAGCATAAATGCCAGCACAGCCCACTTGGCACGTGGATTCTCTGCATTCTTCTCCTCATCGGCATCCTCGTTGGCACTGAGCAGGCCCTCACGGATGCGCCGCTGATATTCAGGGTCTTTCTCCAAGGGTTTACCCACGTAGTTCTGCACCATCGAGGCTACCAGTATGGCAATAATCGAGGCAGGTATGGTAATAGCCAAAATCTCTGTCATCGTGATGCCCTTGTCACCCAACAGCTCTTCAGAGAGAATGGCTGCCGTCGCTGCCGACACAGGCGAACCCGTACACCCCAGCGAGGCGGCTACCGTCGCTACACTCAGCGGACGTTCCGGACGTACCTTCTCCTTGCGGGCTATCTCCGAGATGATAGGCAGCAGCGCATAGCAGGTGTGTGCCGTACCAGCCCAATGGGTGAACAGCCAGGTGACTAGCGGAGCATAGAAGGTGATACGACTGGGGTGCTTCTTCAGGAATCGTGCCGCCATGTTCACCATATACTCCAGTCCTCCTGCCGCCTGTAGCGCTGCCGATGCCGTAATGACGCTAACAATAATCAGCATCACGTCGATGGGAATGACACCAGGTTCCAGTCCGAAGACAAACACCAGGATGAAGACACCCACCATACCGTAGATGCCCAGTCCGATGCCGCCCACTTTTGCTCCGATGAATATCATCGCCAGTACGATGGCCAGTTGCAGTAATAGGAGTATTGTTGCCATAAGCCTTTGTTATTTTCGGTTATTATCTGCAAAGATACACATTTCCTTTCATTTTTACACCATCAAATGAGAGAAAAAAAATAAATTGCGATTAATTTTGTATTTCAATCTGTTTTCATTATCTTTGCATTTGCTTAAGAAATTTCTCATTAATTGTTGATATTCTGAAAAAAAATTGTATCTTTGCAGCGGATTCAAAAAAGAAAGCAATTATGGAAGTAACTATTAATTCACAACTTTATAAACAGGCCTCAAACTACGCTCAGCAACAGGGACTGAACATTACCTCTGTTATTGAGAACTTCCTGATGCGTTTTGTCGGAGCTAGCAAGAACGCTACAGAGCAGGCTGTACCAGATGTGGTGCAGAGTTTACTTGGGGCTGGAGAAAAAGTTTCCGAAGATGATTTAAACGCCCGTAAAGCGTATTACGAATATTTGGAGGAGAAGTACAAATGACACGTCTTTTTTTGGATACTAATATTGTCGTTGACGTGTTGGAGCGTCGTGAACCGTTTTGTCACGATGCAGTACGTCTGTTCACTATGGCATACAACAAACAGGTGCAGCTTGTTGTCTCACCTATGACATATTCGACAGCTTCTTTTTTGCTCCGCAAACATGGTCCAGAGGGCGTTCGAAATCTTTTGTCGAACTTCCGCCAGCTTTCACGTGTTGCAACGACTAACGAGCAGACAGTTGACGACTCATTGGCTTCGCAGTTCAAGGATTTTGAAGATGCGATGCAATATTATACAGCAATCAAAGCCAAGGCCGATATCATCATAACACGTAATGGTAAGGATTTTGCTGCCTCAAAGCTTCCTGTAATGACAGCAACTGAATATCTTGCCACTATAGAATAAACCTATATATGTAATAGCGAAACTTTTTTGTTTTTAACGCGAATTACGGGTGATTATATGATAATTATATGTTAAACAAAAAGGGAGCGCCCCGAAGGGTGCTCGCTTTCCTAATTTTGGTCGTTTCCGTCGCCGCCCGGTTCGCTACCGCCGCCTCCAGTGTTGGTGTTGCCACCAGTATTGGTGCTGCCGCCATTTTGGTTCGAACCGCTGTTGGCAGGTGCCTGGCTGGCGTTGTCACCCTTGGCACGCGAAATCTGCTCGCGGGTCTTGTCCGTCCAGCTAAGGCGGGCGTCCTTCTTCAGTTCGTCGCGGGTGAATTCGCCAGTGCTCTGTGCCAGCAGCTTGATGGTCTTCACGGCGGGACCGGTCTTCGCACCCTCTGCCAGCTGACCAATCGTGGCCTGCGCCACCTTGTCGTTCTGTGCGTCGTAGTAGGTCTCCAGAGCGTTCGCCTCCACAGTGGCCTTGAAGATGGCCAGATTGTCAATCTTCACCGTGTTGCCGTTCAGCACCTGCTCGCGCACGCACTTCACGAAGTCGATGAGGATACCCGTAATCAGGCCCTCCGAGAAGGCCGTGTTGTGCTCAGCCATGTGCTTCGCCATCTCCTGGACGCCCAGCGTCTGCTTGTAACTCACTCGGGCGTAGAGCTTGCCCGCCTGTTCCGATTCTGAGGTCTCGGTAACCTTTGAAAGATACAGTTCAATCATACTTTTTGTGTGTGTTAAATGGTAAATAAATCAGGTTCTCAAGGGGTCTGAACGCGCGCTTTTCTTTCCCCTTTTTAATGATACAAAGTTACGAAAAATATCTGAGATATGCAAATATTTCAGCCACTATTTTCGGACTTTTTTATGCTAAAATAACCCACCATTATTCGACGATAACGGCGGGTTCTTCAACAATAACGCGAGGCTATTTTTCTAGAAACGAATTATCCTAATTGATTTTAATTGGGTCCACGAATGCATCGCCACACTCTGCTTGCAGAGAATTTAATTAATTAAAATTTAAAATAATAATTAGGATAATTCGTGGATAAAATTCGTTTTAATTATTCAAATTCGTTTCTTTAAAAAAAAATCTGTTTAATCTGCGAAATCTGTGGTCGGTTATTTTTGTTTCATGTAGTACTCGCTAAAGTCCTTGCAGTCGGGTGGCAATTGGTGGTGGACCAGTGAGGGCAGTACCTTTTGCAGTTGCAGGAAGAGCCGTTCACCTGGGGCGTCGCGGTCAGGGAACATCTCAAATTTAATTGAGAATTGAGAATTGAGAATTGATAATTGTTCGACGTCCTTGCGTTTCAGCAGCGTCGCTGAGGGTATGGCGATGGCTTTGTGGCCAGCGGAGAGCATGGCCCAGCAGTCCGAGCAGCCTTCGGTAATGAAAAGCTGTTCGCCAGGCTTCAAAAGGTTTAGCACGGGCAGGTTGTAGATGCCACATTCAGAGCCTTGCGGAAAGCGGAAGCGGGGCAAGGAAACCCCCTCCAAACCTCCCCGAGGGGAGGCTTTCTGACTCTCCCCCTCGGGGGAGCCGGAGGGGGGTCTTAGGTTGCGGTTCTGCACGCCCACCAAACGTCCCTCACGATCGTAGTAAGGTATCTGCAGCCAGGGCACGCCCTGCTTGTCGCGCCACGACGTCAGGCGGCACCAGCGCACCACCCGCTCATCCAAGCGCCGCTCCTCAAAGAGAAACCGCCGAGCCTCCTCGTTCAAAAAAGGATGCTCAAAGAAACGAGCATATCGACTGGCGTCGAAAGGAACCCCCTCCCGTCCTCCCCGAGGGGAGGAGTAAATACCATTGCAAGTGTAACCATTCCCCTCCATACAGGGAGGGGCAAAGGGGAGGGTCTGCAACCAACGGCACGCCTCCTTGAAATCTTTGTTCAGGTGTTGCATCACCAAGTCAATCGTCCCGCCGCTTGCTCCACACACAAAGCAACGATAGGTATTCTTGCTCACCCGGAACGAAAGGCTTGGGTGCGAGTCATCGTGGAACGGGCAGAGGCACTTGTGGTGCTTCACCGAGAGTCCTAGTCGCTCCGCGACCCCCTCAATCGGTAGGTCGCGAAGCTTCTGAAGTTCAAACTTATCCATAACCATTAACCCTTAACCGTTAACCCTGAACCATTCAGATATTCCTCGGTTTTCGTGTACAGTCCCGTCTGGTTGGAGTACTCAATGAATTTGCGGAACACCCATTTAGCCAACTGTCCCTTTGTACCTTCTTTGCTCTTGTCAAGCTGCAAGCGCAGCGCCTCCAGTTGTGCCTCGTTGAACGTGTTGGGTAGACTGTCGAGCATGTTCTTCGGACCACGGCGCTGGGTCTCGCTCAACTGGAAGGTGTCCTTGCCTAGCATATCGGCAAATACGGTTGTCTTGCTCCACAAGTCGTGATATACCAGCCATTCCACCATCTCGCCCATTGACTTGGTCCACGTCTGATTGTTGAGCACCCACATGATGCAGCCAGCCTTCCAAGCCGAAACCAGCGAGCGGTGTGAAATCTCAAACATCAAATCGTCGTCAGTCAAGTCGGCCAGCGAGGCCATCTCCTCAGCCAGACGGTCAATCAGCTTGTTCAAGGGACGGATGATGTAACGCCCTTTACAAATAGCAAGACGTGCTAAGTATTCGTCCAGTTTGTGGTAGAACTCATCAGTGTACTTGCCCTGTCGGGGTATTTTCCCGCTACGGCTGCCACGAGGCTTGTAGCTGAATACCATGCGTCCGAAGGTACCGTTAGTCAGCTCATATTTATAGAACTTACGGGTAGAATCAGGATTCGACGAAATCGTAAAGCAGGCGCGGATAGTAGGGTTGCCCGTCACACCGTCAGCTGTGGCGCGCAAGGCACCAGCCCTGTCACGGTCGTAGACATTACGAAGCAATACCGATACCTGCCTGTGACCACCACAGAGACGGTCGGCCATCTCCACCTCCGGCAAGTTGAAGTACTGAGTGAGTCCGCCCTGCGCCTCGAGTGCCATCGCATTCTGTATGAAGGCAGCGTTGGTCGTATTCGACGGTGGAAAGCGGAAGGCCACATCCGGACGGTCTGGTTTGTCCTTGTTGGCGCCTTTGGTATTCTTCTGTTTCTGCCATTCCAAAAGCTTCTTTTCCTCAGCCTCGTCGTGCTGACGGAAATCGCGGCAAATGGCTTTTGCAAGAGTGGTCAATTGGCCCTTGTTATCGCCAGAATGAGCCACAAGATTGGCCATCATGCCCGTTGGCTCCTTCCAACTGAGGTCCGGGTACTGAAATTCCGCACCGCTGATGTGTGCGCCAAGGATAGGGAAAAACATCGGAACCAGGGGTTCGTACATGTCTTTTGAGGCCTGTGAGAGGAGCAATTTACAAAATTCTGTGCCTTTTGCAGGCTTGGGCATCGCCGGAGCGGTGCCGCTAAACACATTATAACTCATTGTATACCAATAGTTTAATTACTTAATAATGATGAAATTAACATTTTTTCAGTCTCAAATCTCAAATCTCAGTTGTTTTTTAAGGTACCCCCACTTCTCATTCTTATATATTATTATATATCTATATATTTGATTATTAATTAGTTATAATCAAAATAGAGAGGAATCTCCGATGTGTTCAGCACCTTTTTTTCTAACTGAGATCTGAGATAACTGAGATTTGTGTGTGTCAGGTTCAGCCTTCTTCTACAAGGCCCGTGAGAACCCACAGCAGTTCGTTGCACACGCCGATGGCGTACTGCTCTACGCTGACGTTCCGGCCCACATTCATGGTCTTGAAGTTAGGGTCTCTCGGCAGGAAAACGAGGGATTTTGCCTGGCCAAGTGCAAATTTTCGTGGAAGGGAAAGGATATTTGCAGAAAAATGAGTACTTTTGCAACGGCTGATGACCATCGAATGCAGCAAATGAAGATAAACGGACAGAACATATTTCTCAGGGCCATTAGGAATGAGCATGTTCCTTCGGAAGATGACTCGTATCCGTTCAACCTGCCCATCGTGCGCAACCTTAGGACCCTGGAGTTCCCGAAGAGCGTCACGTATATCGTGGGAGAGAACGGCTCGGGGAAATCAACACTCCTCGAAGCCATCGCCAACCTGCTGGGACTGAACGTGGAAGGCGGCACCAAGAACTTCAACTTCAGGACCCAGGAGACCCATTCGTCGCTCTACGAGGAGCTGCGGGCCGTGAGAGCCGACCTTAAATATGGCAACGCGTTCTTCTTCCGGGCGGAGAGCTTCTATAACTTCGCCTCCGAGGTGGACAGGATAGCACGCGAGGACCGCTCGATGCTGTGCAGCTACGGCGGCATCAGCCTGCATGAGCAGTCGCATGGCGAGAGCTTCATGTCGCTCATCGCAAACAGGCTGCAGAGGAAGGGGCTCTATATCTTCGACGAGCCGGAGGCGGCCCTGTCGTATATGAACCAGCTGCGTTTCCTGGTATGGATGAAGGATGCCGTCGCCGCCGGTTCGCAGATCATCATCTCCACCCACTCTCCCGTCATCCTCGCCTACCCCGGCGCCGCGATCTACGTGGCGGAGGGAGGCCGGCTGACCCCTTCGTCATATGACGACTGCTACATTTATCGCGACATGCGTGCCTTCATCACCAACAAAGACCTGGTGATAAAGGAGCTGCTGGGGGAATAGGATAACATCGCCAAAAAACACTCCGCAAGGCACTCCTTTCCCCTTCAATCCTTCGAAAGGCCGCCAAGTATCTAACTCCCCTCCCGTCAAGGGGAGGGGCTGCCGCGACGTTTTCATCCAAAAGTAGGGGCAAAAAACTGCCATTTTCATCCAAAAGTAGGGGCAAAACGATGCTGGCAAAGACTAGGCAGCATCCTTTGGCTTGACGCGACGAATCTTCCAGCCGATGGCTGCGATGAGAATGGTCATCAGGGGACTGAGGATGTTGAAGAAGCAATAAGGGAGATAGACGATGGTGGGAACACCCAGAACGGTACTCTGGGTCATGCCGCAGGTGTTCCAGGGGACGAGGACGGAGGTGACCGTGGCTGAGTCCTCAGCCGTGCGGCTCAGCAGTCGCGGCTCGTAGCCCTGCTGCTCGTAGACGTTCTGGAACATGTTTGCCGTCAGCACGATGCTGATGAACTGATCGCCGGTAGTGATGTTGAGGAAGAGGCCCGTGCTCACGGTAGACGACACCAGCCCGAGACGGGAGCGCACCCAACTGATGACTACCCTCGTGATGCTCTCGATCATGCCGCTGGCCACCATAGCAGCCCCGAAGCACATGGCGCAGAGGATGAGCCAGATGGTGTTGAGCATGCCTGTCATGCCTCCCGTAGACACGAGGTCGTTGAGCTCGGCATAGCCGGTATCGACGGCAGTCGCTCCGTAGAAGGTGACGGCAAGACCCTTGGTGAGGGCAGCCACGTTGCTCAAAGATGCATCGTCGGCCACCTGCATGAGGATATGCGGCTGGAGGACGAGCGCCATGATGCCCGCCATGAGTGCCGAGAGGAACAGGACGATGAGCGAAGGCATGCGGCGGGCGATGAGCAGGGCTGTGAGCAGGGGCACGACGAGTGTCCACAACGAGATGTGGAAGGTGGAGGCGAGGCCCTGCGTGTACTGGGCTACATGAAGACTCTGGGCACCGCTACCCTGCCCCAGCCCCATCGCCAGGAAGATGATGAGCGTGAGGAGGAAGGCCGGCGTGGTGGTCAGCATCATATAGCGGATGTGAGTGAAGAGGTCGACGCCCGTGGTCGATGATGCGAGGATGGTGGTATCGCTCAAGGGCGACATCTTATCGCCGAAATAAGCCCCTGAGATGATGGCTCCCGCCGCCCAGGCCTCGCTGATGCCAAGGGCGTGACTGATGGCCAGCAGGGCCACGCCGATAGTGGCGATGGTGGTCCAGGAGCTGCCCGAGAGCAACGACACGAGCGCGCAGATGACGCAGGCGCTGACCAGGAAGAACTGGGGCGAGAGCAGCTGCACACCATAATAAATGAGCGTAGGCACCACTCCGCTGATCATCCATGACCCGGAGAGCATGCCTACGGCAAGGAGGATGAGCACGGTGACGGCAACGCCTCCAAGCGTCTTCGTCATCTGCTGTTCGAAGGCTTTCCACGGTACGTGATAGCATATCATGGAGATACCGATGCACACAGCCATCCCCATGATCAATGCTACCTGGCTGCCTCCGCTGAGGGAGTCGCTGCCGAACAGGGTGATGACCGCTGCCAGCAAGCCGATGAGCACGACCAAGGGGATGGCTGCTACAAGGGGATGGGGCCTCATTTGAACGGGAGATACCAGTTCTTCTCGTCCTCGAGGTTGACGACAGGATTCTTGAAGGCCAGCTTACGTGCGAGCCATTGGCTGCCGTAGTTGCCGCCATAGAGACCCGACTGGTTCTTGTGACGGGCCATGCGGCAGAGGTCGAAGAAGCGGTTGCCCTCGAAGGCTGTCTCCAGAGCGAGCTCGTCGCAAATGATGTCCTCGATGGCGTTGATGGTGTCCTGTCGCGTCGTGCCCACGTTGAATCCGAAGACGTCGCGCAGCTCCTGCATCTTCAGACCAGCCATGCGGTCGAGCTGATAGGGCGACACACCCGTGTGATAGGACTGTCCGCCAGGCTGTGTCGAACCGGGATAGTCGCTGGCAGCCTTTCCGGCTCCGTGGGTATGGATGCCGAAGTTGTTGGCCGTGGTGAAGAGCGCGATGTTCTCGGTCGAGAGGAGCGGATAGGTGGTCTGCAGCTTCGTACGTGTCTCGTCGGTGATGTAGGGCATGTAGTAGCTGCCGTCGGCATAGTATGACAGGACGAGGTCGGTGATACCGTCCTTGAGGATGGCAAATGCTGCATCGGGCATGTCGAGACGGTTGAAGCACTCGGCGAGTCGCAGCCAGACGGTACTGATGCGATAGAGCACGATGTTGGCATACTTATACTTGTCGATCCATTGGAGGGTGGAGTCTTCCTCAAGCTCCTGATGCATGATGCTGCGGAGTCGCATGTCGCCAGCCTTGGAGATACGTACGCTATCGAACATATCGGTCTGGTTGGTGTGGGCTGCGTAGTAGTAGTACTCGGTACTGTCGGACAGGGTGTTGAGGGCGTCGGAGGGCAGCAGCTGCACCTCATCGATATAGGGTGCGCCGCCACGTCCCGTCTCTTCCGGCGTGGAGTAGTAGTCGAAGCCCATCGTGAGCGGCAGGTCGGTAGTAGCTCCGTTCTGTCGCGTTACAGCCATCGGGATGTAGGTGATGATGTCGTCGACGGCATTGCTGCCGAAGATGTTGTTCCACGGACGGTCAGAATTGACGATGACGGTATACTGCGAGGGATCGGGCAGCTCGTCATCGTCGTCAAGTCCGATAGAGCTTCCTATGCCGCCGCCAGGACCACCAGCACCGCCGCCAGCACCAGGTCGGCTGATACGCCGTGAGGTCATGCCAGCAATGTAGGGCGATCCCACCTGCTGCGACACCTTGGTCAGATAGGTGATGAAGTGGCGGGCTGATGAATCGTAGTTGCCCACTTCGAGATACATGTCGCCAAGGATGACATCGATGGGGATGAAGCAGAGGCGAGGCTGGAACGTCTTTGCTGCAGAATTCCAGTTAGGCGTGCCGATGCCTACAGCATTGTTGTAGGGGCCCAGCGTGGGCACCTTCGATCCGGAGTACTGCTCCAGGTCGGGTGCCAGCTCAGCAACAATCTGCTCGAGGGTGAGCTCAGGATAGTTGCGGTCGATCTGCGAGATCTGCGTCAGCGGCTCCGTGAAGAACGGCACACGCTCATAGTTGCGTCCCAGCTGCAGGTAGGCCCAGGCACGGATGGCCTTCGTGGCGATATACTTGTCGATGACGACGTTGGTCGATCCGTTGTAGAGGGCCGTGTCGCAATGAGCGAGGTAGTAGTTGCAGTTGTTGATGACGCGATAGTAGACGTAGGCCGAGTCGTACTTGCATGCCGTGGTGGCCGAGAAATTGGCCAGCTGCCGCAGGTTGTTGTCGGTGTAGAGGGTGGTCTGCACCAAGTCGCCCCTCATCTCGCCGAGGAACACATATTGGTCGGCCAGCTGCTGCATAGCTTGCAGGATGCCGAAGCTATAGAATACGGAGTCGGTCTTGGCCACGATCTCTGGTTCGATGTTCTGGCGCGAGCTCTCGGTTTCGAGCATGTCGCTGCAGGAAATGAAGAATGAAGAGTGAAGAATGAAGAATGCTGCGGCGAGCAACTTCATCATCATGTTCATGCTTCTTTTCCCTGTTAAATTAAAAATGTTCATGATTTTCTCATTTAAAATTTTATGACCACGTTGTGCGGTAACAAATTCTTCATTCTTCATTCTTCATTCTTCACTTTTACAGGTTGATTTTCAATCCAGCGGTGAATGCTCGGCTCTGTGCCAGGTTGCCCGTGTCGATGCCCTGCATCAGCACGCTGCTGCCTGCCGAGAACTCGGGGTCGGTGCCCAAGTACTTGGAGACGGTGAACAGATTGTGTGCTTCGGCCCAGATGGTGAGTCCCTGTAGCCAGGTCCACGAGCCTGGCACCGGCACACGATAGCTCAGTGCGAGGTTCTTCAAGC
>JAEEGK010028986.1_pt1 | contig 11070 bp, 17 predicted proteins | sample 8958771 | NCBI WGS metagenome assembly JAEEGK01 (sample SAMN16246547, study PRJNA631951) | gut metagenome | biome: gut microbiome; feature: rumen; material: SC-attached | host: Bos | place: Iran: Karaj | collected 2018-10 | reverse complement strand
GTTCTTTATTCTCTTGCGTCATGACTCTACTATTATCTAAGTTGATACCACTTTACTAAGAAAATCACGAAAGCAACAAGTTCTAAGACTGTTGCAGTAAGCCACATATACGTCATACTCTTACAAATTAAAAATGTCTTTGGTGTGTTTATTTATATTGCAAAGATAGAGAAAAAATCTGATATAACCAAATTCCTTAACGTTATTTAACAATTTCTTGTTTGAATAGTTTCTGCTTTCTAAACACTCTCTTGCTGTTCTTATTCCTGCTACCGAAGTTCTCTGTCAGTGCGTGACAGTTAGGACATAGGAGTTGAAGGTTTTCCTCTGAGTTATTTGTACAGTCTCCGTCGATATGGTGGATCTGTAGCGGTACTGTGCCTGTGTATGGATTCTCCTTGCTCCAACCACACTCCTGGCACGAGTTGTTATGTTTCTCCAATAGATAACGTTTCACATACTTGTGTATCTTATATGACGCTGTATGCCCAGGTTCTTCGCCTTTCTTCCAACGTTCAATATACTCTTTGTAATGCTGTTCTTCAAATTCTTTACGGCATTCATTAGAACAAAACACTGTCTTATATCCATCTAGCTCTTTACCACAAACAACACAGTGAGCACTATTTTTCCTTTCTTTTCTAATTTTTAATTTTTCTGTATTATGCCTAGAGCCGTGAATATAATCCATATATTCCTCAAATGATATGTCTGGATTATAGCATTTACGATACTTTTCCCATTTTTCTTCGTTTGTTAGAATGTGCTCAGAATGATATTTTTTCAACCCTTCTGATATTGCAGATCTACTTTTTTCGGTATGCTCACGCAGTTTGTTGTTATACTGAGCAGCACAAGAGCGACAACAGAATTTCTTCCTGGTGCGTTCCTTACCAGATATCTCCTTACCACAGTTAAGACAACATCGTTTCTTGCTTTCTTCTACCTCAGCAATATGGGTTTCCCAATCATACCCAGTTTCTTCGAACAGCTTAAGCACCCTGTTGTGCATACCGCCGTTGTTCTTCCCGTACAGTTTCCTGCAAATCTCAGCGATTGAGTTTGAGGAATCAAAAAGTTCTATTAACATTTCTCTTTCCATATCGTTATACTCTTTATTATAAATATAACGAAAAAGACGAAAATGTCAATAGAACCTCAGATTTTTTTTTTTTGAGACAGGGACGGGACTCGAACCCGCATAGGCAGGGGGTCTCCCCACCTTGAACTTGTTTTGCAGACAAGCGTATAACCATTCTACCACCCTGTCATTGGTGGGCATAGTCTAATAGTTGCCTAACCACTCGACCAACTGCCCATATATCTTGAATAATTGGAAATTAATATATTCAAAGACCTCAGCATTTACTGACATTTTGAAATACTTCTCTTCATCACAGAATAGAGGTGCATTGTCACCATATAAAGCATTCATTTTGTCTTCAAAAGCCATTGATTCTGAAATAAAGTCATCATTAGCAGAAATCTCAGAGATAGGAGCATACGATACAAGATAAACACCTCTTTTTTCGTTATACTCAAACTTTATGCTTAACCACCTATAACGATTAACCATATTCTTGAACCAATTGCGCAGTGTAGCTTCTAAATTACTGTCTCTCATCTGTCTCCAAAATATCTTTTAAGTTTCGAAATAAGTCCTTCTGCTTGTTGCTTACATTCAAGACTCTCTTCTAAATCAAATACCCTTGTCTCATAAGAAGCCTAATACTTATTTCACAATAAATATTAGGCATTAACAAAATGTTTAATTCTCTCCAGCCTTAACGAAGCGTCCACCTTTACCCCTTGGCTGACCAACCTTGACTGCCTTTGGCTTTGGAGGTGTTGCCCTCTTTGGCCTTGGAGTCTTTGGTGCTTTTGGGGCAGCAGCCTCTGCTGCTTTCTCCTCTTCTTTCTCCTTTCCTTCGTTCACCTTCTTTGGTATGGAGATCACTGCGGTCTTGGTGACCTTGTTGATCGTCTTTCCAATCTTTGAAGTGTCGCAGTTTGCTGGAATCACCACGACTGTTTTGTTGCACCTTGCTGAGGTCTCGTCCTCGAACTTAACCTCTACAGTGAGTTTGTCTCCGTCTACTGAGTACTCCAGAGTCTCTCCGATCTCCTCGTCGAAAGGAACTGTCACAGAGAAATCCTCGAAGCTGTCCTTAACCTGTTTGAGCAGGTCTCCGAAATCCTTGAGCAGTGAATTACCACGCTCCAAGAGAGCATCCCTCTTCTCAGCCAGGAAATCCAGGCTTGACTCGAAATCGATCCTCTCAAATGTGTCATTGATTACATCTACAAAGCTCTTAGCCTGTGATGCACTTGAGTCAATGAGACTCAACATTCTGTCTCTTAATCCCATAGTTGTTATACTTTAAAAACATTATTTTAGTGCGAAGTTTGCAACCACAAGAGTTATTACAAGGATCATGACAAGGAATGTCACAATCGACGTAATTACCAGTGTTCGCATACTCTTTATTTTCTTCATGTTGCAAAGATATATATTTTTTTTCGTATTTCCAAATTTTAAACGGGATTTTTTACCTCAGTAGTGTCGATTACCATTACGTTTGGTAAATCTTTAACAATTCCTAACAATGCTTTGAACCTTCCTCTGTACATAACGAGGTCGTGCATGTTGTGGAACTCACAGTCGATATGACCACCTCTTTCGAGGATTCTACGCTGGCATTCCTCTGGAGTTGCATCGAGGATAATGTACAGGGTGTCGCTGTTATCCTTCACGGTGTTGTAGAACTTGTCTCTTTCCTCATAGAACTCCTGCTGAGCACAGAAGTCATACGAATCAGAAGTACCGAATAGTTTCTTGTTCATAGTGGCTTCGGAGAAGATGCCCCTGTCACTGAACTCTAATCCTGGAAACAATTTCTTCATTTCCTCAATACGTGTGGACTTACCCACGCCGTCATGCCCGTCAAAAACAATTTTCTTAATCATAAATCAACTCTTAATACTGCCATTGGTTTAACATAGAAATCACCATTACCTTCCCCGGATGTGATAACAATATTTGCACCGACTCTGAGGTGAGGTATTACTTTGAAGAAGAAACGGTTCTCTGTGTGCAGGTATGTCCTGTCAGAGCCATACATATCAGCGTACATAGAGTAGAAGAACCTCTTATACTCCACATCGCTCAACAGTGTAACTTGGAAATTGGGGTTTCCGTCGTACCTGTACATAGCCTGTAGGTTAATGAACCCAAGCTTGCCACCAACCAACTCCACCATCGGCCCTATCAGATAAATGTTGTCAGCAGAGAAATCCTTGCCGACGAAGCTTCTGAACTCGCCGTGAATCCACAAGTGCATATCCCACCACTTCTGATCCCTTGAGATAAGCAGATAGTTGGATCTGGTGTTGTTGTATTTGCTTATGTCCAGTTCCACATAGATGTAGTTGAACACGTTGTCGTTAGGGAAGTGTTTGAACTCGGCAACAGCCAATGCGTCGCCTTCTCCCTTCTCAAGCCAAATGCTATTCTGTGCCGATGCCACAATGCCTACGCTGACCATCAGCAACAGGATCAAAATTCTCTTCATTGTATATTCTTAACCAGTTAATGAATGTTGCTACTGCAAGTATCGTCCATATGATGTATAGACCAAAGAGATAGAGTGCCTGGTCTGGCAGATTGAAATACTGATACATATAGGCTATGTCGTTGAAGAACCATACGACCCACGCCTCAATACGTCTGATAGACATCAAGAACAACCCAACCAGTGTAGTCACTGTTGTAAATGAATCAGTAAATGGCATTGGGTCATCAGTATTGCTAAGACATAGCCCACTTATCACAGTTCCTACAGCAACAAAACCAAGTGCTATCAATCTGTCCTTGTTAGACAGCAACTTGATTTTCTCGGCAATACCACCTTCTTTCCACATCCACCATGAGAATAAGCAAAAGAAGAAATAGAAGAAGTTCTGCAACATATCGCCGTACAGCTTAGCCTGGTATGAGAATATTACAAGTGCCACCATCTGAGCAGCGTACACAATCCAGTTGCTCCTTTTATTAAACATAACAAGGATTCCCTGTATTAGCCCTAACACAGTTGCAATAATTTCAAACATACTTAATCACCTATAATTGTTATAAATTTTTCCCTTTTTATAGACTCTACGTAGTCACACGCAAGTTGCTTCGCCATTTCCCTGTCTTCACACTCCACAATATGGGTGTTTGTCATTATCTTGGCAAACTCGATTGGATACCAGTTGGCACTACATATGTCGTTCTCTGGTTCACCCTTATCAAGTGGTTGCTTGACATAGAAGATAGCAACCTCCCTGCCATAGGTTGCAGCATGAACAATCTCAGTTATCGTACCTGGAATGTTGGTGTTGTCGATGACGAAAACGGCATTGGTACACTTGTTGACCATTTCAATCTCATTCTTCACGATGCTAGCCCCATCAGTACCCTCCTCGTAGAAGTAGTAAGGCCCGCAGTAGTACACACCACGTCCGATTTTCCTAAGTTTCTCTGTGTTGTCCGGGGTATGTATCAGCTTGTTCACGTCGCCTCCAAGGATTTCCACCCTGTAGTCACTTGCTATTTTGTCCACAGAGTAGTCCTTATACTGGAACTCAAAGTTTCCTCCACAATAGATAATCTTATTCTTCATCGCTCTCTATAACAACCTTTATGCCTTTAATACCATCTATCTTACCAAGGCAAAACCCCTTTTGGAAGTTGCGAAGTTTCTCAGCTTCTTTCTCCCTAGCCTCAACGTCTCTCTTTATTGTGGCTTCTGGCTGATTCCACCAGTCACAATAATGATTTGGCGTAACTGGTACGTGAGAGCGTTTGCAACTTGGTACTATACCAAGAGTCGCATTACATTCCCATAACTGATACTCTTCCTTTAGGCCACTACCAAACGTACATTGACCATACTTGCAGGTTTTACACTTCTTTCTCATTATTCTAATCGTTTACAATCCTCTTCACTGAAATTGGCGTGTAGCATTTCAAGCCACCACTTGGTCTTCACCTTCGACATCGGAAGCCTCTGTCCGGGAAGCCTTGTAGATCTCTTTATTACTACACCCTCCTTGACGTTGGGATACTTAGCATTCGGTTTAGTCCAATCGTTCTCCTGGATCGACTTGATGAAATCGTTATCCAGTATTCCGATGAACACAACGTCCGGTGTCTCAACCCTCTCGTCCTCACCGAATATGTCGATGAAGTCCTTCGGCTCTACAAACCCCTTCTTCTTGATGAATACGTCGAAGAGGCACAAACTCATTCTGTCCTTGTCTGTGGGTTCTTGGAATCCTGCAAAACTATGAGGTCCGTACCACTCGAAGAACAGTGTAATCTCCTCAGCACCATTGAATATTCCGTGCTTTCCGGAGTTGTTCACAATGATGTCACGTAGAGGTGCGTCATAGTGCTTCTTGAAGAACCTAACGGCATCACCGAACTGCTCATTGGTTTCATCAACCAACTGAGTCCTTGAGCCAAAATTGGTGAACTGCTTCTTGGTAGACCCCTTCGGTGTATATTTTACCCTAAAGTTCTGCCCATCAAGCTTGTTGAACGCCACTACGTATTCACCGTGCAACGATCCATCGTCTAAATATCTGGGTATACTTGCATATTCTTTCATTTCCAAATTCCTTTTAATTTTATTTCCTTCTCTTTCGTGTCCTGGTAGAACTCCATATACCTAATGAGTCCGTATACTGCGAAGACGATCTGCATTGTAGCAGTGACAATTCCTTTCCAGTTACCAAGCACTGCCGCCGCTATTGCGAACATCACAAATGAGTAGATGAATATGATCCAGGACGCTACTCTCTTCCTCGATAACAGGTACATACCAACCACCGTAGATCCTGCTCCCATACACTCGAATATAGGACTCTGGAACGAATCTCGGCAGAATATGTATAATAACACTGCAATCACTAGTGACTCAAGCCACGCTAATATTGGACTGCCCCACGTTATATTCTCCCTGTTAATCTCCTCGTCACTGTCCCATGTCGATAGCGGAGCAATGCAAATTAAGCCCACCAGGACGTTAACGAACAGTTGACCATAAAGGTGTTCATCCAAGAAGAAATAACCAGTCAGAACGGCTGCAAATAGCCATATATACCACATCCACTTATGTGTATGGGCTGCTATGAATAGTGCGATGACGTTCAAGATTGAAAACACTGCATGTATCATAGGCATTTGACTTTAGTACCACCCATTATTGTGACCACTACTCCAAGGTATGAATGTGCTATTCGCATATTTTCTGTAGCCTGTGTAGCTTGGATTGCCGTGTAGTGCGCATTGTATCTTATAGCATTGCTCTGAGTGAACCCTACACTTCTTCCAGATATTATACACAGCATTTCTAATTGAGAAATCATTCTCTAACATTACCATAGAACGATAGCTGAAACCATAGCCATTAGCAGATACAGAGAACCACAAATCAAATGCTGATATGTCCTTGATGGCTTTGTATGCGTCGATGTTGAAATTCATCAGATGTGATGGCTCTACGGTTATTCTTACACCACCTCCACGTGCAGTCATAGCTCTTTGCATAAACTCCTTTGTGGGCTGGTCTATTCTCATATCAAGGAATACGAAGTTACTGACATTCTCATCACTTATCTGGATTTGATTCTGACTGTCATCAAGCAGTCTTCCTCCAACAGTACACTTGTAGATCTTGCCAATGGTGAACTTTGGTACAACAACTATATTGGAGTAATCGCCATAGTAGTCCTCGTAGTCATCCCAGTCATTCCATCTGTGGGATGGTCTTGTGATTGAGGCACGTCCCCTCATACGATTATCACTGATCTCAACCATCTTCATATACTCAAGAAACTGGTTGTGCTCCTTTCGTTTGGTTTGAGCTTCATTCAGTATGTACTCTCCTACGCAAACGTAGTATCTGCCTGTTTGAAATGTCATAATTTTATGTTTCTATAGGTTTTCTCTATTCTCCCCAGCATAGGCTCTTTGGATATGATGTAATCCCCGAACCTTTTCATATCTACTGAGGTTTTATATATGTTAGTGTTTCTAGGTTCATTTCCTACGAGGAAAATAGCCACCACGACGTTGAATAACAGCGTTAGAATCAGTAATCCTATCTGCTGTCCGCTTGTAAGTGGCACACTAAGGTAGTTGAAGTCCTTGAACTCCTTCCTGTGCCACATATCAATGTTGTTCTCAAGCCAGATGGCATAGTGGTATAAATCCATCCTAGGGTTATCAAGAAAATACCTCTTTGTAGCTACCTCCAACTTCGGATCATCGCACCATGAGAATGCGTTGCACCAAGTCACTGAGTCATTTGTCCTGTCATACCCAAGGCATACCACGAACTCATTCTTGTTACCTCCCTGCCAGTATGAACGCTGTTCCTCTGATATGGAAATAGATTTGCTCTTATCCCACACAAGGATGAACATCCTAAACTGCTTCTTTCTGGCATAGATGGAGTTGACGTATCTAACCTGTTGTGTCTCAAGCTTTGATGGATTGTAGCATCCTATGATCATCCTCTGATCAACCCACTTTACGTCCGGATAGTCATACAACCCCATTTCCTTTGCCTGTTCCGGCTCGATCTTATCGAACTTCATCACTGAGGAAGAACCGACAACCTTGTTGATATATTGATCTTTCCAAGCCAGTGAACGAAGATTGTAGGCAGTACCATCCCAGAAGTAATCCTGTGCGTCTCCGTCCTTTGTGTAGTAATGGCGGTGCATATCTCTGAACACCATCTTTGGATAGCCTAATTCCATCATCACAGCATCGAATTCAGCCTGGTTGTAGAAGTAGTGCTCACGTCCGATGTCATCGGTATAACACCACCTCTCCGGGTGATAGTCCCTGTAGGAACAGTCGTATGTCTCAGTGCGATAGATGGTGTTACCCTTGCTATCCCTTCCTGCCGGAACTTGTCTGATACAGGTTCTGTGTACCCATTCATCCCAATCGTCGTAGTGGGTGATCTTCGTCACATACCCACCAAGATACTCTGTATCAAGGCAATTGCCGTGTCTCATAAGACTGGCAAGCAGCGATGATATGAGAAGGGATGTTCCAATAAGCACAATGTACTCCCACCATACCATGTTCTTCTTGAACAGGAGCAGGAGTATCAGTGCTAGGAAGAATGGAAATATGTATACTACTAGTTCCATCGTTATTCTTTACTATGAAAGTTATTAATCTGTTGTTACTTTTTGAATAGTTCTACGTTGTTGTCAACCCCGGTCTCCATAACCACCTTCGTCTGGCTTGACGAGATAATCGTGTATTCGATAGGTGACGTATCTGAGATAAACCACCTGCCAGGATATGTCTTGCAGAGTGTCTCGTGCTCACGTTTCTTGTCAATCATCACCTCCTGCGCCTTGCGGAAGATGGTACGCTGTTCCTCAATGGAGTTCATCACATCCTTATACAGGCTGGTATCGAACTGAGGGTTAGCCTCTTGAATCCACTTCATAAGAGATCCGTCGCCCTGGGAGTAGCGTCCCTCGATGATGTGGGTGTAGATTGAGTCGAATCCAGCACGATATTCCTGTGATACTTGTGCCTTCTGAGAGATAATCTTCCACATTGCATCGTGTACGCCTTCAACCTTACCACGCTGAGCCTCGCACTGTTGGCGAAGATCAATCTCCTGGTTGTTGTAAGTGAAATAACTGCCTACCATCGTAATGACGGTGAAACCGATAATACAAACGAGAGCCAATGCTACAATCGTTCCTGTGCTTACTTTATTCATTTCTATCTGTTTTTAAAATGTTAATATCCACTACATGCACTCCTAAAGGCTATAGTCGCCTTTTTGCCGTTATAGCAATTCTGGAGCAATACCTCACAAGGAAGGAATTCTAGAACCTGGAATTTGTGAGGTCCGTCCTCCGGATTTCCGTATCGATCCTTATTGACCGACTGGAAATAGAGATACTTACCATCAAGGACATACAGATAAGTGGCGTTCCACCTTCCAGTGTAAGGTTCTTCCTGTAGGTTCATATTTGCGTACCCAGGTCTCTGCCTTGTTATTACAAACTCCTTCACAGAATAGTTACCGAACTTAAGGTCACTCGACTGCCACGTACCATAGAGGTCTTCCTGTGTCAGTGTCAAGCCCTTGGTAGGGTAATATGGTCTGTTCCGATCCCATTCGTATGGGCACTCACACGCTGTCAACAGTACTACTGAGACAAGCAGAACAAATAGTTTCTTCATGCTCTTAACCTTTTTAATTCGGTTGCAAAGATAGGGAAAATATCTGAGACAACCAAATCATTCCGGTTAAAGTATGTTAAAGGCTTTTCAGAATACCCCTAACCTCATTAATCAACGCCTTTTTGTTACATATTACGTCGTATTTGTCCCAGTCATCTGGTACAATGTGCCTCTTTGAATAATACAATATTTTAATTCCATTTTCATCGCACAATTTCTTTTTTAATAGGTCTAACTCTAATCGTTCTTCGAAAATATACTTCTTGAAAAACTCTCTTTCACCAAAATGTTGTTCACCTTGACACTCTATCGCAACATTGTATTCTGGTAGATAGAAATCAACTGGCATAGGCCATTTATTTCTTAGCCAATCAAAACGTTTTTGCCTTTCAAAATTTATATTATTGTTTACTAATAGAGTTTCAATTTCTTTTTCCAAAATACTCTCGTGACAAATAGGACATCCATAACCTTTAAAATGCTCTCTTGGCTTCTGCCAAAACTCACCATGCTCTGGGCACACAATACACACTGGTGTCAGTCTATCAACGTAGTTGACTTTAGAATAGTCATACTTATCTCCGTGTATTCCTCTGGCGAGTTGAATAAATTCCTCAGTAGTGTATTTGTAACTCCTGTGAGCACATTTCGGGCATTCTACTCCTTTAAGATGCTGATGTGGTCTCTGCCAAAACTCTCCGTGTTCTGGACAAACGATACGAATTTTTGTTCTTGCATCAGTATACTCTACCTTTGAGTAATCATACTTGTCTCCGTGAACTTCTCTTGCTCGTCTAATGAACTCTTCTAGAGACATTCTGTTTTTATCGCCACCTCGCTCACTTCCACATTTAGGACACCCGTGGCCCTCAAAGAAATGGTCTGGTCTAACCTGGAATTCTCCGTGTATTTGGCAAATTACTGTGATTTTGGTGTCAATGTTCACGTACTCTGTTTTTGAATAATCATACACATCACCATAGAGTTCTTTTCCTCTTTTGATGACCTCCTCCGTAGTTAATTTTTTCATTGTTGTATATGCTTTATTATAAATATAACACATACCCCATAAAAAATCAATAGGAGTTACATAAAATTATTCTTTTAACTTCAACAGAGTATTTCTGACTTCATCTAGAGCCTTACCTAATAGATTTTGTCCTCGCCAATTACTCTCGTCGTCTATTAACGGGTCATCTTCTCCTAGACCAACGCCCCATACAATATCGATGGGACTGGCTTCACAAAACTTCTTACCATCAAACTCTTTGTTGAGGAGCATATCCTTGAGGTCTTTGTTCTGGAGATACTTGTGCATGTTGGCGTACACCATAATCTGGTAACGCACCTGTGCCCACACCTTGTCGTCATAGTTCTTTACCTGGCGGCCAAGCTGCTTAGCCCTCTTTGGATCTTTGCCCTCGAAGAGAATCTTCATAGCAGTTTCCTCGTCTCCGAACACAACAGCTTTCTCATACATAAAATACTGCTCTGAGTTGAAGAACTCAAGCTCCTTACCGTCTCTGTCTACCGTGAATCTGGCAGGATACCAGTTTGATGGGAAGTCACCCCAGAAGTAGACGCATTTTTCTGTTACTCTCATTTTCCTTCTATTTTAAGTTTATAATCTTTCACCTTTATTCTGCCCTGCCTCATAAGGCTTGTAACGCTCAGAGGCATTATTCTCTTTTGCTTCTTTGAATATACTAACCTTTCCTCCATTAGTCTATAGGAGAACTCAAACAGGTCATGTATTGTGGGCTTGACATATTTGGCAGTATCCTCAGCAAATCCTA
>JAEEGK010028985.1_pt1 | contig 11070 bp, 1 predicted proteins | sample 8958771 | NCBI WGS metagenome assembly JAEEGK01 (sample SAMN16246547, study PRJNA631951) | gut metagenome | biome: gut microbiome; feature: rumen; material: SC-attached | host: Bos | place: Iran: Karaj | collected 2018-10 | reverse complement strand
ATCAAAATCAGTTTTAAAAGGTGAATTTTGATAAAAATTATTTAATTGTTCTTTAACAATTTTTAAAAGAGTTTCTTCTTTTTCTCCAATTTTTTTTTCTTCTCTAAATATAGTATTAATACAATGATAAATACCCCAAAAAGCTCTAGGAGTACCTTGAATTAAAATACTTTGAGAATAATATTTTAATCCAATTTTTGCATTTTCAGCATTATTTAAAGAAGATAAATATTTCCAATTTTATTTAAAGTTTTATAATTATTTGGATTATGTAATAAAAGTTCTTCTAAACAATAAATTGCTTTATTATAATTATTTACAGATAAATAAACATCACTTAATTCATTCCAAGCTTTTGGATCATCCATATATACTTTTAAATATTCATTCCATAAATCAATATATTCATTTATATTTGAAAATTTAATTCTTAATTACATAAATATTGATGTTCATTAATCTTATTTTTTTGCGAAAAGTTAATTATTAATTTTAATTTAATAAATATATTATTAAAATTTTTTATTTGATTTTTTTAGAATAAAAATTATATTTGTAATAAATAAATGATTGATTCTTATAATTCCTATCTATAATTAAATAACTTAACAAAATATAAAAAAATATTAATAATGATTACTATTTAAAATATATATATGATTTATTATATATATTTTTCATAATATATAAAATATAAAAAATATTAAAAATATTTTAAAGTAGAAATCTATACAATTTTATTTTATTATAAAAAATTTGTTGAATAAAATAGAATTATAATATCATTAATTTAAAATCCAAGTATAAATAATTTAATTATAGAGAACATTAATCAAATTAAAATTTTAAGTATAATTCTGTTAATAATAATATTTAAAATTTTTGTCTTTGTTAATTTGATTTGTGATTGATAAATAATAAATTCGGTATCAATAACTATGTATCAATTAAAATTTTCAAATATTTTTATGTCTAAACAAAGAAAAGAAATGAAATTATTTTTATAAAATTTTATGTGTTTCAAAACAACAATACTTTTTTTTTTCTTAAAAATATATCCTATTTTTTTTTTATTATAAATATCAAACAAAAAAAAAAAGAAAATTAATTTAAAAATGCAAAATAAAATTTTACTCATTTTTTTGTTTTTGATTTCCATTTGTATTGCCCAAGAAGAAGAAGAAATAATTTTCAAATTCCCTAAAACACATTATGTAAAATCAAATACAGCAAAGAAAGTAATTGAAGTAAATTCTTCAATTTCAAATGATAATTTAACTTTATATATAAATAATACAGCAAAAAATGAAATGACAAAATGTACTCCTAAAAAAGATGACTTAAATATATTTTATTGTTTTATTTCATCATATGGAGAATATAAATTTAATTATACATTCAATAATATAAATTATCAATATGACCAAAGTTTATTTGTAGTTTCTTCATATGATAAATTATTTAAAATTACTCCTTCAAGAAATTCAAATTGTTTTTACCATAAAGAAATTTTTTCATATACTGTTGAATTAACAAATGAATATTCTGATTCAATAGATTTAAATAATATTCAAGTTTTTGCTTATTCTCCAAAATCAATTGTTAAAAAAATTAATTCTACAGAAGTTATTTATTTTGAAAGAGAATTGATAAGTGCAACAAAAGCAATCTTTACTATAAATGGAGAACATACTAGAAATCAATTTATTGTTAGAATTACTGAAAATGAAGATTATGATGATACTTTAGGAAAAATTCATAGTTTTAGTTTTACTGAAGTTCAAATTCATGAAACTTATTTTTTCCCTTCTTTACATAAAATTAGAGTTTATTCTGATTTTTGTAGTTTTGAACCTGATTCTTTAATTTTAAAAGCTGGAAATGAAAAATTTAATTTAAAATGTAATTCTTCTTCAAGATTTTACTTTTCAAAATATTTTTATTGTTATTTTGATAATATTATTACAAAATATGGAAAAATGGATTTATATTTTCAAAGTGTTTTATTAAAGCAAAATATTTTATCTATAAAGCCATTGAGTCAAATTTCTTTAAATACTTCTACATCAAAAAATAGTAACTATAAAGAAGTTACATTTGAAATTATTGATAATAATGGTGATGAATTTACTTTAGATGCAATAAATAAATTTTATATTGAATATGGAGATGATTTTGAAATTAATAATAGAACATTTCTTAGACCAAATTCTTTAATTTTTAATGAAGATAAATTATCAGTTACATTTAAATATTCACAAGGAGTTTATTATAAAGGAATTAAATTAGAAAGAATATTATATGAAGATGAAAAAATTCATACTGCATTAGATTTATATTATTATTTTGATTCTTCTTCTAATTTATATTTTTATGCAAAATTAGATGACTTAAGGATTGAACCAGATTTATTTGTGGTTGGAGATTTAACAGATAATTATAGACAAACAAGTAATTTAAAATTTATTTCAAGTTATGCAGGACAATTATATGGAAATAGTTTTTGTAAGGGAAATTCTCCCAAAGCAACAAATCAATTTCATTGTAATTTAAATTTTACAAGTTATGTTGAAGTAAAACCATCTGATTCAGAACCTGGTATTTTATCTACTCAATTAAGATATCATACAGAAAAAGCATATTATAAAGTAATTAATATAAAAATTGAAAATACTTGTCAAAATATTTATGGTGATAAAAATTATTTAGATGATGTTATTATTAATGTATATGTTCCTATTGAAGAAAATAAAAAATTTGAAGTTAAATATAATGGAGAAACATTTGAAAAAAATGACAAAATTTACTTAACAAAAAATCCTTTTAATTATAATTTTGAAAATTTTATTATTCCAGCAGATAAAATTCAAACAGATAAAAATATTGAATTTTATTATGGAGGAGTTTTAATAGGAACTAAAAGTATTTCTTATTCAAGTGTTGTTATACCTCCATTAACTACTAAATATCAATTTTATAATGGTAATTCTAGTCCAGCAGAAATTAAAATAAGATTCATTGAACCAATAACAATTGGATATAATGAAGTAACATTTTCTCTTGGAAATGAAAATTGTAGATTGGATAATGATCATATTATTTTAACTTGTGTTAATTCTAACATAAATGATAAACAATTATATTATTCAACTAATTGTGAATCGAAAAGTTTGGATTTCCGTGTAATGTTTTATTATCCTAAGAGTAAATATCAAGTGAATAGATATTATTATGTTTTACCTGAAAATAAAAAATTAATTACTTTTTATTTGAAATATTATTCAAATATATATGATTTCCCAACTCATGTTTATTTAAATAATGAATTAATTACTTCAACTCAAACAAGTGGTACCTATAAATATTATTATTATACAACAAATATAAAAGGAGATTATCAATTTTCATTTAAATTACAAAATTCTAATGAAAGAAAAATTGTTAATGATAAAGTTTATGTCAGAAATAATATTAATGAATTTTTTACTAAAATTGGTTTTCAAAGGAAATGTCTTTATTTTAATGAATCAACAACATTTAGTATATATCCCCAAACTATTATGGATTTATCGAAAATAACAATATTAACTAATGATGAAAGCATTTATTGTTCAAGTAGTTGTGATTATTCTATCAGAAATAAATGGCTTTCAGAATTAGAAATACGTCAACCTTCTTATTATAGAAAAAATGTAGATATATATTCTAAATTAGATAATAGTATGCCTAAATTATATCAAGATTCACTTACTTTTACTAAAGTTTTTGCTCCTTCAACTACATATTCATATAAAAAGATTGTATTAACTTTATATTGTTATTTAAATGAGTTTTATGTTGTAAAATCTTCAAATAATAATAGAGTAAGATTAAATTGTAATAATGAATTGGTTAATAATAGATTATTTTGTGATGCAGAAACACAACTTTCACCAGGTAGTTATAAAATTTATTATTCAAGAAATTATGTTGCTTATACTTATATAAGTGCTCCAATAAGTGAAGCTAATTTCAATTTAAATATTTCAGAAACTCATATTGGAAAAAATACAATTAAAATTACAACTGATAATTTTAATATGGGAACTATTTATAAAATTATTATTAGAGATAATCATGGAGAATCTTTATTTTATTATAGAAATTATGATGATCGTGTTAGACCAAAACTTACTTATTTTGTCCAAAATAATGAAATTGAATTAGATTTATTTGCTCATCCTGGGAAATATTATAATTTACAATTATTTAATGAAATTGGAGGTTCAAAAATTTTTGAATTTACAAGAAAAGAAGAAAATGTTGAAATTTCAGTAAAAAATATTTATTATTATTCAAAAGATAATTCTAATTTAGAAGTACCGGTGATAACAATTAAAGGAGATTATTATGATAAAATAGATAAAATTTATTATAAAAATGATTTAGTTGAAAATAAATTTAAAAATCAAAACCAATCATTTACTGGACAAATTATTGGAAATTCATATGTTGCAAAATTTCCAAATACTACTATAACTGGAACAATCTCATTTTCATATACTTTAAAAGAAGATGATACAAAATATTCAATTTTAAATCATAGAGTAATTATAACAAATTATTTTTATGAAATTGTTTTGTTAATTGGGCTTCCAAATTATATTTTAACTGAAAGATTATTTACATTTGATGTTATTCCAAAATTTACAGAAATGGATTTATATGTTTATTTGGCAGAACCTGCAGATTCAATAAATGATCTTTCAAAATTAAAAATACCTGTTGTTACTTTATCACATAAAAAAGGAACTAGTAATCATGATTTATCAGTTGAAAATATGAAAAATCTTAAAATAGGAAATAATTATACTTTAATAGTTTATGATAAAAACTCAGATACAATTGTATATGGTCAAGATGTTATATTTAAAAATTTTACTTTTGAAAAAGTATCATTTATTTCTTTAGGGACAATTAAAATATTAAATGCAACTGAAAAAATATCAGATTTAACAATGGCTTATGAATATCAGGAAGAAGAAGAAGCAGAATATGAAATTTATCAAGAAAATCAAACAATTGTAAATAAAGATTTATTAATTAATTTACCTGAAGATTTTGTTTATCCTGGTTATTATTATGCTTATTATGATGGTGGTGAATTGGATAAATTTTTCTTATCTGCATTTTTAAATGAATCAACTTTTGAAATTTATCCAATTTCTGGAAAAAATAATGTTATTATTAAATCTTATGATTATTATCTTCCTTTTATTACTAAAATTGTTGTTTTAAATACTAAAACAAATGAATATATTACTTATGATAAATCAAATATAACATTTGTTGAAAATGATTATATAAAAATTACTTTACCAAATAATAATGGAAATGAAGAAAAACCAATTTATATTATAGAAACAATAACTGGTGTAAATTCAATGAATGAAATAACTTCAGAACCAAAAGAATATAAAACAATTAATTTATCTCATGAATTAGAATATGATACTCCAATTAAATTTTCTTTGGAAAAAAAATATCAAATAGGAAAAGAAAGTTTAGATCCAATTGTATTTAAATTTGAAATAAATGATAATACAACTCCTGAAGAAGAAGAAGTTGAAAAAATTTTTTCAAGAATTTATATAAATGGTGAATTAAAAGTAATAAATTATGATAAATTAGAAGAATGTAATTATACAAATACATCTGTAAGTTGTGATTTTATAAATCCAGGAAAATATACTAAATTAGAAATAACATATAATGAATTTGATGAAACTATTCAAAAATATACTTATATTTTCTCTAATTTTGATGGTAAAAAATGTATGTTTGAAGAAATAAATGAAAATAATGAAAGAATTATTCAAAATTATTCTTTTAATATTGATGGTGCTCCTTATATGACATATTTTAATAATGAAAATATTATTCAAGATTCTAATTCAATAAATTATTATATTCAATCAAGTACTTTTAATTATGGAGAAAATAGCTTTATTATTAAAAAGAATGATGATAATGATAATGAAAATATTCTTCTTGATACATTTAATTTTTATCCTTTAATTTCAGTATCTATAGATGATAAATCAATTTTAAAAGATAAAAATGGAATAACCATATTAATACAAATTACTTCTTCTAAAAATGTTGAAAATTTAAGTTTAGATGATTTATATTATCAATTTATTAAAAATATTAAATTTTATGTAAAAAATTTAAAAGATGGAGGTTCAAATGATTTAAAAGTTAATTGTCCAAATAAAAATATTGATAATATATTTACTTGTACAGGAGATTTATCTACATTTTCTGAAGGTGAATATATTTTAGAATATAAAGATTTATGTAGTAATAGAAATAAAGTAGGTGATTTTTATATTAGAAATAAAAATTATCAAAGAATAATTTCAATTTCACCTAAATATATAAATATTAATGAAATAGAAAAAGCAATTTCAGTAAATTTAGTATATAATAATGAATTTAAAGATAAACCATTTAAACTTTCTTTAATAGATAAAGATACTATGACAACAATTGTTAGTGGTATTTTTGAAAATTTAAATATAAAAGGTAAAAATATTAATTTTGCTCTTCCTGCTGAATTTATCTCTTTAATGAGAATAGGAAAATATTTTATTAAATTATTTTTTGATAATCAAGAAAATAATATTGTTAGTTCAGAACCAATTATATTTAGTGAAAGACTTTCTTTATATGAAAAAAGACAAAGATTACCACAAGCTGATAATTTAAATAAAATAGGAGTTATTTTTAATACTGAAGTTACATTAGATAAAATTTCAAGAATAACATATAATAATAATAATTATAATTATTCTATTCATGAACTACATCCAAATATTTTAATTATAAATACATCAGAAATAAATTTAAATATAACTGGAGAATATGTTTTTAAAATTTATGAAAAAAATTATGAGGATGAACCTTTAATTTATACTTTAGAAATTGTTGAAACTAAATTAAATTATACTATTTTTAATCATTTTTATTATACTAAAACTAAAGAAGGAAAAGCATTTATAACAATTTCTGCAAGTAAGGATGTATTAGCAATGAGTTATACATATAATAATGGTAATACTAAGAATCCTATAAATCAAGTTTGGTCAAATACTTTTGTTTTAGAACAAAATGTTCCTGATGGAAAATATCAATTTTATAAAATTAATAATGTTAATGCAGGAACTTATTTAGAACCTATCACAAATACAGTAGTTTATATTATAAAAGATAGTTCAGTATTCTTTTTACCAAATTCTGATTATTGTTTTATTAATACATGTCATCCAAAAGATACAACAAATGAAAGATGTTTTAACTCATTAAAAGTAAATCCTTCATTTTTAATTACATATAATATACAGGAAGATTTATATTATGCATTATATTCAGAAAAAGATAATAAAAGATATAGATTGAATTTATATTATGATATATTTGGCATTAGGCAAAACTTTACAAATCAAAATTATAAACTTCAAGTAATTAGAGATGATTATATTGATAAAGAACCTAAAGTTTTATTTGAAAAATCGATTACTTTAACAGATATGTCAGTAACTAAAATGAAATATGTATCAACAACAAATATTATAAGTGTTTCAGTTAATTCTTTATGTTCTCCTGAAGATAAATTTGAAATTAATAATACCAACAATCCAAAAAAAAATGGTAATAAATTAGAATTTCAAGTAAATGAACCATTAACTTATAAATATACACTTACTTTTAATGGAATCAAATTGGATGAGATGTCTATTTTATCGCAATTGGGTTTCATAATTAACCAAAATCAATTAAATAATGGAAAATTAAGAATATCTTTTAAAACATATAATGATGATTACCAATCATATGATTTAAAAACTATAAAAATAACTAATTATAAAAATAATGCTCAATCATTAGAATTAACATCTAGTTCAATTGTTTATGCTAGTGATAATGAAGCTTATGTTGATATTCCTGCATCTTTGTTTGTAAAACAAATTTATTTAAGTTCTTATACTTTACAAAATGGAATTACTAATGATAATTTAAAGAATAATAATGCTTATACATTTGATAAAGTATCTTCTGTTACTCCACAATTCTTATATTCAAATAAAGATTATGATTCAGTTTCTATACAAGTAAAAACTTTATTAAATAGTGTTTATTTAACTTATGGTATAGAAGAAAATAAAATTTCTTGTAGTAATAATTGGAATGGTTTAAGTTGTAATGCAAATGGTATTGAATATGGTAAAGTTTATTATATTAATTATTATGATACAGTTCAATTAAATACAGTCAAATATGCATTTAATGGTCAATGTCATGGAATAAATGATGAAATTTTATTTTATTTATATACAGAAGCCGTTATTTCAGAATCAAATTTGAAAAAAATTAAAATATTTAATTCTAATAATAAAGAAATAACTAATTCTGTTAATTATAATAACTTGGAAGATAGTGAGAAAACTAAAACATATATTTTCAAAATTAATGGAAAAAAGTTTAATGAGGGAAAATATTATGTAGAATTTAATGGAAATAAATTTTCTAACTATTTATTAACAATAAATAAAGGGAAGAAAATAACTAATTTAATTGGAAGTATTTATGCTGAAAAAAATACTAACCAATATTTAATTGTTGGATTTGAAGAAGATATAAATGAAGATGAATTATTATATATGGTTTTATTTAATGGGGATTCTAAATATTATTTAAATTGTGAGAATATAATAGATAATAAAAGAACATTATTATGTGTATTAAAAGAAAAAATTCCAAATTCAGAAGATTATCAAATTGGTTATATTAATCAATGTAATTCATTAAGTTCAGTATCTGAAAATCGTTTAACAGTTATATCTGATTCAAATTCAATTCCAATACCAAAAGGGGAAACTATTAAATATGATATTTCTAATCCACAAGATATTGAAATATCTTTTTCAGATACTATTCAAAATAATCCTCAATTATCATTAATTAGAACTAATTCTATTAATTCAAATAAAGTAAATTTAAATTCTATAGAGTATAATGGAAAAAAATTAAAAATAACTTTACCAAATAATATAGATTTAGGAGATTATATATTTGAATTTACTTTTAATGATAATATAATTGTATCACCTTTATTAATTGTATATGATGGGAATTTCAAACTTAAAAGTGAAAATCCTTTTCTAAGTACTAATCAAATTAATTTACAAAATTTTGCTATTCCTTTTGTTGGACAATATCATAATAATCAAATCACTATGGTTTATTTACTAAGAGATAATATTGAATCTAAAGGTGAAAAACAGGAAATTAAAAAATATGAATTTGTTAAAGGAAACAAAAATTCATTAATAATTTATGATAAAATTATTTTAAATAATTTAGGACAATATCATTTTGAAATAGTTGGTGAAATAAATACTTATGAATATTATTTACATTATATTTATTATCGGGTGGATAATAATAATTATAATTTAATTTTCAATAAAAGGAATTTAATTTTAGATATTAATTTTTCAGGTTCACAATTTTTCTCTTTTTTAACAAAGTCAATATATTCTAATAGTAATATACAATTTAAACTTTATTCATCTCATAACAATGTTTTAAAAGTAGGATATGATTATTCAAAAAATCAACCAGTTATAAATTATAACTCAATCAAAAATTCAAATATCATATTTTATGGAAGTAATAACATGAAATTAGGAGAAACTAAAATATCAATATATTCAAAAGATTATCTTTATTACAACATTCCAATATCTCAAGATTCAGTATATAAAACATACAGAATATATGAATTTGGTGAAAATAACTATAAATCAGTATTATATTTATCAAGTAATGTTGATAAAATAATATCATTAAGTAAAATGGGTTTAATAAAAACCTTATTCCCATATTCATCATCATATTCTTATTCAAAAGATATTAATAACAAACTTTTCCTTTATAATTATAATTTAAAAAAACCAATAAATACTCATACATTTTTAATAAGAAATCCATCTGATTATAACTCTTTCATATCAGCAACATTTATTTATTTTGCCTGTAATGAATATGGTACATACTACCTAGCAAAAAACAATAAAGTAGTATGCGAAAAGTGTACTTCAATATCAGATAACTTACATAAAGACTTACCATATAATAAATGTGTAACCTCTTGTTCAACAGGTTATCTTTTCAGAGAACATCATCAATGTTATAAAAGTTGTGAAAATATAATCCGTACTCCATTATATCATCAAGAAAAAGAATGTGTATATAATTGTAAAAAACATTATGGAAGAGATGATGTAAGTTCATCATATTGTTATAATTGTAGAACAAAAGGAAAAGAAGAAGAAGATGGATATTGTGTTTTATGTACAGGTCACAATTGTTTTGATTATACTCCTGAAGATCCTGAGACTTGTTATGATAAGAATTGTGGTAATCATGGTATTTGTGAAATGAAAAATAAACAACCTGTATGTGTTTGTGATCAAGATTATACTGGTCATAATTGTGAAACTCATTATATTGAAGGAGCAAAGAAAATAAATGAAAATTATGATAAATGGGAAAAGGATTTTGTGAGTGGTGAAAATAATATTGTAAAAGTTGATAGTGATGGTGATTTGTCCTTAAATATTAAATCTGATAATGTTGTTAATGATGTTAAAGAAATGTCTGGAATGTTTAAAAATTCTAAAGTTACTAAAAAAGTTGGAAGAAGAAAAACTAAACAAATTTTCCATTTAGTTGGAAATACTATTATGAAAATGTTAGATGGAGAAGAAGATTTAGATCCTAGTATTTTAGATTTATATGATTTAGCTACTAATATTGTTGTTAGTTCATTAGAAGCAAGAAGAATTACTAGATTGAGAATTTTAGAAGATTTTGAATATGATGAAGATAAAGATGAATTTGTTGAAGTAGAAGAAGAAATTAATGAAAAAGAAGAATTAAAAAATTTAGATGATTTATTAAATAAAGCAAGGAAAATATATAAAATGTTAACTATTAAAGATATAAAAGAAGGTACTTTTGATA
>JAEEGK010028984.1_pt1 | contig 11070 bp, 12 predicted proteins | sample 8958771 | NCBI WGS metagenome assembly JAEEGK01 (sample SAMN16246547, study PRJNA631951) | gut metagenome | biome: gut microbiome; feature: rumen; material: SC-attached | host: Bos | place: Iran: Karaj | collected 2018-10 | reverse complement strand
CTTACATCCAAAATAATGGTAAGAGTCCACGCTGACAATGCTATCAAAATAGTCTTCGGCAAAAGGCATATCCATTGCATCTCCATGAATCGGTATGATCTTATCCACCAGCCCATTGACCGTTATTCTTTTATAGTTTTCAGTTGCAGAAACCCAAAGATCAAACGCATAAACATGCTTAGCATCTGTTTCATTGGCAATAAATAGCGATGTTAATGCAAATCCGCATCCCAAATCCAAAGTGCGATCAAATTTCACATCTTCAGGGCATCTTCTGATCAATTCATCAAGTAGCCTGAAGGAGTTAGGTCCCATCAGGTATTCCTTGGTAAAATATTTTTTATACTTATCTATATGGCTCATACACTCCACTCTCCATAGCGAGTTTTACTGAAAAATAACTCCGATCTGTTCCGTCTCATCCATCAATGATTTCCGTTTTATCCGGTATGCTCCGGATAAGTATGGCCCCTGTGTTCGACAGCTTCATATTCTCAATCAGCGGGAAAGATACGCTACCTGTATAACTGCTTGCTTCGCAGTGAACATCCAGCTTTGTATCCAGCAGTTCCAGGTTTCCTGGCAGATTGTTGGCAAATATAATGCTTCCCGCACTTACTCCAATCACAAAACCACCGTCCCGGATATAGGACAGGAGTGTATCTCGGAATCCGGTGTCGTTGACCCTTTCCAGCAGGTAAGAAGTTCTCCCGCCGGTCAGGTAAACAACATCGTATGTTTTCAGTTCATCAATCGGCAAATTCTGATGCATGTCAAATACCCGGATGTTCTGCTTCGGGATCCCGACTTTCAGCAGATCATTCATGCACTTCGGAAGTACTTCAATGGCATCCGCATCAATGGCAGCTGTGGGAATAAAAAGCGCATTAACCTGTTCTGGCACTTTGCCCAGGAACTTCAGGAAAGCCTCCTCAATCTGCTTTGTTTCCAAGCCGCAGGATGTCAGCATAACTCGCATAATAACAATGTCCTCCGTTAGTTTTGATGGTCAATTATTTCAAAAGATATACAACTGAAATATAATCATTGTTGCACTTAACTTTTATTTTCCGCAATATCAGGCATATCAACTTTGCACATGCAACAGATAAAAATCATCCGCATATATACGCTCTCCCTGCACATACGGCTTCAGGTTTTCCTCATGCCACCGTTGCATTCTCGGTGCAAACCACTCTTGCTTACTCCACTGTTCATAATGAATTCCGAGACAATCTAACAAGGTAAGTACAAAACAGGCATCTAACACATCGTAACGGATCGTACCGCCTGCATTCCGATATCCTTCTGCAATTTGTTGCCTACGCGCCAATGATCCGCCGATATTTCCAAACAGAACAGCAAGATCATACATCGGATGTCCCATACCGAAAAAAGAAAAATCAATAGGCACAAGCCCATCCGGTGTTTGCAAGATATTCGATGCAGACAGATCCCCATGGATCATCTGAAATTCATCCTGCACGTTTTCCAATACAGCTCCGGCATGATCACAGCACTTTTGCATGATCAAAGAATACTCGTTGCTTAACCCCAGATTTTCCAGTGCCTGAAATCTCCTTTTCGTGCATTCGCAATGTTGCTTTCCATAGGTTTTTACCGGTGATACCCGGAATCCCTTTGCCTTCTGATGCAAACGCGCAAGCATATCACCTATCTGATAGCAGATCGCATCATTCAACTCAAGCTTGTCTAACGATTCGCCATCCAACCATTTCGAAACCGTAACATATGTACCATTCTGTAACTTTGTAATGAGTTCACCATAACGGTTTTCAACAGCTTCGCGTATCTGCATGCTCTGTTTCTTTAAGTAGGCTTGAAAATCAAGTTCTGACTTATATATCTCGACACGATCAACACCGTCGTAAAAAAACTCTGCTGAAAACCCCTCTGTCGGCTCATGTATTTGCAGCAAATACTCGCTTCCCACGCGATAGGTCAGATTCTCATTGTGTCTCAGCAATTCTATTTCTGTCGCTGTTATATTGTAATGAGCTAACGCTTCTAAAGCTTTTTGTCTGTATTCTATCGTCATAAGTATTACCTTAAACCGAATACCCCAAGTTAATATCAAATGGAGAAATCAGCAATTTTTGCAAATCTTTATTGTAATTATCGAAAAAGATTTTTATGGCCTTGCCATAGTTTTCTTTCGTATCAAATTCCCAGTATGAATAATACTTAACGCACTTTACAACCTTGGTTAACTCCCTCGGAGACTCGCCAAGTTCGACTCCATCTATGGTATAGAATCTCTTGAAATACTTGAGTGATATGCAGCCTTCACATTTAAACTGATTTGCGGTCATTTCCTCAATCTTAGCTTCGAATTGCTCGAGTTTATCGGGCTTTACCTGAAAGAGTTTCATCTCAATAAATGTCTTTTTCATTATGCATTCCTCTGATTACTTTTTCATTTATATTCCGATATAATTTACCAATTGTTCGGATTTAGTAAGTATAATGCTGTCGGTTTGTATTCTTCCGGCACCTTATCTATGTTCTTTTCCAATATTTCATAAGGCCCTTCCGTATAAGCCTCCAACAAATGAAACGCTTCCTCAACTATACCCTTGTCTTCATCAGTAACGGCTATTCTCTGCAAAAGTTCGATCAGCGGCTTTTGTATTGCCGACAGATCCTTCTTGTAGTACGGATCCATATACCAGTCAAGACAGTATAGAAGCCTTTCTTTGGCATGAATATCACTATCGGTAAGTACTGCTTCTATAGCCTCTATTCCGGCTTTTATCGTATTGAATTCCGCTTCGCCGTAATGACAATCAAACTCCTGACTCATAAATCCCCCATAGAGTTATAAACTGAAAGTTAATCCATGTTGTACATCTTCATGGTTTCTCGATTTCGATACTCATGTTTCTCGTAGTACGCAATCAGTTCTCCGGATCCGTTTCTAAGAGCGACCATATACACATCTTTGTTTTCTTTCGCGTTATATGATGTGTATACGATATTATTGTCCCTAGATGCTTTGAACCACTCCAACACCTTTATGATCATTTCACAGGATTTCTCGTTGTGACAATCAAGCAGGCTTTTTCCCATCAAATCCTTGCCACCCCATTTCTCGTATCTGCAAATTGATGCAGGGTTCATATAGATAATCTTATGGTCAAGGTCACATATAACTATCGCGGCTTTATCCGCTTCAAGAACGCTTTTATATACTTCATTAAGATCAATCATCGTTTATCGTCTCCTTCATCAGTTATGCTGAAAGTTAAGCCTCCGGATGCATCAACATCGGCCGCGAAAGAAGAATTACTACCTGGGGAACGTAGCCACCAATAGCAATTGCCATTTTCCGCTTTCAGTATAGCATAAGCCCGCTCGGTTATCTATTCATTTTTGCATTGCATGTCTCGATTGAAGAATTATTGTAGTTTCATACGGGCTTGGGCTAGTTGCTCTTACGCGCAAACTGACTAAAGCAACGATCCTGCGCGTATGAAAGCAAGTTCGAGCAGGATGATCTTACGCGCAAAACAAGTGAAACAACAAAACTGCGCGTAAGAAAGCAAGCTCAGGCAGTGCAATCTTACGCGCAAACCGACTGAAATATCGATCCTGCGCGTATGAAAGCAAGCGCAGTCGGCGTGATCTTACGCGCAAAAACCAGCAAAACGGCAAAACTGCGCGTAAGGCATAAAGAAAACCTGGAAACAAGGTGAAAAATGCCACAGAAAAGCCTCCCACACGTGATATGTACCCCCTTAGTGCGTTAACTTGTAATTAATCTTCATGATTGATACTGGCATCAGTACAAGACTGCTCGGTTGCAAACTTTTTTCAACGGGCGTGTATATCTGCACTCAGGACCCCTGTGTCTTTCTTTGCTTGTTAAATCTCGCTTCCAGCGCCTCTTCAACCGCAGGATTATACTCTGAGCACTCATTGCATGTGCCGAGGTTCACGTGGCCTGCTCCACCATAGGTTGTAAACTCCGCATCCGTTGCAATCTTCCCACAGAACTCACACCTGATCCATCGATTGCCTTCGGCATCAAACACAGGGGTATTCTGCTGGGCCAGGGCGAGTTCCATGTCCAGCTGGAAATCCTCTTCCGTTCTGCGTTTTTCCGCAAGCAGTTTCTCCTCTTCGGCCCGACGCAGTTTCTCTGCTTCTTCTGCTTGTTTCCTCCTCTGTTCGATCTCCGCTTGTTGCTGTTTGATGCGCTCAGTAATTCTCCTCTTCTCCGCTTCGCGTCGCCCCCGTTCGGCCTCTAATCCTCTTTGATACCTTTGAAACGTTGCGTCGAACAAAGCAGATACCAGCTCTCCTTTGAAACGAAGATTTCCTTTCGGATCGATCCTGAACTCTTTCAGCGCTCCTTCTGCAAAAACCGTCTCCTGCCAGACGCCGTCTATATCTTGCGAATAAAAAACGGCCGCCATTTCTGCAGCCTCATAGTCCATATCTGCAGCGGTCAATAACAACACGTACTTTTGCTTCGTTTGGATCTTCATTAATCCTTCCGGATATTGCCCCTCAGTGCCACCATTCTTACTATCAACGATATGGATGATCTTGATTCCCGGGCTATTCTGTTCAAGAATAGCCTGTTTTTCATCGGATAGATTCGCGCGATAATAACAGTAGTCTACCGCCACGCCATAAGCGCGTGAAATAAATGTATACTCATATCTTCGGTCCGTATCGGCAACATCACAAATCGGCACACGCGACTCCAGATCTTCTGCATGTAGATTATCATCCAACCAACACTTCAACACGATCTTAGATTCAACCGATGCCTTGCCTTCGGTCAGAACCGTACAATTCTCCTGTCCATCCTTGATCCTGAAGTGCTGTTCTCTCAGGTTCCGGTCCCCGGCCACCAGCGTAAGTTGCGCCCCACAACCACACGGACAGAGCAGTTGATCGTTCCGGCTTTTTAGCCGGAGTTCTTTCAGCTTATCCGGTATATTGATCTGTTTGCCATCGATCACTGTGTAGATGGTTTCTATCCCAATATACTTTCCATTACAAAGTGCGACCGTTCTCTGGGCCATACCAACCAGCCTCCCCTTTTTGTCTTTCACTCTCCGATTTTGATCTCGTCTCTGTTAACGGAGACCCTTCCATCGCCCCTCATCAATTCTTCTGGAAACTGCTGTTCCTTCCGCCGATCACTTTGCCAACGCAAGTAAATAAGCATTTTCTATCTCAAGGATTTGTTTCGTTTTTAATCCTGCCTGTCCTGCAATTGCAGCAATTTTCTCCGGTGTATCCGGATAGATCCGAACTTTTCGATTTCCCATGTCTATCCATTCGCTTTGATTCTTGTCGATGGACAAACAAAGAAGGCCTTCGTCGCTCAGCAAAGAACTCATTTTTCCAATCACAAGCTCCTTATTCGGAAAATGCATCATCGTCAGCGAAGAGTAGATCACATCATATGTCTCTGAAAACGAATGTGCCAGAAAATCATCGCAGATCAATGTTATATTCGGGTATTCCCGAAGGTTCTCCCGAGCCCTTTCAATGGTTTTAGCCGACATATCGATTCCCGTCAGATGGCGACAGCACGGGGCCGTTTTGGCTGCAAGTCTTCCTGTTCCAACACCGATCTCCAAAACGCTCTTCGACGGATCCAGTTCCATCATTTCCAAAAACAGCCGTCCGTCCCACGAGTCCATATATTCCTGCAAAACCGCAGGGTCGCGAACCGGATCATTGTTTTCTTCTATCAGCAGATCATAGTGGGTACCCACGTCCGCAATTACTTTCTTCATATTGGCAACTTCTCCAAAACCTGATGATACACGTCTTCTCCCATGTCAAATGTCTCACCTGTCAGTTAGCATCCACCCACAAATGATATTTGCCGCAATGTATACACCGGAACAGATATCCCGACATATCTCCGTCTTTATACATGCATTCCTCAACATCTTCCAGCGCATACGCATCTTCGCGCTGAGCGTATTCCTCAAGGACTTCATCCTTGATCCCTAAATCCTCTAATTCTGCAGTTCCGACACGTCCCAGATACTGACAATAGTCATCGCAACACGCGAGCCAATAATCATCCTGCCATGCCAGATATCCCGGCGTTCTATGAAACAGTTCATCCGTTTTTTGCGGATCACTGACCGGTTCAGCGTCCGCAACAAATTCCACGTCAAACTTCTCGGCAGCCGCTCCGTCACTTACGCATTGCAGGCAGATGCAATCGACGTCCTCGGCTGAATACAGATGTTCTATATACTCACTCACCTGTTTTCCGCAGCACTGACATACACCGTTTTTGTGAACAACAATATCATCCTCGTAAACATTCGGATGATACTTAAATTTGATTCTCTCCATATCCCTCTTTCCTCCGAATTTCTCGCCGCCCTGTAAGCAATCCCCGGCAGCAAGCCTTTTCTTTTAAAGTCATCATAAATCCTTCGACCACCAAAATCCCGGCCCGTAGCATTCTCGGTATTCCGGGCCCTTCGGCCATTCCTTCGAAAAATAAGTCCTGTAGGCCTCGTTGTCCTTCAATGCGATGATCTCATCCATGGGTATCTCGCTGAACCAGCCGTCACTGTACTCCGATCTCGGGCCGCGGGGGACCTCAAAAGTTCCTAAAAAACATGCCGTCTCAATTAACGATTCTCGGCGATAGCCGCTTGTGCAGACTTCAGCCTTGTTCGTTTTTTTTTGAGCCAATAGAGTGCTTTTTTTCCAGCTGGTCGTATCAACGGTAAAGTTAGCATTTCCGGCCTTCGGGTTTAGATACCAGGAGAAAACTCCTTTATCATAAACGATCCTATCCACAAATGCATCGATCAATGCACCGGGGATCTTTGCCCTGGGATCAAACGCCTTCATCTTAATGAACTCTGTAAGGCTCTCGATCCGCTCCTGCTTCACCTTATCGTTTTCTGACTCAAGCAACTGCTGTCTACACTCATTATTTAACTGCTCAAGTTTCGTGATCTGATCTTCTAACTTCTGTTTCTTCCGGCGGAACACCTCGCGGGAAATATCGCCTTCACTGCACATATCCACAAGGACAGCGACCTGTTTTTTCAGCTTATCGATCTGCTTTGTGTTGTAATCGACTTTCTCCTTAGCATTGGAGTCGGTTTTCTTCATCTCAAGCAGATTTTCAGCCATTGCGATCGCTTCGTCATAGATAGCCTGCCGATTATTCACCAGTTTTTTAAATATGAAGTCGCCGATGAACTCCAGGCGCCATTCCATGAACGTCGTGTTATCGCAAACGCCCTCGATATCAAGCCCTTTCTTCAACCTCGCTTTCGGAGACCCTGTCCGGATTTGCCCATAGCACTGATAAAGGTAGGAGGCATCCCCGTTCTTACATAGATGAGCCATGCGGCGATTCATCGAATGTCCGCAAACGCACCTGCATTTGGAAGTCCAAATATACTTAAACGGTGTCAGTCCGAGTTTTACGTCTCTCCCTCGATCATCTTTCTTAACTACGACGTGCTCTCTCCTCAGTTTCTGCGCCTGATCAAAGACCTCCGGCGTGATGATCGGTTCGTGCTTTCCTTCAACGTAGACTTTCTCAACCGCTCCACGATTGTTGATCTTCTTCTGTGTCAGATAATCAGGAACGTACTGCTTCCGATACTCGATCCTGCCGCAATAGAAGGAATTTCCCAGCACATGGTTAATGTTTCCGGCCTGCCATCGGGTAAGCCCTGTAGCCGTCTTTCGTCCTTCCGTCTCCATGATGTCCTGGATCTTCCGGACCCCATTGCCCGCCAGATACAGTTCAAAGATCCTCTTTACGGTTTCCGCCTGTTCTTTATTCACGATCAATTCTCCATCAACTCTATCGTATCCAAGAATATTGCCGTTGCCGTAAAGAACGCCGTTTTTGAAAGAGATCATTTGACCCGCTTTCACTCTTTGAGATATCTTTTTGCTTTCATTCTGGGCCAATGTGGCCATGATGGATAATCGCAGTTCACCATCTTCGTCGTTCAGCGTCCAGATATTATCCTCTGTAAACCACACCTCCACACCATAAGATTTAAGAAGTCGCGTCTGCTGCAGTGTATCCACCGTATTTCTTGCAAATCGCGAAACCTCCCTGGTAACGATCAGATCAAATCGTCCGTTCTGCGCATCCTGCATCATCCGAAGGAACCCTTCCCTCTTATGAATGGAAGTTCCTGTGATGCCCTCGTCGATATATCGCTCGACCAGTTCCCATTCAGGATGCCTTAGTAACAAATCATCGTAATACTGCACCTGGTTTTCCAGTGCCGAAATCTGTGCCTCGTGCTCTGTAGAGACACGGGCGTAGATTGCCACTTTGCGTTTCATCTGCTATCCTCGTCTCTTTCCAGATGCCATTATCTATCGACATGGCATCATTATAAATCAAATACTCTTATATCTCAACAGGAATATTGAACTTACCCGCAAGATACCTAAGCTCTCCCTCCGTGATCTTTCTCTCATCATAGAACTGCTTCATGATATCGAAAGCAGCCAGTTTTATTGCCAGTTCCTCTGTTCCCGGAGGAAAAGTGATTTCTTTTATCTCTCCCATATCGTCCATCTCCTTCCCGTTATTATTTTGGGCAGAATTACTCTGCCCCTCATATATCTACCGCCCCCATAAGGAGCGGGATATTTCATATGCTCTTTCCGTATTTGTCCTCGGCACCCCCGGAAACAGGGAATACATTCAGATGTCCAATGGCTTGTTGGATCCATGGGCCGTCTACCCGTCCGTGGTTCTCACCGACCCGCTCACGCGGAAGTCTCATCATACTGTGAAGCTTCATCGCCCTACATCGGAAGCCATCCGATGCTTACAGGCCGGCATTCGCTCGGATCGTTCGATCGTCGTCGCGTTCCTCCGCTGACGTAGCTCCCCTTCACAGGTTCGTATCTGAAGAATGATATTTAGCTGTCAATGCGTTTTTTCTTTCTCTTGGTGTAACAACCCGGTCGTTACGAGTCATATTGTAGTGGAGAAAACGCCTTTTGTCGTGGCCGTAGTACGGCTACTTTTGTAGCTCTCGTAGGGCTACTTTTATCATGTGGCAGTTATCCGCTACATGTTAATTATAGATCGGAAAATGCCTCTTGTCCTGGCTGAAAAGTGACGAATCACTCGTCATTTTTTGACGAGTTTGGAGGATTTTCCGACTTTCAGGTACAAAAAAGATCGCCATGGGTATCGTTACCCATAGCGATCAAAAAGCAGTCAACTATTCATTTATTACAGTCCAGTAATGGTCAAACTATCAATCCGGGATGGATGATATGTCGATCCACAAAGCAGGACGGACGGCGGTTCCGCCGCTGCACACACCGGCAGCACTGCCATTGATGCCGTAGACGCTGCCGGTGACTGTGACACATACCGCTTGGCTAGCATCGTTTCCGGGCGACCGTAGCCACCAAAAGCAATGTTCTTCCAATAAAGACACACCCTTCGCTTCACTATAGGGTGTTCCCTGACACTCTCTGGCGGCATCATCACTGAAATACCGTTTCGCCTCGACGAAACTGAGCAGGAACACATTATCTGTGGTATCATTTCCCGCAGGTGTATCGTACATCGGGGTCGCATCCGCTGCGATCGTAGAGGCCATAATAACGTTCTTCTCCTCGGAAATGAACGCCGTCTCATAAAAGTTATTGTTCAACCAGCCTCGTAGCGTACAGGTCTCCCAGGTAACATACTCATTCTTGGTATTATACCGCTGACAATCCAACCCATATCGGCTGATTACCAGCATCTTCTCGTCATTCTTCTCCAGAACGAGCCACTCAATATCTTCCGCACCATTCGTCAGATCATTATCCTGCTCGTATTTTCCGAGCTTGACAAACGAGCCGACTTTGGCCGCCCGCAGGTCCGAAAGGTAGCTCAAACGCTGCTTATACAACGTTTCCTCTTCGGTCGTTGTCTCTCCGTATTGTGTCGGCGTCTCCGTTTGTACGGCTCCTGCGGTCGTTTCCACCGCGGCAGTTACGATCGGAGTACTCGCCTCCGTCTCCGAAACCGGATTGTCCTTACATCCTGTCAGGCACAAAAGCATTGCCAGAGCAAGCATAAACAGCGTTCTTCTTTTCATTGTCATTCATTTCTCCGTAAAACGAGCTCATTGAACATAATATCTTTGGAAATTATATTTGCTGATCCTATTTTCAGGCTACACTCTGATTATACCACAAAACCGGAAAACCGTCCGAGAAAATGCGTTCCCTATTGAAGCCTCTGTTCCTTTATATTCGTCATCAGGATTTAGCCTGATTAATCATTCATTTTATCTGCTTTTTGAACAGGGCCAGTTGTTCCATAAGGATGGATATCTGTCTCTTCAGAAGCTCGCAATCCGTTTCAACGCCTTTAAGCAAATAATCCGTGCTCACGCCAAGCAGTTCGGACAGTGATACCAACAACTCATTATTGCATCCGCCAGCGCCTCGCTCGATACGACTGATCTGCTGCCCCTCAACCCCAAGAAGTTCCGCCAGTTTTTCCTGCGTCAGGTTCTTAGCCTTCCGCGCTTTCTGTACTCTTCTTCCAAATTCACTCCGATCAAATACCATATTTCTTCCTTTCCGCCCGACGCGGTGGGGAAGGATCGTACCCGCTTCTCAGTCTGCGCTCCGGCAGAACATACGACATGCAGGGCGCAGTAACTTAAGGGTACCTGTACCGGTTTTTAAGAAAAGCATTTTCCAAAAAACCGATATATGTATCCTTCGCCCTTAATGCATGTCAGGCTATAAATATGTTTTTATTCTTTCCGGGTGATAACCAGCTCAGGAGAAACAAAAAGAACGCATGAAAAGACCAGCTCTGTGCTGATTATCTTTTCATGCGTCCGCGGTGGATCCGGGCCGTAGGCGTCAGGCCAGTGCGGTGTAACCGATCCCCATATCATGAAGCCCTAATGGAATTGTCGTTGTATTGTTTGCGTTCAGAGATAGCATCTTCCGAAGGAATCTGTTCGCGAGCGAAGCTGCCCTTCCGTAAACTTCTTGAGAATTGCCACTCTGGTGCATTTGTGCGTATGGCAGCGGATCATCATC
>JAEEGK010028982.1_pt1 | contig 11071 bp, 10 predicted proteins | sample 8958771 | NCBI WGS metagenome assembly JAEEGK01 (sample SAMN16246547, study PRJNA631951) | gut metagenome | biome: gut microbiome; feature: rumen; material: SC-attached | host: Bos | place: Iran: Karaj | collected 2018-10 | reverse complement strand
CATTCAACCGAAATCTGCGGTTGCCACAGCGCCGCTGCGCTGTGAACTTTTCGTTAATTATTTCACTGTCCTCTTGACGGGAAGCGGTTCAATCTTCTTCGGACGATTGGAGCGGGGCGCTTCTGTTGGCGGCGTTCTGCGGCGCTTTTCGGGAAGGGCGATGAACTGCAGCCGGCGGTGAATAATGATAAAAAAACGCTGTTAAATTTTCAGTTTGCAGTTGAAAAAGGCTTGTCCGCTGTGATACAATAAAGCAGACAGAACAGGCAAAGTCCGAAAGCCATGAACGGGTGACTCGATACAGGCGACATCATTTATGCTGTAATATACAGGAGGTTTCTATGGACCAGAAAAAGAGGCTTGTGACGCGCAGCGATTTTGACGGCCTGGCCTGCGCGATGATGCTCCGGGAGCTCTCTATTATCGACGAGATCAAGTTCGTTCATCCCAAGGACGTCCAGGACGGAAAAGTTGAGCTGACATCCAATGATATTACCACCAATCTTCCCTACGATCCCCGGGTTGCTTTGGCCTTTGACCACCACGAATCCGAGGTCGATCGGCTGAAGGCCGGAGAGCTTGGCGGGCAGCTGATTATTGATCCAAACGCCCGCAGCGCGGCCAGAGTGGTCTACGACTATTACGGGGGAGAGAAGACCTTTGCCAAGGTCAGCAAGGAGCTGATGACCGCGGTGGACAAAGGAGACAGTGCCGACTTCACCCTGGATGAGGTTCTGCATCCGGACGGCTGGGTGCTGCTGCATTTTCTGATGGATCCGCGGACCGGCTTGGGCCGCTTCCGCAGCTTCCGGATCTCCAACTATGAGTTGATGATGGAGCTGATCAGCTTTTGCGTGGATCATTCCATCGAAGAGATTCTGGCGCACCCGGACGTAAAGGAGCGGGTGGATCTCTATCGGGAGCAGGCGGAACTGTTTGCGCAGCAGCTCAAGCGGATCGCGAGAGTACACGGCAAGGTCGTGGTGCTGGACCTGCGGGGGGAAGAAATCATCCACGCCGGAAATCGCTTTATGATCTACGCCCTCTATCCGGAAACGCAAATCTCCGTCCATGTGGCCTGGGGCTTCCACAAGCAAAACACAGCCGTCATGATCGGCAAGTCCATTTTCAACAAGGCGTCCCAGGTGGATATCGGCGAGCTTTGTCTGCGCTACGGCGGAGGCGGCCACCGCAATGCCGGCACCTGCCAGCTGGACAACGAGCTGGTGGACCGGGAGCTTCCCGCCATTCTGGAAGCCCTGAATGCCTGAGGCAGTTTCGCGGAATAAGGGGCTGGAATGCGGCTGAAATCAAGGCCAAAACCAGGATTAATATTACAATTCTTGAGCAATTTTCCCAAGGAACGGCATAGAAATTTTACATTTTCGAACCCTTTGGGAGGGAGCGTCTGTGTTGACAAATCGCTCAGAATGTGGTATGCTAACACAGCGATAATCATGCTAACGCATGCAATAATATGAGTGAGAACGCGGGGGGCACCTTCCCGCGTTCCTGAGCGTTGAAAATCCAGGAGGTAGACATGAAACAGATTTATAAAGAACTGCTGTTTGAAAAGAATTATCTTGTCGCTGATGTGGAACCGAGCCGCGATGATTCGTTCGAAGTAATTTTCGCATTCGCCGCTCTGTTTAATATTCGGATCGTCGCCGGCGAGAAGCTGGCGCAGTTGGATATGATTGCTTTCGCGGCGGACCAGCTGGGTGTAAAGCTTCCTGATTCCTTCTTCCGGGGCTTTCCCGCGTCGGTCAAGACTCTGTCCTCCGATGAAATGCTGTTTGACCAGCTCTATCACTACACCAAGACCTACGGCCTGAACCTGTTCGAAGAGACGGGACACGCTCTGTTGGAGTCTTTCCTGGACAAGACTGCCTTCCGTGAGAAGAAGCAGATCAGAGAATTTACCATCATCTCCGAGAAGGACGCAAAGGCGAAGATCGCGGAAGTTTACGGCGACCTCCTGCTCAGCTCCAAGACGCTGGGTGACAAGCAGTATAACCTGGTCCTGGAATACCTGAGAGATTATGATTGCGAAATCACCACCTGCGGCTCCAAGAGCACGGCCATCCGTCTGCTGTCCGACAGCCGGAACCTGAAGCTCACCCAGTTTATTACCATGCAGGACGTGATCAAGCTGGTAGAGGAGATCAACTACCGCGGCTACGGCAATGACGACATCAAGAAGCTGAACCTCCGCACGCCGGACAAGAAATTCATCTGCGATGTCATCGACAAGCTGATCGAAGGCAGCCGCTGCGACATCGAGACCTACTGCGAGCGAAAGGCTGTCTGGACAAACCTGCTCCAGCAGCTGCGCTATCAGCAAACCGGCAACGACGACCTGCTGGCTCGTTTTGTTGCGTGCTGGGATTGCCCGAGGAAGTGCAGCCTCTGAGGCGCGCCCGGGGACTCCTGAGAGGAACACGGAGAAGGCTCCGTGTTCCTCTTGCATTTTCCCGGCCTGTATGGTATGATTGGAAAAACGGAAGGGAGGGAACGCGATGGAGGAGCGAAGAGCACCTTTTTGGCTGAACAGGCTGCCCGGCCCCGTGCTTGGGGCAGCGGCGGGCTGTTTTCTTGCAGGCTTTTTTGCCCATGTCTTCGCCTTTACCAACATCATCCCCAACGCGGACGGCGTCTCCAGGGTATATGACGCCCAGCAGATGACCATTTCCGGCCGGTGGTTTTTGCACTATGCCTCCGCCTGGAACGGCTATGTCCAGTCCCCGGCGGTGATCGGATTTTTCTCCCTCCTGTTTCTCTCTCTGGCGGCCGCGCTGACCGTGTCCGTGCTTCGGATTCGCAGGGTGGGAATCGCCTGCCCCTGCGGAGCCCTGATGTCGGTGTTTCCCTCGGTGGCCTATACCTTCCTGTATCTGTTTACCGCCTCCGCTTACTGCTTCGGCATCCTGCTGGCGGTGCTGTCGGTGTGGCTGGTGTCCCGGTATCGGTACGGCTTCCTGTTTGCCGCGCCGGTGCTGGCCTGCGCCGTAGGTACCTACCAGGCCTATCTGGCCGTGGCTGCTTCACTGTGCCTGATCTGCCTGCTCCTCTATGCGTTGGAGGCCGGTCGTTCCGGCGGGGAGATTTTCCGCCGGGGGCTCAGATATCTGGCCTTTTTGGTTCTCGGATTGGGCCTGTATGCCCTGATTCTGGGACTTTTCCTGAAAGCCAAGGACCTGACGCTTTTGGACTACAAGGGGATTTCGACCCTGGGCGGCCAGGGCTTTGAGGAGCTCCTGCACGCCGTCGCTTCGGCCTATTGGAACTTCCTGCGCTACTTCTTCGTCCCCCACAGCTTTGCCAATTACACTACCCCTGCTGCCGTCCTGGGCAACGGAGTCCTGGCATTGACGGCCCTTTGGGCGTTCGCCCGGCTGGTACGGCGAGGCGGCTGCTGCAAGCGCCCCGGGGCCTTTGTGCTGACGTTGGCGATCTGTGTGTTGCTGCCCCTGGCCTTGAACCTCACGGTTTTGATGGGGGAGGCTATGCCCATCATGCGCTACGCCTTGGGGTTGACCTACGTGCTGGCCCTGGCTTTGATGGACCGGGCTCTTGCGCCTGCTGCGGAAGCGGTTCCGAAGACAGCGGACGAGGGAGCACCGACTGCATCCGCCCCGGATGAGACGGCTTTGGAGCTTCCGGCGGAGGGCGAACCGGAACAGACTGTCCCGGAGTCCGTAGAGGGCGAAGCGGCGCAGCCTGCCCCGGAGCCCGAAAGGGAGGAAAAACCGAGGCGGCAGTTCCTGAAGAGCTGGATGCGGGGCTTCGCCTGCGGCGCCGCAGCCCTGCTGCTGATTGTCAGCTTCCAGATCGACAACCTGGCCTACACGGTCTCCGCCCAGGCCCACCGGGCGACGGAATCCTTTGCCACCCGGCTGGTGGAGCGGGTGGAGTCCACTCCCGGCTATCAGAACGGGATGTGGGTGGTGATTATCGGCGGCTTCCCGTCGGCGGTATACCACAACGACATTGAGGTTTTTTCTCTGGTGGACGATTACAGCGACCACTCCACCTCTGTGGTTCCCATGAACAAGCACATCTACTACTATCTGAATGACTGGCTGAACGTCCCCTGGCAGGACCCCGGCGAAAAAACGCTCCAAGCCGTGTCCGACAGCGCCCTGTTCCAATCCATGCCCCTTTACCCGGACGACGGCAGCATTGTGATTGCGGGGGGAATGGTGATTGTCAAGCTGGCCCCCAAATACACGCCGAAAAAGGCCTATGAAATCGCGTATGAAAACCGCCGGTGATTTCCCGGCAGGATCTATTCAAGGAGAAAGGAAGAACTTTATGGACATTCATGAACGCTTTATCCTGCAGGACTGCCCGCATTGCGGCGGGGCCGGCATGCTGGAGGAAGAAAACGGCTGGTGTGTCTATGCTGTGTGCATGGACTGCGGCGCGCAAACCGCGCCCTTTGAGTACCGTACCCCTGCCGAGCGGGAGGCAGCCGCAGAAAAGGTGGCTATGCTCTGGAACATCGGCAAGGTGATCCGCCAGGAAAACGGCGAATAAAGAGAGAAATAATCGCCCTGAGACGGTGAAGCCCGTCTCAGGGCGTTTCTCTGTTACAGGAGCAATTTCACAAAATCGTCGCCGGAAGCGAGGCCGCTCATTTCATAGACAAACAGCAGGGCGTCCGGCTCTGCCTGGGCCAGCAGTGCCCGGACCGAGCCGGGATAGTAGCGCAGATCCACCAGCAGGACGGTCTCGTAATCCGAAGTCAGCAGGGGAGCCAGACAGTTGGCAAAGGAATCCTTCAGCACCAGCAGGGTTTTCCCGTTCTGACAGCCTCCGGTCAGGGAGACCAGACCGTGATTTCCTCCCAGAAAAACCGTGTATTTGTCCTTCCGCGCAGCCGCGTCCAAATCATAGACCGGAACGGCTTCGCCGTCTGCCTGGGCGGCGACGGTTTCCGCTACGGGAAAGAGCCAGATCTCATCCGGATCCGCTGTGGGATCCAGGGTCTTGGACCAGGTGGAGCCATAGAAGTCTGTGCAGAAACGCTCCGCCTTCCCCCGATAGGCGCCGAAGGAATCGGGCAGGGAGTCGTAAGCCCGTTTCATGCCCGCAGAGGTCCAATGGTGATCGGTGCGGTAGTAGACCTGCTCCTTCGGATCTGCCCGCAGAAGGGCGCTCAAATCGGGAACGGAAGCCTCCGGCAGGATCGCCCGGGCGGCGTCCAGAGCTTCCGCCGGGTCATAGACCTCCGCCCCTGCGGGAAGAAGCTCCGGCAGAGTGGCCGCGGTGCTGGGTACCAGCAGGGCCGAGGTGGGAACGGCCGCCTGGGCGGATAGATCCCGCAGATAGCCCAGATTTCGGCGGTATTTGGTCCAGTCGAAGTCTTCAGGCCGGTGGACTTCCGGATAGTATCCGTCTTTTCCCAGCCAGGCGCCGCCGATTTCCTTCTGCCCCGCCGCCTTGTCCACCAGGGTTACGGCGGCCATCCAGCCATCCCGGCCGGGGAACTGATCCTCCAGCCAACGCTCCAGCATCGGCTGGAGGCTGTGATCCAGGAAGCCCGCCCCGTCCAGAGCCGGCGCCTGGGTCAGATAGCGGTTCTCGTTGGGCGAGAAGTCCCGCTCCGGCAAGACCAAAATCAGCAGCAGGGGGACTGCCAGCAGCAGAGCGAAAACCAGCGACAGCAGCAATCCGTTTCGCTTCATTGGATCCCGGAGAGAAAGGCGGCTTTCACCGCCGCCCGATCGGCGCACATAATCAGAGCCACGTAGCGGCCCTGGGGCACCAGCTCAGCGGCGGAAGCCTGTTCCACGATCTCCGGCGCATAAGTCTTGTAAAGGTCAACCCGTCCCTTCAGATGGGCCTGAAGACTTTTCTCCAGCGCAGGCAGGTCTGCCGTGTCCTTCAGGCAGACCACGGCGATTTCGTCAGCGGTTTTGCCGTCTGCCGAATAGGTCAGGAAAAAGCCCTCCACCTTGCTGTAATCCAAGTCCGAGAGATAGGCAAACAGATCGGCGGCGTTTTCGTCGCTGCTGCTTACGCTGCTCATCTCCGGCAAGCCGGGCTGGGCGTCCAGCATGGCTTTCCGCAGGTCATACATGCTGACCATGGGCTTAACGGGTGCCGCCTCTGTGGTGGTCTGCGGCTTTTCGGCGCAGCCTGCCAGGAGCAGAGCAGCCGCCAGCACGAGCAAAATCAGTTTTTTCATTGGATGTATCCTCCTTAGCCCTTGGGCTGGCCCCAACCGCCGTTGTTGTCCCAATCCCAGTGCTCATCTCCCGCCTCCAGATCACCGAAGGCGTCCTCAACCGCTCCGTTGATTTTCTCATAGACGTCGTCCGGGAGCTCGGGGGCGGGGTCGTCGCCGCCTTCGTACCAGGTCAGGTTGATTGCCAGCAGCCAACTGTCGTCCAAGGGCATCCAGCTCCAGTCAATGTACAGCTCGTTGGAGAGAACGCTGCCGTAGATTCGGCTCTGAACGTCCTCCAGCATTTGCTGGACAATTCGGGCCCCGGTTTCGTCCAGGTCGGTCTTGGGGAATCGCAGGGCCACGACCTGGCCCCGGCTGTCCACGGCGCTCCGCAGAGCGGCAGGAACGGCATAGGGATCCGTCTCTTCCACGGAGATCCGGTAGGCATGGCAGTATTCATACTGATTTGCGGCGGGGAAGTAATCTGTGTTCCAGCTTTGGCTCGTCGCCTGCATGGCGTCCGTCAGGTTGAAGTGGCTGTAATTGCTCTGCCCCACGTCAGAGTAGATATCCGTGTGGTACCAGCCGTTCCCCAGCTGCACCAGATCCCAGGAGTGGTAACGCTCCGAATTGTGGACCACCTTGCAGGGAATGTCCAGCATCTGCATAAACAGGCGGAAGGTGGTAGCGTAGCCCACACAGACGGCGTTGTGGTATTTCAGCACGCCGTAGGGATTGTCGCAATCGGCCTGGGTCTGGGGAATCACCGGCAGCAGCCCCTCGTCGTGGGTCAGGTTTTCAGTCATCCAGAGGTAGACAGCTTCTTCTTTTTCAAAGGCGTCCATCTCCGGGGTAATGATCTTCGCCAAAATTGCGGACGCCATGTCCAGAGTCTCCTTCTCCTTGTCGCTGAGCGCGGAGCGGTCGCCGGCACGGTAGGCGTCGGAAATGGGGAGGGTGGACCGAATCACATATTCGCTTGCGATGCGCACGTCATCCTCCTGGCCGGGATCGGAGCCGTCGTCCTGGGATTCCGCCAGAGTGGAAATTTGTTCCCGGATCTCGGTGAGATTTCCCTGCAATTCGGCCAGATTGGCGCGCAGGCCGGTGTTGTTCTCCCGGAGCTCCGACAGGGCGTCTTTGCTTTCTGTCAGGCGGGAATAAGCGAACCAGCCGATGGCCAGCTCTGCACCCAGAACCAGTACCATCAGCACGGCCAGGACGGCCAGAAAGATTTTTGCGGATTTTGTCATGCGATATTCACTCCATTCTGTATATCCGGTTTGCCCGGAAACCATTAGACGACTGGAATTTCGTTTTGTTCCCGTTTTTTTATATTTTTTTGTTTTTCGAGCGGGGTGATTTGTAGGTCGGGGGCTGCCGCCGCGTCCGTGAGACGTGCGCGGCGGGCGGTACGCCGCGCCGCGGCAAAGAATCATTTTGACGGGCAAATGGCTTCTGCCGCCCTTGCATTCGATACCGGAATGTGATACAATCACCGAAGAAAGATTTATAAGGAGGAAGCTTCCATGCAAACCAATTCCGCTGTCAATGGCCTCGTTGAATTTCTGAAGAAGAGCCCTTCGGCCTTCCACGCTGTGGAGAATCTGCGGCAGATGCTGCTGGCCGCCGACTTCACCGAGCTGCCCGAAAGCAAGCGTTGGGAGGTCAAGCCCGGCGGTCGCTATTTCACCACCCGCAACGGCTCCAGCATTCTGGCCTTCCGGGTGGGCACGGACCTGTCCGAGCCCTGCTTCACTCTGACGGCTTCCCACTCAGACTCTCCCTGCTTCAAGATCAAGGAGAACGCGGAGCTCCGGGTTCGGGACAAGTATGTCCAGCTGAACACCGAGGGCTACGGCGGCATGATCTGCTCCACCTGGCTGGACCGGCCCCTGGGCGTGGCAGGCCGGGTCCTGGTGCGGACCAAGACCGAGGCAGGGGAGCGCTACGAAACCCGGCTGTTGGACTTTGACCGGGACCTGGTGCTGATCCCCAACGTGGCGATTCACATGAACCGCAAGATCAACGACGGCTTCACCTTCAACAAGCAGATCGACATGGTGCCCCTCTTCGGCTCCGGCAAGCTGGAAAAGGGCGCCTTCAAGGCGATGGTCGCCAAGGAACTGGGCGTGGCCGAGGGGGATATCCTGGGCTCCGATCTCTTCTTGTATAACCGCATGGCTCCCACCGTCTGGGGCGCGGAAAACGACTACGTCTCCGCGGGCCGTCTGGACGACCTGGAATGCGCCTACGGTACCCTCCGGGGCTTCCTGCGGGGCAAAAACGAGAAAACGATCCAAGTCTGGTGCTGCTTCGACAACGAGGAAGTGGGCTCCGGCACCAAGCAGGGCGCCGATTCCACCATGCTGGAGGACGTGCTGCGCCGCATCGCCAACGGCCTGGGCCTGGACGACGAGGACTATCGCTGCATGACCGCCCGGAGCTTCATGCTCTCCTGCGACAACGCCCACGCCTTCCATCCCAACCATCCGGAGAAGACCGACGCCACCAACGTCACATACATGAACGAAGGCATTGTGGTGAAGGCCCACGCCGGGCAGAAGTACACCTCCGACGCGGTTTCCGTGGCCCTGTTCCGGGGCGTCTGCGAGAAGGCGGGGGTGCCCGTGCAGTTTTTTGCCAACCGCTCCGACGAGATGGGCGGCTCCACCCTGGGCAATATCGCCATGGCCCACGTCTCCATGAACACCGTGGACCTGGGGCTGCCCCAGCTTGCCATGCACAGCTCCTACGAGACCGCCGGTGTGCAGGATCTGGAATACCTGGAAACTGCCAGCGCCGCCTTCTACTCCACCCGCTTCACCGCCGACGGCAAGGGAGGCTTCCGGGCGGAATGAAGTATTTGCTGACGCAAATATGAAGTATGCTTCGTATATGAAGTGTGCTCCGCACATGAAGTATGGCTGCGCCATATCTCCCCGACGTAGGGGCGAGCATTGCTCGTCCCCATGAATTGTGCTGACGCACGTGAATTGCCCTGCGGCCAAATATGCGCGGCAGCGCATACTTCATATCCGCGCCAGCGGATACTTCATATCCCGCAGGAATACTTCATATCGCGCAAGCGATACTTCATCCGAACCACAGGAGGCTGACAATGTTCCAAAAGCTTACCGATACGTCCTATGTTGTCTCCGCCTGGTCCGGCGGGACCACCACCCAGCTTGCCATTTATCCGGAAAACGCGGTCTACGCAGACCGGGATTTTCTCTGGCGGGTCAGCTCCGCCCTGGTGGAGCTGGAGGAGTCGGATTTCACGCCGCTGCCGGATTATGACCGGTTGATTGCCACCCTGGAGGGGGAGATCGTCCTGTCCCACAACGGGGGCGCGCCCCTTCGCCTCCGGCCCCTGGAGGTCCATGCCTTTTCCGGCGCGGACGCTACCCACAGCTGGGGCCGCTGCAAGGATTTCAACCTGATGCTCCGCCGGGGCCACGCCTCCGGCGCCATGGAGCCCCTTCGCCTGACGGAAGCGCCCACACGCCTGGACGTAGGGACAAGCATTGCTTGTCCGCAAACCTCCCCTGCTTGCAGGGGAGGGGGAGCGCCGCAACGTGGCGCGGAGGAGGGGTGCCGCCTGCCCGAGGCACCATCCATCCCCGCCGTAGGGCCAAGCATTGCTTGTCCGCACCCCACCCCCGGCGAGACCTTCCTGCTCTACTGTGTCGAGGGTTCCTGCACGGTAGGGACGGCACCCTGCTGTCCGCAACCCGCTGCCCCCGTAGGGACGGCACCCTGCCGTCCGGAACCAGCACCCGCCTGCAGCGCGGGCCATAGCTTCGCGTCGCTGCCCGCCGATTCTCCGGCCTGTTCCCATGGCGCACCGGTGTGCGCCGCTGCCGGACCTTCCCCCACCCGTCATTCTGAGCGGCGCGAAGCGGAGTCGAAGAACCCGGCCTTCCCCCTCTCTCTCCGTGCGGGTGAGACCCTGCTGTGCACCGAACCCATCCCCCTGACCCTCACCGGCCCTGCGACCCTGATGCTCTGCCGGATCACTGTGTTATAATCCTTTACCCAATAAATAAGCAGCCTCGTTTCAAGCATGAATCGAGGCTGCTTATTTATTGTACCGCATTGGATTGTCAGTCTGGCACAGCAAATAATCGATACTGACGTTGTATAGAGCGGAAAGCTTGACTAAATGCTCCGGCGTCCACTGCTGGACCCCGGTTTCTAAGTAGCTGTACTTACGCTGCGTCATGCCGATTGCCTCCGCCACCTGCTGCTGTGAATAATCGTGATCCTCTCTTAAATCGCGTATACGGTTTCTCGTTTTCTCCACCACCTTTTTGGTGGTATTATACCGAAATAATTTCAGGTTATTACGCTTTAGATAAAATCTATCTATTGACTTATAGATAAAATATTTCTATAATGAATGTAGGATGATTGGCAAAACCTCAACTATTTCGCTTGGTGAAAGGAGAAACTATCATGAAGAAGCCTTACTTAGTCTATTTATCCCGCGTATTCGTTGTTTTGATTTTGGTGCTCTCTTTGATTGCTTGTGGAAAAACAGATAAGCCTTGCGAACACGAGTGGAGGGATGCAACCTGCGAGAAGCCGAAAACATGCTCCAAATGCGGTGCCACAGATGGAAATGCGTTGGGACACAGATGGGCAGACGCAACCTGTACAAGCCCGAAAACGTGTACGGTTTGCAGTGCGACCGAGGGGGAAGCGATTGGTCATAAATGGATTGAAGCAAACTGCACGACCCCAAAAACCTGCACTGTATGTAATGCGACAGAAGGGGAAGCCCTTGGACACGTTATTCCAGATTACGTGGTGAAAGTGGAAGCAACTTGCACCACCGAAGGAGTCCGGGAGGGTACTTGCGCCGTTTGCGGCGAGACGGTCACAGAACGGGTT
>JAEEGK010028978.1_pt1 | contig 11071 bp, 5 predicted proteins | sample 8958771 | NCBI WGS metagenome assembly JAEEGK01 (sample SAMN16246547, study PRJNA631951) | gut metagenome | biome: gut microbiome; feature: rumen; material: SC-attached | host: Bos | place: Iran: Karaj | collected 2018-10 | reverse complement strand
AAAAAAAAAAAAAAAAAAAAAAAAAAAAAAAAAAAAAAAAAAAAAAAAAAAAAAAATCAAAAAAAATAAGTCTTATAGGAAAAAAGGAAAAAAAAACTCAAAAAAGAAGTAATAGTTACAATAAAAACAATAGAAAAAGAAATATTAGTTATAATAATATAAGAAATAGACAATATAGTTATGATAAAAATGAATTAAAAGTATATGGAGATATAAATGATACATTTTCTAAAATATATGGAAATAAAAAAATTATTAATCATAAAAAAAAAGGAAATATAAATAATAAAAATAAGAATAACAATAATTATAAAAAAAAAATATGGAATAATTTTGAAAATATTAATGGTATTAATTATAAACAAAAATTCATGATAAATAAATGGGATAATATTGAAAATAATAATAATATTTATGAAAATAATATAGAAGATTATTATAATTGGGATAAAACTTTAAAAAATAGAAATAATGAATATTCTATTCTTGAAGATAATGATAGTAAAATAATTGAAATAAGTTTCTATTCATCAGATGATGAAAATAATGAAAATAGAAAACAATCAACAGACAAAAAAAAAAGAAATTCTTTTAATCCATTTCTCCAAAAAGAAAATATTTATCATAATAAACATTGGTATTACACAAATAGATATCCACAAATATATAATTATAAATCTTTTTTATATCCAAGATTGAATAATAATTATAGAAAACATTTTGAATTTTCTAATACATCTAATGAACCTAAAAATATAAGTAATTTTAATATATCTGATTTACATCGTTCTTGTAAAAATAGGCCACATTTACCATTTCAAATTAATAAATATTATAATTACTCTATTAAAGATATTATTTATAGTGAATTTCAAAGACATAAAAAATATTTAGATCCTACAGAAAAAAAATGTGTTGAGGAAATTGATTATAGTAATTATATAAATTGTGATTATTTTAGGTATTCTAAAAGTATTCTATTACATCAAAAAGAAATTACATCAATATGTTCAATAAAATATAATATAAGAAAAATTTGTTATGCAACTGGAGGTAAAGATGGAAAAATAAAATTATGGAAACAAAATTTTGAATGTATTTTTGCAAAAATAAATTTACAACATCCTCCTTTAGTTCTTTTACAATATCAAACAAGATATTTATTAAGTGCAGAAGGAATATATATAAAAATATATGATTTAAATTCAAATCATTTAGATTTATCACAAACTTTAAGAGATCATATTGGTGAAATTAAGACAATTTTAATTGTGGGAGAAGATTATTTGAATCAAACAAATTTAAAAATAATAACAGGAGGAAAAGATAAAATATTAAGAATGTGGAATGTTTTACAAGAATCAGTCATAAAATATTTCGAAGGACATAGAGATACTGTTACAAATATTCAATATGTAGGAAATTATCAAAATATTATTATTTCAATGGCTATTGATAAGTGTTTTATAGTATGGGAAATTCAAACATCTAATATAATTATAATGTTTAATAATTATTTTAGCAGTACTTGTTTATTGGGTACTAATTTTGGGTTTTGTTGTGGAGCTTATGATAATAAAATAAGATTTTATGATAAAGAATATAATATGGTAAAATGTATAGTAGGTGATTTTTTTAATTGTGATAATTTTCTAATGATCTCTAACAATCATTTAATTTTTACTACTGCAGAAAATGAATTAATGATAATAGATATTGATTCAGATAAAATTTTTTCTTATTATAAAGGATTGAAATGTGATATTAAGAAAATGATTAAAAGTTTTGATTGGGATATGCCAGAAAGAAATATGAATAATCAATTAAGAGGAATAAAATTTAAAAATATATTAACAGTTGGTACTGATGGTTATGTATATATTTGGGAATGCTATCAATATATTAATAATTTTTATCCTGTAAATGATTTTAGTGATAGTAGTAGTTATAATTCCTTTGATAGTTGAAAAACAGAATAAAATAAAATTTGAAAAGATAAAGATATTAAATAAATTAAAAAATTATTTGCTTCATTATATCAGAATAAAAAAATCATTTTATATAAAATATATATATTTATTCTATAAATAATAAATTATTTAATAAAATTAAAATTAATTTTTCAAAATTATTTAAAAAAATTAAAAAATTAAACTAAAATAAGGTAAAATGAATAAATCAAATAAAGAAATTTCAATAAAAGAATTAGATAATTTAGAACAATTATATTCATTATATTCTGAAATTATGAAAGAAATAAAAGAAGATGAAAAAGAAATAAAAAAAGAGAAGAATATGGAAGATATTGATAATATTGAATTTTCAACATTAATTAAATTAATCAAGGAATCAATATCTTATCTTTTAAATAAAAAAATAGAAAATGCATTAAATAAATATAAAAATAACAGTTCAAAAAAAATTATTTTAGATAATGAAAGAATATTATATGAATCCCAATTAAAAAATTTAGAAAGTCAAATAAGATTTTATATTAAGAAAATAATTCAATATAAAATTCAAAGAGAAACTCTAGAGAATAAAATTAAATCATTTGAAGAAATGGAAATGGAGTTTGAAGAAATGAAGGAGAAATTAAAATATGAAAATGGAGAATTTTTGAATAATGATAGAAAAGAAAATGAAATTGAAATATTAAAAAGAGAAAATTCAAATTTAAAAAAAGCAATTGAAAAAATAGAAAAAGAAAAAATAATTATTGAGGGAAAATTGAAAGAAAAAATAATTGATATTGATGATTTAAAAAATCAAATAGAAAATTATAAAAAAATAGTCCTTAAAATAGAACAAAGTCAAAAAGATATTTCTACAAATTCAAGTATTAATATAAATCATCAGAATTCAAATATTATAATAAAGCAAAATATTGAAACAACAAATTCCAATTATTCAAATTCTAAAAAAACAAAAAATAAGATAATTAATAATAGTCAAATTAATCAACAACAAAAAACATTCTATAATACCAAAAAAAATAGTTTTATACATATAGAAAATCATATTAATTATAGTTCAACAATAAATAATATAGTTAGTAATATTTCTAATAAAACACCAAAAAAAATATCAAAAGGGCATCATAAAACAAATTCAGTCAATATGAAAATGGATGAAAACAAAAAAAATATATTTATGTCCAAATATTTTTCCAATCAAAAAATAATAAATAGCTTTCAAAAATCAAAAAAAAAAAATACAAAAATTTTTGGAGATAATAAACCTATTAGTTATAGACAAAAAAATAATTATCAACTTTCTTCTGCATCAAAAGTTTCTACTATTAATGTGAAATCTAATAAAAAGATTAATAAATCAACATTAAATTTTAAAAGTAGTTCAAAGGAAAATAATTAATATATAATGTTTTTAATTATATATATTTTTTAATATTTTTTGAATTTAAAATAAATAAATTATAAAGAATAATGATTGAAAAAGAATAATAAATTTGAATTTTCTATTTACTTTATCATATGATTTATTTTATATTAAAACGAGAATAAAATGGAATTGTATTATATTTTTTCATAATAAATTTAAACGAATTATATATGATATTATTTAAATAATAAATTCAAAAAAAAAGAAATATATTTGAATTAATTCATGCTTTAAATATATATAAAAATAAATAAATTTATCCTTTAAAATAAATTATGTCATTATTATCTAAAATCCTTTTTATAATAAATTTCTAATTAAATATTAAATCATTATATCCAATATATAAATTTTAATAACTACAATAGAAGGAAAAAATCAAGATAATAAATTAGAGATATTAATTAATATAAAAATTAATATCTTTTTTTAATTTTTCAATTATGAATTTAATAATTAGAGAGTATTATAATTAATAATATTTTATTAAAAATAAATAGAAGAACTTTTTTTATAAAACAAAAAAAATAAAAGAATAAAGGAATATTTAAATAATTTGAAATAATAGATATTAAGAGGGATATAAATTATTTATAAAAATTATTAAATAAATTAATTTTTAATTATTTAATCAAATCCATTAATAAGATTAATTGGTGAATTATATCATGAATTAAAAAACAAACTAAATAAATTATTTATTATTTTGTTGCAAATTAAGTCTGATTATGAATAATTTAATTCCTAATTTAATTTTTTTAAATATAAAAATAATTGACGTCAAAAAATTAATTAAAAATGGATTATTCATATTTAAATAGGTTTTTTCTTTGTATTTTTATTATAATAACAATTTGTGCATATATTTTTCAAATGATAATATTTTTCAATTTTAATATTGATAATTCTCAATATAATATTGATATTATTGGATTAACAAGGCTTAGTAAAAATGTCCATTTTTCCTTATGTACAATTTATGATTGTAATCTAAATTATACTTATTCTTTAATAATTGATATTATAATATTATCAGTAATGTTATTTCAAGAAGCAATAATTACAAATAGAGATATGGTAAAAATTTTTATTAAAAGGGCAAATGGGGATTTAATATATTATCCTAAAATATTTAGTAAATTTTTATCTTGCTTTACTATATCAATGACACATATGCTATATCAACCAATGAATTTTGCACATTTAAATATTTATCCTAAGTTAGATATTAGTGAATATATAAGAAAAATATGGTTTTTTTTACCGTTAGGTTATTCTTTCTATTTAATAATATGTTCTTTATATTATAATTTATATTTAAATGATGAATTAAATATTTTTCTTTTTAAAAAATTAATTTGTGGTGAGGATATTCCAATGCCTTGTGAATATGCATATGGTGAAGGAATTTATTTTAAAGTTAGAAGCCCATTTAGAGCTGGAATTATGATTTTAATTTTTTCTATTAATACAAAATGGGACCTTGGAAGAATTGTTTATTTTTCTTTATTCTGTTTATGTATGTATATTGAAGGAGTAGGTGATGATAGATATTTTTTTCCAAAAGAAGTTTATAAAAAATATATTAACGCTGTACCCAATAGATTTTTTAATTTTAATTTTTTGGAAAATAAACCTAAAATAGAAATAAATATTCATAAAGATGAGAAAAACAAAGAAAATTATAAAAAAAAATAATATCAAATAATTATTTAATATAAAAATAACAATTATGAAAAAAAGTGAAAATTTCTTCATAAATTAATATTAGTTCAAAAAAATTTAATAAAATCCAATATTAAATATTTTTTTAAGTATTTTAATAAATTTTTTTGCATCTACTACAATAAAGTTTTGAATGTTAAATTTTTGTATTTTCATTTTATCATTTTTATTAGCTTTATTTGCATATTTAATAATTGTTGAAAGAGTTTTATTATCAATTTTAATTTGCTTTATTTTTTTAGCATCATTAGAACTTTTATTACTCGAGCCACAAGTGAATGAACTGGATTTCCCAGAAGAATATTGTAATAAAGTTAAAATAAATTCAAATTTTTCATTTTTTAAAATATTCAAAAAATAACTATCAGGATTTGTATAAACCTCTTGAAAATTTAGAAATTCTATAATTGTATCATTTTTAAGTAATTTTGAAACTGAAAAATCTCTTGCTGGTTGAATTTTCTTTTTCATTGATTGAGGTAATTTTTCAACAATTGCTTCACTTCTTGGCAAATTATCATTATAATTCAAAACCTTTACAAGTTTACAATTTAATAAAAGAGTATTTTTCATATCTTTAATTTCATTATTTCCATATCCTCTCATAATTCCAGTTTCAACTTTTTCATATATATCATTTAAGAAATATCCTATATTTGATTTTTCTTTCTCATCTTCATCATCATTGTAATTATCATTAAATTTCTTTTTATTTTCTGTAAATTTAATTTTATCATCAAATTCTTTTTCTATTTTTTCCAAAGTTATAAATAATTTTCCATAATAATTTTTTTGAAATTCCATATTTTTTTTTGATTCAACAATTTCTTTGCTATACCTTTTCATAGCAATATTTGATGTGTTTTGAGTAAACATTGTTGGAAATAATTTTTTTTCATCATTTATTATATCTTCTGTTATTGATAAATCCTCTTTTAGATCAACTGCCATTAATATAAATAATTGTTTTAATAGTTCATTAAATTGATAATCAGGTGTTTTTGACTCATATTGAAGTTTTAAAAATTCATTTATTTTATCATTTTTAACATCAATTTTTTTTAATTTTCTAAGTAATTGAATATATTTTCCTTTTGCTGAATTTTCATTTATAAATTCAAATTTTGTAAAAAATGAAGTTTCATTTCCTAATATGTAATCATTTAACAATATACAATTACAATTTCTACATCTCATTACATTTAAAACAGGTTTAAGACATAAAGATTTTGTTTTCAATTTAAATTGAATCATTTTTTCATCATCAGTAACTGGACAATTTTCTAATCCTCCAGATTCTAAGCAACCATCATGTTGAAGAATTTCTTCTATCACATCAGATTTTTGATTTATTGATTTTATTTTATCTTTATTATTTACTATTAATAAATATAAATCTTTAAGTAAGTTTAAAGAAAAATTAATAACATAATTTGAATCATTTAATGAATGTTTAAAAAATTCTTTTAAAAATTTTAATTCAAAACGATATGGTTCATTATTTATTTCATCTTTTTTATCATCTCTTTTATCATCTTTATTTTCATCTGGCTCAATTTTTCCATATTTTATTAATTTTTGTAAATTATGAATAATTGCTGAACCTTTTTTAGAATCATTGTTATATTCCTTTTCAATTTGTTTATTTATTTCATTATCGGGTAATCTTGTTTCATCAGAAACTACTGCTATATATGTTAAGATATATTTAAATGTATATGCAACACTATAAAAATTATCCTTTGAAACTTCCATAAATTTATTATATAAAGTTTTTTCAGCTGTTAAATTTGCATTTAAAGCCAATTTTTTTAAAGGATTTTCTAATATTTTAATCATGGGATTAAATATTATACAACCAAATTTTTTACTGATCCATTCATAAATTTTATCCGTTTCTTGAGTAATTCTTTCAAAAACTGAAATAATTTCTTTTATCAACAATTTAGCCATTTCTGTTAATTTAAATAAAGGTTTATATTCTCCTAAATGTTCAAGTAAAAATACATTATTTCCATCTATTAATTTCCCTTCCAAAATATCCTTAGAAAAAATATTAAATTGTTTCATTATTTTACTTATTCTATTATTCCTGTCATAATTTGTTAATTCTATTTTTTCTTCATTATTTTTATCATATGGATTTCTTAATAATAATAAATCTTCTCCACAATCTGCATGAGAAGTAGTTGAGGAATATATATTGGAAACAATACACATTACAGCAATTTGATGTCTTTTAATAAATTCACTATCATTTTTGAATAAAAATCTACAAACTTTTCCAAATAAAGTTAATTCCAAATTTGAATTGTCATTTCCTTTTAAAAAAATCTGATATTTATCTATTGAGTTAATTTTTAATTTTTTTAAATCAATTTCTAAAATTCCTTTACATAATGTTATAAAAAGTAATTGAGTATATTCATCATTTCTCATTGATTTAAATATTTGTTTTATTACTTTATATAACTTTTTATCATCCATTAAATTATATTCATAAATTTTTAATAAATAACATGGATGAGTATGTAAAGCACTTAATAATGCTTTATAGTTTTTTCTATATCTTACAAATTGTGAAGGGAATTTTTTATAATTTTTATCATAATTTTTAAATTCAACATTAAAAGGATTTTCAGAAAATTTAAAATAGAACATATTTTTTATTGCATTTTTATTTAATTTTGCATCATTTTTTTTGTCAACAAGATTTTTATATTTTTCTAATATACGTCTTAATTCTTTTGATAAATTATATTCAGAAACTTTTAATTCATTTACTAAAACTTCATAATCTTTATTTTTTACTATTTTTCTTGCAGTTGCATAAATAGTATCATCTTCATATTCTTCTTCTTCTTGTTCTGAAATTTCATCTTCTTCTGTTTTTTGTGAATCGGAATAATTTTTTTTTTCAAATTCAATATTTTCATTTTGATTATCATCAATTGTTGGAATATTAATTTGGGTTTCATTTTCATTATTGAAATTATTATTTGGTGTATTTGATTTAAACACATTATCTGTATTAGTTGTATTATTATTTTCAATTTGATTTAAAATAATATCTATATTTTTTTTTTCATTTTGAATTTTATTTTCTTCATTTTCATTTTGGAATAATTCATTTAATTTATCAACACCTCTTGGTTGTTCTTCGAAAAATTTTTCGCTATTAAATTCTAAATTATTATTCCCATTATTAATTTTATCTTCATATTTTAAATTAATATCAAATCCTAATTTATTCATTACATTACTTCCCCATCCATATAATTTATTTTCATTTGAAATAGCCATTGCATGGTTTAATCCTACTGCAACTTTTTCAAATTTAATAATTGCTCCATCAATTTTAACTTTTTTCCCTTTAATTCCTATAAACTTACCATAACTTTTTAAATAGCCACTTGAAATAAAATAATTAATTCCTTCTCCAATTGCCATATTTTCAGCACTTATAGTATTAATTATTGTTGGTTTAATTACTGGAATTGTACTTTCAATTGGAAAAGGTTCTTCAAAAGTATGATTACTTTGAACATCTTTAACATTAACAAAGAAATCATGGTGGCAAAGACCCCACATATATAGTTTATATGAATTATTATCTTCTTCCTCTCCTTTAACTAAATTTGCTTTTACCAAAACTGCACTTGTATATTTTCCACAACTTAATTTCACATCTTTATCATTTTTAATTTCTTTAATATTAGGTAAATCAACAGTGATGGGTTCATAATGGTTTTTTCCTTTTAAATCACCGTCTCCTAATTTTCCATACATACCATTACCAACTGACATAATAGAGTATAAATTATGTTCATTTTTTCTTAATAAAAGCATATGATTAGATGCACATGCCATTCTTTCAACTTCTCCCCAATTCATTACTTTAAGTTCCAATTGATAATTGATATGAGATGAATTTTGTAAAAATGGAATATCACCAAAAACCCAGACTTTAGTCGATGAACCCATTGTAATTACTACAGAATAATTTTCACTAGCATAACATTTTCTTGCATTTGAATAATTTAAACCTTCAATTTGTTTTGGATTTGAAATATCTACATTTTTACTAGTAAATCCTAAACCAAGTTGTCCTTCTAAATTTCTTCCTGCACTATAAACTTCTTTTCCTGATGTTATCATTATAATATGATTGGCACCTAATGCTACTGAAATTATTTTTTTTCCTCTTGGTTGAATACTTCTAAAACAATTTTCTAATAATTGAGGTGCTACTTGATATATATATGAACCAAATACATATAAATCACCAGTATTAGATAATATTGCACTATTATTTTCAGAACATACTATTTTTTTAATTTTTTTTTCTTGTTTATTTTGATTACTATTTTGAAATGTATAACCATTTAAAAAATAACCATTTAATATTTCTTTTAATTCATTTTCCTCTTTTGGGTTAATATTTAAATGATTACTATTATTTGGCATTTTTAATAAACTCAATAAATTTTTTAAATGAATATTTATTTCATTTTGTATTTCATATTCTCCACCTTTATAAAAGGTAACTTCTTTTTCTTTTTCTTTTGTTACAAATCCATAAAATAAATTTCCAACAAATAATCCTATGACATCTTTATTTTTTTTACTTTTATCATTTTTTTTATTTACTCCTTTGTTTAAAATCTTAAAACTGTAGATTTTTCCATTTGTTTTTTCAACATAATAATCATCATCTCTAGTCCTATTAGATTTTATTATATCTCCATTCTTATTATCTTTTAAATCATTATCTCCAAAAACATGTATAAGAGTTTGTAATCCAAAACCAAAAATTTCATTATTCATAGTAACAACAAGCATGCTAAAATATCCAGCTTTAATCATTTTAATATTTTTATTAAATTTATCGGTTTTATTTTTTTTAGATGCATCACCAACTAGTTGAGGAATTTTAGTATTAATCCCTTCACCATGTCCTAATCTACCAAATTGAGGATTTCCCCAAGTATATAAATTACCATCTTCACATAAACAAGCACTATAATTATCACTAGCTTCTAATTGTCTTACTTTTGCAATTGTTGCATTAAAAATAATTTCTTTAGGTTCAAAAGAATCATTTGTCGAATTCAGACCCAAACAACCACAAGCACCACAACCCCATGAATAAACTGTATTATTTGTAATAATTTTTATTTATTCTTTTTTATTTACTTAATTAGGTGTTTAATAACTTTTTATTATTGTTTATTTTCTTATTTTCCTAGATTTTTTTGTTAATTTAATATATAAAATAAAAAAATAATGATTATAAATTATCTTAAGGATTTTAATTTATAATTCTATTAAATTTATATTTTAACAATAACTTTATGGTTCATACAAATTAAAAAACAATTCAAAAAAATATTAAAAAAACGAAATTTAAATTGATATTGTAAAATTCAAATAAAACTAAATATAAATTATATTAAAAATTTATATAATTTTGTATATCATATTGATATGAAAAATTAATATTTCTTAAAAAAAAAAATTTAAAAAATAATTTAGAAAAATTTTTCAACAAATACTAATTTCATATTAAAAATAATAATATTTATCCTATTTTTGGATAATCAGTAGCTTTTTCAAGGCAACTAACATATCTTTCTTCGGACTTAATTACACATTTCATAATTTTAATTAAGTCCCTCACTTTTTGACAAGCCATTGATTCCTTTGAAAAATCTTGGGCACATTCAGCTACTTTTTTTTCTTTAGATACTACAATGAAAGAGAAAATAACAATTAAACAAAAGAATGAAGTTATTTTCATTTTTTTTAAATTAAATCTTTGAGTTAATTTATATATAAAAAATATAAATTCATAATAAATTTTAATTTCCAAAAAAGATTTTTGTTTAATTTCAAAAAATAATTATTTATTTATATATATAATATGGATTTTTAAAATTTTATT
>JAEEGK010028976.1_pt1 | contig 11072 bp, 9 predicted proteins | sample 8958771 | NCBI WGS metagenome assembly JAEEGK01 (sample SAMN16246547, study PRJNA631951) | gut metagenome | biome: gut microbiome; feature: rumen; material: SC-attached | host: Bos | place: Iran: Karaj | collected 2018-10 | reverse complement strand
AGCCTGGCCGTCCGGGGCTTCAAACTCAACGTAGATACCGTTATCAAAAAATAGAAGAAAATCAGAATTCGACTTTTTTCGCCATGTGTTAAGGGTAAGATTCTGTTCATTTTCTCCGATAATGATTTTAGCCGGAGAGTTAGAGTCTGCAAAAAAGGTCAGTTCGCCAGCCGTTATCTGAAAATTATTTTTTAATACAGGAATGTTGTCTTCATTCTTTGTTTCAGATAATATTATGTGAAACGGACCGAATGATTCGTTTATTATAGTTTCATTCTTGAATTGAATGACTATAATGACAAAAAAAATCAGAACATAAAGGACAATAAGTCCTGCTAGCTTTCTTAACGGACGTTTATTCATTTGCAGTAATTTTAGCTAATGACACAGACAAAATCAACTGCTATTCGAATGTTTCAATTTAGTTGGAGTGATTGAAATGACAGTATTAAGAAAATATTTGCCTTTTTTTGCGTGTTTATTTGTGCTTTTTTTATTTTTTTCGTGTGAAAGCACACAGACAGATATTTCTACGGAAGATTCTGCCACCGGGCTTTTTGTTTATCCTACGACGGAACCAGAACCTGTGGAAGTTGCGCCCGAGCCGGAGCCGGAAGAAGAACCGGAGCCTGTTGTTGAACCTGAACCTGAACCGGTTATTGAACCTGAACAAGTAGTTACGCCTGAACCGGAGCCAGAACCTGTTGTGGAGCCAGAGCCAGTCGTTGTTCCTGAACCAGAACCGGAGCCTGTCGTAGAGCCTGAGCCCGAACCAGAACCGGAGCCAGAACCGTTTACTGTAACGTCTTTTGTTGAAGATTTGCACGATGTGCTTACCGCCGGTACGATAGAAGATTCTTTGCAGTTTTTTGAGAATGTTCCTGAAGAATACGCGGAAGACTTTTCCATCAACTATTTGCAGGCGGCATTGAATATTTCATCGGGAAATTACAGTCAGGCGGCAGAAATAACGGAAAAGCTTGCGGAAAAAGACCCAGAGAATATAGATGTACTGATGCTTCAGGCTGTTATAGAAAAAGCAAAAGGAAACAACAAGAAGAAGCAGACTATCCTTAACAAAATTGTGGCGATTGACCCGTACAACACGGATGCGAACACGGAGCTTGGCGACGAACGGATGCTCAAAAAGAATTATAAGGATGCGAACGCATATTATTTAAAGGCACTCGTCGGAGATGGAAACAACATAGACGCGCTTGCAGGATACGGACAAAGCTCGTATTACTTAAACAATATTAAAGATGCAGAAAAAACATTCAAAAAAATGCTGGAACTTGATCCGGAAAATGCGTTCGCGTGGTCGTATCTTTCTAAGCTGAGAATAGAAAAACTGGATTATAAGGGCGCGCTTGCCTATGCGGAAAAAGCCATTCAGTACGCACCTGAATATTATGATTATTGGGTTGATTACGGAACGTGCCTTAAAAACTGCGGAAAAGTTGAAGAAGCTACGGCGGCTTGGACGGAAGCTATAAAATTACGACCGGATTATTTCCTTGCGTATGTCTACCGCGCCGGGCTTTATGACGAGTTTGACAGAATTGAAGAAGCAATTGCCGATTATCTTATAGTTGCAAAAGTAAACCCGAATTACTATTACGCGTTCGAAGCTTTGGGCATTCTTTACTGGGGCATTGAAAAATGGAGCGATTCACGGTATTGGTTCCAGAAAATTGCGGCTATATACCCTAAAAACGAGTCGTACCAGATGATTATAGCGGCATCGTATTACTGCGAAGGACTTACGAAAGACGGTAAGAATTATATATCAAAGACATGCCTTAAAAACATGGACAAGTCTTCGGTTGAGTATACGCTTATGCGGCTTTTCTATGACAACGTAGCTGCGGGAACAGCCGCGAACAAGATACAGAGCGAAACGAACGTCAGTAAGCGCGGTAAGCTTTTGTTCTATCTTGCCGTTTACTACAAGTGCCGGGGTAATGACAGCCTTGCGCAAAAGTATTATATTGCAGTGAAAGAATTGGAGAATCCTTCCTTTTTTGAATACAGGCTTGCTGAATGGGCGGTCGAAAAATACGAGAATTAATTTGTGCGTGGCGGGTATGCGCGGCTGTTGCCCGGAAAAACCCGCTTTTAGAGGATTGAACAAAAGATGACACGGACAGAAAAACGTTTGAACATAGGTGACAGAGAGATAATCCTTATAGGCACGGCTCATGTTTCCAAAGAAAGTGTTGACGAGGTTGTTGAGGCCGTAAAAACGGAGACTCCTGATTGTGTGGCTATAGAGCTTGATGATCAGCGTTATGAGTCGATGAAAAATCCGGAATCATGGCGGAACCTTGATATTGTTAAAGTTCTTAAAGAAGGCCGCGGATTTTTGCTGATGGCGAACCTTGTGCTTTCTTCTTACCAGAAGAGGATGGGAGCCGATGTCGGCATAAAGCCGGGCGACGAAATGAGAGCCGCCATCAATGCTGCCGAGGAGCTTTCTATTCCGACAGTGATGGTAGACCGTCCGATTCAGGTGACGCTGCGCCGCGCTTGGGCAAGAAATTCGCTTTGGGGAAAATGCAAGCTGCTTGCGACGCTTCTTTCGAGCGCGTTTGAAAAAGAAGAGATTACGCCGGAACAGATAGAAAGCCTTAAAAGCTCCAACGAGATGGATTCCATGATGGACGAGCTTTCAAACTATCTGCCGACTGTAAAAGAAGTTCTTATTGATGAGCGGGATATGTACCTTGCTTCTTCAATTTGGAACGCAAAAGGCAAAAAGATTGTCGCGGTTTTAGGCGCGGGGCATTTGCCAGGCGTTGAGAAACACCTGAATGCGTTCGCCGCCGGTGACGAAAAACCCGATGTTTCTGCTATTGCCGAAGTTCCGCCAAAAGGTGTCGGTTCAAAAATAGCTGGCTGGATTCTTCCTGCACTTATCGTTGCGCTTATTGTCGCAGGCTTTTTCATGAAGGGCGCAGATGCGTCTCTTGATTTGCTTATCCGTTGGCTCTTGTGGAACGGTTCGCTTTCCGCGCTTGGAACACTGTTCGCGGCGGGGCATCCGCTTGCGATTATTGCCGGGTTTGTAGGTGCGCCTTTTGCAACGCTCAATCCGTTTATTGGTGTCGGTCTTTTTACGGGGCTTGTGCAGGCTTGGGTTCACAAGCCGAAAGTCGAGGATATGGAAAAGCTCACCGATGATGTGTCGTCTCTTAAAACAATTTACAAAAACAGGATTTTGCGCGTTCTGCTCGTATTTTTCCTTTCGTCACTCGGCGGCGCGATAGGTAACTTTATTGCGGTTCCGGCGATGATTACGAACCTGGTGAAATAACCCGCACAACCCGCCATCGCTTTTTTACTTTTTTTTTGAGCGTTTAAGATTATTTTAAGCGATATCAATTATAAGGTGTTATTGTGAAAAAAATAGTTAAATACGCTCTGGTTTTAACATTTCTCTTTTTGGTTACGTCATTCGCTTTTGCGGAAAACTTTTCGTATTCTGAGCTTTTAAGCGGATACTGCAATTCGGACGTCCAGCTGGAAGAACTTTCTTTGTCTCTTTCTCAGTCAGAACTTTCGTTACATAAGCTTTTGCTTAACGATGATATGACATGGACGCTTTCTACAGGCAGCACTTCACTTGGAGTAGACAGCTCCGGCGTTGATTTTTCAACAGCGCCTTCTTTAAGCATGACGTTCCCGACTGCATCAAACACAAAAGTAAAAGTAACTTCGCCGATAACGCTGAATCAAACTGATTCGAACGTTAAGTTTTCGTTGAACGGCGCTTCTATAGACGTTTCCACTGATTTTGTGAACCCTAAAGACGAAACGACGGCAATTTCCATAGAAAAAGCTGAACGTTCTGTTCTGGAAGCTGAACGTAAGGTAAGCGCCCGCGAGCTTAGTGTTGAAAAGGCTTTTCTTAATGAGCTTAAGACGCTTTACAACGGAAAGCTTTCTGTGTATGAAGCAGAGCAGAATGTGTTTTCCGCGCAGTCTAGCCTTGATGTTCTTGTTGCGCAGGGATACGAGATAACATCGCTTAAGTATAAAAAAGCCGCTATGTCGCTTCAGTCGGCTCAGCATAAATATGATCAGGCTGTTTATTCGTATAACTCTAATCTGACGCTTTTTTGCAACAAGTGCGGAATTGCTGTTCCGGAAGACTTTTCTGTCGATTTGCCTGACGTAAAGCTTGCTAATGTTTCCGATTATCCTAAAGAGTCTTACTCTGCTATTGAATCTGCGAGCTGGAACAGTTACATGAATGAAAGGAACCGCTCCACAAACTCCGATTTTTCGTTGTCTTCCAACGAGGGCGTTTCTTTTAATACTAGTTCCGGCAGTAACACAAACACGAAGTTTTCTGCGACGTTGAGCGCGGGTGTTTCTGCTGTTATAAAAGATGTTACAGCTTCTGCATCGCTTGAAATCCCGATAAACTCCGACAAAAAGCCGACTTTGCGGATGTCGCTTTCATGGTCGCCGTCGAATAAAGAGCTTAATACGGTAACGGATCTTACTAATGCGAACGCAATAAAGCAGGAAGAATTTGCTAAAAGAGAAGCCGAGTCAAAATACGAAGATGATGTGGCAGCGTATAATTCTAAGCGCGACAACATTTTGTGGGAATATGACCGCAATGTTGAAGAACTTAAAATGTACAGCGAGTATTTTGATGAAATTGAGAAGTGGTATAAGCAGGGGCTTGTAAACCGTTCGGAATATCAGCAGGCACAGAATTCTTACGAGGATGCATATTATGCCGTTGCTGTTTCGAAAATCGATAAAATGATATATAATATAGATGTAAAATCTTTGTTTATAAATAATTAGGAGAGTGTTTATGGCATTGCGTTCGAAAAGAAAAATTATAAAGATAGTTATAATTTCTGTCGTAGTTATCGCGCTTGGAACCGTTGGCGTTTTTGTGGCGCGTAAGTTTGTTTCCGGTGACAGTGCAGAGGTTGCGACTTACAAAGTGCGGCAGGAAACTTACGAGAATGTTATAGAAATTTCTGGCAACATAGCGGCGGCTAATTCACAGACATTGCAGGCAGCAGGAAGCGGAACGGTACAGGCTGTTTACGTGAAAGAAGGCGACCGCGTAAAGAAGGGGCAGGTCATTATACAGCTTGATTCAACGGAGCAACAGTATAACCTTGCAAAGCTTGATTACGACATTGCGCAGAAGAAGATTTCCGGTTCCAAGCGCGAGCTTGAATTGCTGCAGACACAGCGTGAAATGCTTGTTTCTAAGCTTGATGAAAGAAAGGTCGTCGCGTATTTTGACGGCATAATCGCAAAGCTTTCCGTCGCGCCGGGCGATTACCTTAATGCCAAAGACACTGTTGGAACATTGATTGACCGCACATATATGACGGCAAGCGTTGAAATTGTAGAAACGGACGTTGCCAAGCTTAGTATCGGGCAGACGGTTCATTTTACTTTCCCGGCTTATAGTAACGGCACTGTAGACGGATACGTCGTTTCTTACCCCGCTGTTGGAACTGTAACGAACAGAGGCGCGACGGTCGTAAACGCTGAAGTCAGAATAGACAATCCGCCGGACGAGATTCTGCCAAATTACTCTTTCACTGGCAAAATTGAGATAGCTGCCGCTGTAACAGTAACGATAGTTGAAAGACAGGCTATTGGTTATGACAACGGTAATGCGTACGTAGAAGTTGTTAACGCTGATGGTACAACTTCGCGGCGGAATGTCTCTGTAGAAGCGTACGGAACGCAGTATGTTAATATCCTTTCGGGAGTAAGACCCGGCGAAACTTTAAAGTCTCTTGGCAGTGTATCCGGTTCTCTTCGTACCGGAACGTCATCTGGAGGAGGCTGGGGCGGCAGTTCTTCAGGCGGCAACCGTGGCGGTATGAGCGGTTTCAGTATGGGCGGAATGGGACGGTAGGTTGCAGGGCGTAAAGGAACAATCCTATGAGCAGCAATGTTATAGAACTTAACAATGTTCGCAAAATATACACGGTCGGCGATGAGGAAGTTCATGCGTTACGGGGTGTCTCTTTCGAGGTAAAAGCCGGTGAACTCATTTCTATAATGGGGCCTTCCGGTTCTGGAAAATCCACTTGCATGAACATGATAGGTTGCCTTGACCGCCCCACAAGCGGTGACGTGATAATCAACGGGCGTTCCATTAAAGATATGAACGAAAAAGAGCTTGCGTATCTTAGGAACGAAACGATAGGCTTTGTTTTTCAGCAGTATTTTCTTTTGGCGAACATGAATGTTTTGGAAAACGTCATGCTTCCGCTCCGGTATCAGGGAATTCCGCGCAGCAAGCGAAGGGCTTTGGCAGAAGAAGCTCTTGAAAAGGTTGGGCTTTCCGAGCGTCTTAAGCATTTGCCGCACGAGCTTTCTGGCGGACAAAAGCAGCGTGTCGCTATCGCAAGGGCAACAGTCACGAATCCGCGTATAATTCTTGCTGACGAGCCTACCGGCGCGCTCGATTCTGCAACCGGTAAGTCTGTTTTGAACTTGTTCAAAGAGATAAACAGGCAGTTCGGCACAACGGTCGTAATCGTTACGCATGACCCCGGAATTGGTGCTTCCGTTCCGCGTTGCATCCACATTTTGGACGGCAAGATAGGGGGCGACAACGGCACAGAACCCAAGCGTCCTGTCGCAAGAATCTGCTACAATATTCCTGGAGGCCCCGGTGTTTGAGGATCTTCTTTACGCGCTGCAAAATTTCAAGCATAACAAGATAAGAACGCTGCTTTCTCTTTTGGGTGTAATTATAGGTGTCGCCTCCGTCATAATAATCGCGACTCTTGGTGAAAGCGCGACGGAAAATGTCCGCGGTTCATTCGGTTCTGCCGGACTTGATATGGTAACGCTAAGTTCCGGTTTTGGCGGAAGAAGGGGCTCTACTACCGTTCAGTTCAACGAATCGTTCCGCGATGAAATTTGGAACAATATTCCGAATCTTAAAACGATAAAATACACGAATTCTCTTAACAGTACGATTGCTTATGGGGATTATTCCGTTTCATCGAATATTTCGGCGATAGAGTATGGCCATTTGGAGATGTACAACTACGAGCTTGAGTACGGTGATTATTTTACGGTTTCTGATGATGTGAAAGGAATGCAAAAAATAATCTTGGGAAGTGATATTGCATCAGCTCTTTTTCCTGACGGAAATGCGCTTGGCAACACAGTTATCGTAATTTCGTCTGATGTCCGGTTTGGTTTTGAGGTTATTGGCGTTCTAAAGGCACAAACAGTTGGTATGGGCTCGTCATCAACAGCTGTATATATTCCAAGGGGCTTTTATTCAAAGAAGATTTCCCCTGATGCGGTCGCGTCGTCTGTTGTTATTCAAGTGAAAGATCAGAATGATGCATCTTCTGTAGTGGATGATATAAAGAGTTATCTTACGGAAAAGACAGGTGATTCAAACTCTGTTTCCGTTAATTCAATGCAAAGCATGATAGAGCAGTATGATGAGGTTATCGGTACGATAACGATGCTGCTTTCCGGCATTGCGGCTATTTCGCTTCTTGTTGGCGGTGTCGGCATTATGAACATCATGATTGTAAGCGTCATTGAGCGGCGCAAGGAGATAGGAATCCGCAAGGCTCTGGGCGCGACGCCGGGTGCGATAATGTCGCAGTTCCTTGTGGAATCCGCCACGATAACGCTTTGCGGCGGATTTTTGGGGATTCTTGTGGGAATTGGGATAAGCGCGGTCGCCGTTTACATAATGGACTGGCAGTTTGCGGTGAAATGGTCGGCGTGTTTGCTTTCGTTCTTTTTCTCGGCGTTCGTGGGTGTGTTCTTTGGGCTAAGTCCGGCGGCGCGCGCGTCAAAACTGGACCCAGTGGAAGTCCTCGCCTCCGAGTAGTCTGTAAGCAAAAAAAATGTCCTGCCTATGAGCGGGTCCCAGTAACGAAAAAAATCAGGGTACCTCGCTAGAAACTTCGCACTTTGTGCTCGTTGCGAATTCCCTCACGGGAGCCTCCCCTTTTTTTTTCTACGTCCCACGCATAGGCAGGTCATCACTGTTTAGTACATCTCCGCGAGCACTTCCCCATCCTGCGTAAACTGTGCCCTCAGCTGAAAATCTGTTTGACTAAGTCTTTCACGTCTGCCACGCGGATAATGCCCGGCTCGCTTCCCGGCGCGACAAAGTTCTTGAACCCAAGCGCAGTCGCCGTCTTTATCCGCTGTTTAAGCCCGCGCACCGGCCGAATCTCGCCCGCAAGACTTATCTCGCCTGCGATAACCATCTTGTCTTTCAATGGCAAATCCGTCCGCGCCGAATAAAGTGCCGCCGCCAGAGCCGCATCCACGCTGCTCTCCGTTATCCGCACTCCGCCCGCGACGTTCACATAAATATCGCACTCGCTGAACTTAAGCTTCGTTTTCTTTTCGAGCACGGCGGCGACGCGGCTTACACGCGCCGAATCAATGTTATCGGAATAAACCCTGTTTACAGAAGCTTTTGCCGGTACCGTGAGCGCCTGAATCTCCACCATAAAAACCTGCGTTCCTTCCATCACAGGAACAATCGCAATGCCCGCCGGAATGCCATTTTCGCGCCGAATCATGAACATCCCCGAAGGATCGTCCACAGGCTTAAGACCCTTTTCGCTCATCTCAAAAATGCCAAGCTCGTCCACCGAACCAAAGCGATTCTTTTGCGCGCGCAAAAACCGAACATCTTCCTCGTTTCGATCGAAAGAAAGCACCGTATCAACAAGATGCTCCAGCGACTTTGGCCCCGCGATGCTTCCGTCCTTCGTGATATGCGCCACAAGAAACATGACCGAATCGCGCTCCTTAACCCAGCTTACAAGCTCGTTCGCGCAGTATTTAAGCTGACTCACCGAACCGGGGATAACGCCTGCTTCCGGGCTGCAAACAGTCTGAATAGAATCAACGATAATGCACACAGGCGATATCGCGTTCAGCGCGCTTTCTATGCTTTCAAGGCTTGTGGAGCAAAGCAGCTCGATATTCGACGTATCCAAGCCCAGCCTGTCCGCGCGGTTTTTTATCTGCGAGGCCGATTCCTCGCCCGAAACGTACAGAACCTTGCCTGCCGCCCGATTGCTGTTCGCCACCGCTACTGCTGTTTGCAGCAAAAGCGTAGATTTTCCAATGCCAGGCTCTCCACCCACAAGAATTGCCGAACGCTTCATTATGCCGCCGCCAAGAACACGGTCAAGCTCTTTAATGCCGCTGTGAAAACGCGAATCTTCCAGCGCGGAAACTTTTGAAAGCGGAACCGGCTTAGAGTTTACGGAAGAAAATGGCGCAGGAACACTTGCCGCCGAATTTTGCACAGTCTGCTCCTCGAACGAGTTCCATTCGCCGCATTCGGGGCATCTGCCCAACCATTTTGGCATTGTGTAGCCGCACGATGAGCACTTGAAAATTGTCGATGTTCCTTTCTTTTTCGCCATTTAAACGTCCTTTTTGTATATTGCTTTCCTAACAGTCTCTACAAGAATAAAATAACACAATTCTGCATCATTGAGTTTTTGAAATCCATAGTGCTCGTAAAAACTTTTAGAAGATTCTTTTGCGTCTACAATTATAAAATATAATCCAGTTACTTCAGCTACCTGAACAGCTTTTATAAAAGCTTGCGAAAGAAGCCATTTGCCCGCCCCTTTGCCTTGAAAGTCCTTATTAACCGCAAGCCGTGCGATTCTTAAAGCTGGGATAGGATATTTCGGCAATTTCCCCCTGAATTCTGTAGGAATCGATTCAAAAGATATTTGCGCTGTTGCCAACGTAAAGTAACCGGCAACTTCGTCTTTTTCGTTTAGTGCAACAAAAGTTTTTCCAATCCCAAGTGCATCATTCTTTTGTGCATATTTTGAAAGAAACTCATTCTGTACACCAATATTACAATCAAATTTTTTTAGAGATGCCTTTTGAACGTTTGTAATTGATATCAACCTGAATGACATTACTTGAACAAACCTTTCAAAGCTTCGTTTGGCTCAGGGGGATTGTCTAAAAGGGACATTACAAAGTCTCTGTCGCGGTTTGACAAAACAAGCATCTCGTTTTCGGCCAAATCAATCTGCGCTTGTTTTAACGAGGATGTCAGGACATACGAAGAAAGCGAGACATGCTTAATCTCCGCCGCTCTTTCAAGAATCGCCTTTTGGTTTAAACTGGCTCTGAAATCTATTCGTTCGTCCTTAATCGCTACACTCATTGAAATCACCTCAATCAGATTATAAAACAATGTGTGTAGTTTGTACACACAAAAATATCGTTTCCGGAAAGAAATTATTTTTTATGGAATACGGCGGTACCCGACGGTCAAACAACAATCCGCTGTGCACAGGACGTGCACAAAAATTCACGGGTTTTGCAATTGCAAAACCCGGTTAGGTCGGACAACATGGACGTTGTTCGACCGTCGGTCGCTACGTTCCGGGTTCCGGCTTTCGCCTTCAGCCTCCGCACTCGCTTACTTCGTGCGCTCGCTTGCGGTGGCCGTGCGCAACCTGCGGTTGCTTCGCCCTTCACATCGCTTATCGTATTTTGAATCACAAATTATATCCAAAGACTTCCAACGCCTCATGAAGTATAAAACTATCGGGTTATATTTGTTATTCAAATATTGCAAGCAGAGAGTACCAGTCAGGTGATTTGTAAACTGTGTTTGTCTCCAGATCAAGAATAAGCAGGCAGACTGTATATCCAATCCCCCAGTTATAACCAACATTTATGAAAACATACGGATAAAGGTAATACGCCCTGTCAACCGTCTGTTGATATAAATGCCTCCAATTTTCTGCGACAGGCTTACCTAACGGAAAATCATAATCCTGATAAAACAATTCTCCTTCTTCCGACCAGAGTGAGATACCCTCAAAACCATTTTCCTCATAACGAGATGTAATAACCGCTCCTCTTCCGTACCCTATTATAAGTTCCGGTGAAAAATCTATCTGGGAATGTTCTTTTTCATTGATAAGAACTGACGTGTTTCGGCTTTTCATAGCTGTCGTAAAATATCCTGGAGATTTAAAATGGCTAGTATCAGATATCCAGAAGTCATTGTTGGTTTGCAATCTATCACATTT